>Ga0256832_1000786_pt1 | contig 20896 bp, 17 predicted proteins | sample 134614metaG_FD_190534 | JGI IMG/M metagenome (GOLD analysis project Ga0256832, IMG submission 190534) | Hydrothermal vent microbial communities from Lau Basin, Pacific Ocean - 134-614 | ecosystem: Environmental > Aquatic > Marine > Hydrothermal vents | place: Pacific Ocean: Lau Basin | collected... | reverse complement strand
CCCCTACCAATGCACCTTCTGCTCCAAGCCCGTCACCGGCAACACCTGGCGCGGGCGCAGCGTGGAAAACGTCATCGCGGAGTGGCGCTGGCTGGTGAAAGACCTGCACGCCACCGAAATCGGCGTTACCGACGACATCTGGAATTTGAAGCTGCCACGGGCCAAGAACCTGTGCCGGGAACTGGTGCGCGAGGGGCTGAACACCGTGCCCTGGGTCACCGTCCACGGCATGAAGGTGAACCACACCGATCCTGAGCTCTTCCACCTGATGAAGGCCGCGGGCGCGAAGCGCGTGGGCTTTGGCGTGGAAAATGGCGACCCCTGGATGCTGAAAAACGTCATCCGCAAGGGCCAGACCATCGACCAGGTGCGCAACGCCTTCAAATGGGCCAAGGCCGCGGGCCTGCAAACCATGGGCTTCTTCATCTTCGGCATGCCCCGGGAGACCGAGGAAAGCATGGAGAAGACCATCCAACTGGCCCTGGAGCTGGACCCCGACCTGGCCAACTTCATGCTGGCCGCGCCCTTTCCCGGCACAGCCATGTGGGATTTGATCCAGTCGGAGGGGCATGTGTTCGCCAACACCTGGCGCGACCTGGCCATTCACGACGAGAAACCGCGCTTTACCATCTACGATGGCGACTACGACCCCGACCTGGTCATCCGCAAATGGCGGGAGGCCTATCGCCGCTTCTATCTCTATCGCCCCAAGCGGGTGTGGGAGAAGGTCTCCAACAAGCGGTTCTGGCTGGAGTTGCCCACGACCCTGTCCACGGCCAAACGTTTCTTCATCGGCGACAAGGTGCAGACGCCGCCCGCGACCGCGCCCGACGCATCCCACTCGCCCCAACCCGCCTCGTAGTGAAGTGTTCAGTATTCAGTGTTCAGTGTTCAGTTAGCCTGCACGCTACCCTTACTGAACACTGAAAACTGAAAACTTATTGACTCAAACTGTGTCACTCCTCACCCTCGCCCCCAAACTGCCCCTCTACTGGGCCTTTCGACGCTTTGGCTGGCCGCCCATTCACCCCTTTTCGGTGGTGGTGTCGGTCAGTTATCGTTGCAACAGCAAATGTCGCACCTGCGACGTGTGGCGCAAGCCCAACGACGATATGACGGTGGAGGAGTGGGATAAGGTCTTCGCCAGCATCGGCAAGTCGGTGGAATACCTCACCTTCACCGGCGGCGAGCCCTTCCTGCGCAAGGACCTGGACGAGCTGGTCATCCGCGGGTGGCGGCGCACCCGGCCCACCTATATCACCATCCCCACCAACGGCCTCCTGACCAAACGCATCCTGGAGGCGACCGACCACATGTGCACCGAATGCAAGGGGGCGGATATCGGCATCAACCTCTCGCTGGATGGCGTGGGCGCGGAGCATGATGACATTCGGGGCGTGCCCGGCAATTGGGAGCGGGCCATGGCCACCTGGCAGGGGCTGAAAGCGCTGCAAGAGAAGCATCCCAACCTGGTGCTCACCGTGCACACGGTCATCAGCCGCTTCAATATCCACCGCTTTCGGGAGATCTACGAGGGGTTGCAGTTTCTGGACCCGGACAGCTACATCACCGAGGTGGCGGAGGAGCGGGTGGAGCTGGACACGGTGGGGTGGGGCATTACGCCCCTGCCCGAGGATTACGCACCCGTGGCCGATTTCCTTTCCGAGCAGGCCCGCCAGCGCCCGGCCCGGGGCTTCGCCCGCATCACGCAGAGCTTTCGGGCGCAGTACTACCAGATCGCCAAGCGCACCCTGTTCGAGCGGCGGCAGGTCATCGACTGCTACGCCAGCTGGGCCAGCGTCCACATCGCGCCCAACGGCGACATCTGGAGCTGCTGCATCCGGGCGGAGCCAGTGGGGAATCTGCGGGAGGTGGGGTATGATTTCGACGTCATCTGGCGCAGCCCGGCCATGCAAGCCATGCGAGAGAGCATCTACAACAAAGAATGCGCCTGCCCCATGGCCAACGCCACCTACGCCAACATGCTCTTTCATCCGCCCACCCTGGCCCGGGCGACGAAGGACTTGATTCGGCGATAGTGAGACCGTCGCGGTTGATTTGTTGGGGATGAAAATTTGGTGTTCGGGGATGGCGTCGCTACAATTGGAAGACATCATCCTTCCATTGTCGCATTCCCCCACTTTTCCATTACGCAGGCTGGAGACATCATGGCGGACATCCACTTCATCGGCCCATTGGTGCGCAGGGGCAACTACTATTGCGTCGAATTCCCCCGGTTCATCAGCGCTGAACTCAACAGCCGGTCCCGCATCAAAGTCAAAGGTACCATCAACGGCGGCGATTATGACGGCTCCGCATTTCCCACAGGCGATGGCCGCCATTTCATCATGATCAACGCCCGGCTGCGCCAGAAGCTGGGCATCGAGGTGGGCGAGGAGGTCGTCGTCATTCTCGACGCCATCGATGACAAGGCGGAATCGGAAATCCGGGCGGGAACAGAAACGACGGCGGGATAAACGCGCTGTCCGGGGGCGCCGCGGCTTCTCTCCGCGGCGGTAACTACTAGAGGCTGTTATGCACTTTCCCGCCCTCAAAGGTCAGGATCGCCGCATCGGAGGTTGAAATTCGCCGCAGATAACGCGGATAAAGCAGATTTCCGCGGATTTTTTCAAAAGGATGCCATCTTTTTTCCGTAACAATCCGTGTTGATCCGTCGCATCAGCCTCATCCGTGGCGAATTGAAACGCACGTCACCCACAAAATCACGCCAAATTGGCGATAAGTTCATAACAGGCTCTAAGGTATCGCCGCCACTTTTTGCCACGAAGACACGAAGAAAAAATGTATAAATTCCCCTTTGTGCCTTTGTGTCTTCGTGTTCTTAGTGGTTTTCGGGTGACGACCTTAGTAGTTGCGAAAAAACTGATGACTGGTTATCTTGGTCCCATGCGCAATGCGCCATCCAGACGGATGACTTCGCCGTTGAGCAGGACGTTTTCGATGATGTGTTGGATCAGGAACGCGTATTCAGGGGGCTGGCCCAGACGGGAGGGGAAGGGAATCTGCCTGCCCAGCTCGTTGCGCACCTGATCGGGCAGGCCCGCCAGCAAGGGCGTGTCGAACAGGCCCGGGGCAATGGTGACCACGCGGATGCCCCATTTGGCCAGATCCCGGGCCGCGGGCAGCGTGAGCCCCACCACGCCGCCCTTGGACGCGGCATAGGCGGCCTGGCCGATCTGCCCCTCGTAGGCGGCGATGGATGCGGTGTTGATGATGACGCCCCGCTCGCCGTCGGCCATCGGTGCGTTCCCCTGCATCGCGGCCGCGGCCAGACGCATGACATTGAAGGTGCCGATGAGATTAACCGCGATGACCTGGGAGAACGTCGCCAGGGAAAGCGGGCCGCTTCGGCCCAGGATGCGTCCGGGCGTGGCGATGCCCGCCGTGTTCACCGCGATGTGCAGCCCGCCGAAGCGCGTCAACGCCTCATCCACGGCCCGCTGCGCGTCCGCCTCCTCGGTGACGCTGCCGGGAATGAACGCGAAGCCTTCGCCCAACTCCCCGGCCAACGCCTCACCCCGCTCGGCGTTCAGATCGAATACGACGACGTTCGCTCCCAACTGATGCAATCGCCGGGCCGTGGCCTCGCCCAAACCGGACGCGCCTCCGGCGATGAGCGCTGTTTTGCCTTGAATGTCCATGAAATCCTCCTTGCCTGTAAATAGGATTCGGATCAGGATTAGGATTGAGATCGCCAGGCCGACGCTGGGCGAGGCGGCAACGGGCGTGATGCGTGAAAACGTGAAACGTGAGAGCGTTACGCATCACGCATGACGCATTACGTGCTTGGCTTCCCGCGCCAACGTGGCTGTCGAGCTTGCCAGGGTGCGAGCGCGTTCTCGCTCAAGCCTCCTGAATGATGCGCTTCGCATCTTGAAGCAGGGCTTTTTTATCTTCTTCGGGCGTTTGTAAATTATCGAAATACCGTTCGAGCAGCTCCAGCGGCGTCGCCTTCTCGAAATCCACTGCGCCCAGACGGCTGCGCACATGCCAATCGATCTGGCGGATGATCCCGGCCACCGAGAACGCTTCCGCCAGCGCCGCCCGAATCTGCCGGTCGCTGATATGTCGATCCTGATCCTCGCGTAGCTTCAGGCGCACCCGCACGATGGCGTCCCGGACGCCTCCCTCTTCCTGACGGCGGCGGATGCGCTCGAGGATGGCCTCCATGGGGTCATCCTCTTTGCGGCAGTCGCAATCGATGGTGGTGAAGCGGCGGGCTTCGCGGCGGTAATGGGGGATGAATTCATAGCTGGCGTGGCCGGGGCTCACTTCGACCAACACCCAGCCCTTGGGCTCCTTCTCCTCGCCGAAATCGATGCGCTCGATGCTGCCGCTATACACCACCGGCGGCTGCGCGCCCGCGTTCAAATCCTGATGCTTGTGGATATGCCCCAGCGCCACATAATCCCAGGCGTCATCCACCAGCACCGACCGGGGGACCAGAATATCTCGCCCCACCATGACGCTGCGCTCCGAGCTGAACATGGCCCCATCCACCGAGAAATGCCCCACCAGCACGGCGGGAATCTCGGGCCGGGAGCGCACCTCCTCGGCCATGGCCCGGATGATATCGCTCATGAACTCGGTGTAGCGCCGGTCCAGGTCCTCCAGGCTGGCGGCCCGGAACGCCTCGCGGCTGGCCAGTTCCGACGTGTAGGGGTAGGGCGCAGGCGCGATCTGCACCGGGCCGTGACGGGTCTCGATGATGGTGACGCCGCTGTCCTGGTCCAACACATGGATGTTGGGCACGCGCAGGGTGTCGAAAATCTCGATGGTCGAGGCCCGCTGGCTCACAGGCGGCAGATCATGATTGCCCGCCACCATGACCACGGGGATGCCCTGATCGGCGATGGCCTTGATGCGCCAGGAAAACTCGCGACGGTAGGTGGAGTTGGGATTGCGGGTTTTGTAGGCGTCCCCGGCGAAGATGACCAGGTCCACCCGCTTTTCGACGGCGAAGTCCGCCAGATCGGAAAGCCGCCGCAGATAATCCATGACGCGGCCGTTGATGCCGGTGGCGGGATCGACCCGGCCATAACGCTCCATGCCGATGTGAACGTCGGCGAAATGCAGAATGCGGATGGGCTCAGCCATAGCTCCCATTATACTGAAGGGGATGGGGCGTGGCAATGACGCCGAGGGCGCAAATGGAAGGGGTGTGTCCTTTTTCGGTTGAGGAGTCTCACCGCAGTACTCGCCGACTGAAGTCGGACTCTTCTGGCCTACGGCCATCCCCCTCTTCATCTCCCCCGCAAGCGGGGGAGAATAGCGGAAGGGAATAAGATGACGGCCTCCGCCGTCCAGTTTTCCGGTCGACGAAGGTCGACCATCGGCGCCATCGAATCCTCCTTCCTTATTTCCTCCCCCGCCCGTCTCGAAGCGGGGGAGGAAGCAAAGGAGGGGACTTGCGCCTAAACAGCCCGAGTTCACTCGGCCAGTGCGTCCGGCTAACGCCAACTCATTTAGGACGCACCCAAATGGAAGTGTATGAGTGACTATACAGGTATCCAGCAAAACGATCTGCCACGAAGGATCGAAGGGACGAAGACAACGCAGGTTTGCAGGTTTGCAAGTCGCAAGTGGCAAGTTCTTCTAAACTAAACGCATTTTGAAATCAGGTGTTTTTGGCCTCGGCCACTGAAGCTCCGGGCTACGAAACGACGCCGGGTGAACCCGGCTTCCTGCGGCGCGCGACATGCACCGTAGCCCCATTCATGGGGCGTCGTTTTTAGCCCGCAGGTTCACCTGCGGGCGGCAGCGCGGCCAGAGAATCGCCTTCCATGGATGATCCAATGCAAACCAAAAGCCTTGGTTTCAATTTGCTTTCCGTTTAGCAGCGGCGTTTCTCACCTGCCACTTGCTACCTGCCACCTGCTACCTGCCACTTTTACCCTTCACGCCTTCGTGTCATCGTGTCTTCGTGGTTTTTTGCTTTGCTATGAGAGGATGCGTGTATAGTTACGTGTATGACCGCTGGCGCAGCCATTTTTCCCGATTCGCGGCGCGGGCGATCTTGCCGCTGGAGGTCTTGATCAGCCATTTGGGCCCGACCAGCGTCACATAACCCACGGTGACGTCGCTGCTCCGGGCCACGGCCTGACGGATGGCCTTGGCGATGGCTTTCCGCGCCTCAGCGTCCTCCGTGTCCACCTCTGCCACAACCACGATGAGTTCCGTGCCCTCCCGCTCGTCGGGCGCGCCGAAGACCACAGCCCGGCCTGGATGCACCCCCGCCACCTGGTTGACGATGGCCTCGATATCCTGGGGATACACATTCTTCCCCGCGTGGATGATCAAATCCTTCTTGCGCCCGACGATGTACACCTCCCCATCTGCGATGTAGCCCATGTCGCCGGTGAGATACCAGCCATCGGGCGTGAAGGGCTGCAGGTCGGGGCGTTTGTAGTAGCCTGTGAGCATACAGTCGCTGCGAATGGCGACTTCGCCCACGCGGCGTTCGGGCAGGTCCCGGCCATCCTCATCCACCACCTTCGCCTGGGTGTTGGGGATGGTGGGGCCGCAGGAGACGAGGATGGCGGTCGCCTCATCGGCCTGGGCGGGGCGAGCCAGGCGCTCCTCGCTCAAGGCCCGGCGGTCCACGATATCCAGCCGGGGCGGGCGACCGGGCGGGGTTTGGGTCACGGCGAAGGTGTTTTCGGCCATGGCGTAGCTCACGGCCAGCATCTCCTCCCGTACGCCCGCATCCCCAAACCGCTGCAAAAAGAGCTGATGACTGTCGTGGCGGGCGGGCTCGGAGCAATTGATGAACATGCGCATGGCATCCAGCCGCACGCCTTCCAAATCCTGACGGCGCACCCGGCGGGCCAGATGGTTGTAGGCGAAGTTGGGCAGCCAGGTCAGCGTGCCGCCATAGTCGTGGATGGCCCGTAACAGCAGGGCGGGATGCCGCACCCAGTCGAAGGGGGACATGAGCACGAGGGGGACGCCCTGCACCAGGGGCTGCATGAAACCGGCGATGAGGCCCATGTCGTGGTAAAGGGGCAGCCAGCTCACGATGACGTCGTCCGGGCGCAGGTCGATGGCCCGGGCGTAGCTGGCAAGCTGGTTGAGCACGGCCCGATGGCTGAGGGCCACGCCCTTTTGCAGGCCCGTGGTGCCGCTGGAGTGCTGGAGAAAGGCGATGTCCTCCGGCCCAGGCGCGTGGGGGCGAAAATCCGCGATCCCGGCTGCGCTCGCCAGCCCGGCCAGCTCGCTGGAGCCGATTACCGGGCAATCCGCGGTGCGGGCCATCACCGGTGCGAACGCATCGCTGGTGAAGATGAGTCGCACGCCCGACCGCCGCACCAGCTCGTTCATGTTCCGCATGTAAACGTCGGGATCGAGCTTTTCGGTCAGGGTGGGAAACATGGAGGGGATCGCGCCCATGAGCAATGCGCCCCAGAACGCGTCAATGCTCTCCAGGTTCTGGAGATGGGCGATGATCACCAGGTCCCCTGCCTTCACGCCCAGCTTCCTCAACCCCGCCGCATACGCCCGCGTCCGGGCCTGGAAATCCGCCCGGGTGACGACGATGGGCTTCGCGCCTGTGGCGAGGAAGATGATGGCGGGCGCGTCGGGCCCCTGGCGGCGCAATGCCGCCGCATCGAGCAGGGTGGCGTAGGCGTCTCGCGTGTCGAGCGTGAGCATTAGCCGCGCATCACCCGGGCGACCATTTGGTTCAGGGTGTCCATCTTGTCCACGGTGAGGTCGGGGTCGGGGATGTAAACGCCGAATTCCTGCTCCACGAAGACGGCAAAGTCGGCCAGGGCGAAGGAATCCATGAGCCCGCCGGTGATGACGCCCTCGTCATCGGCCAGGTCGTAATCGGGGTCGCGAATGAGCTCGTGGGTGATGTACGTGCGGATTTTCTCTCGCACGACGTTTTCGTCCAGATTGGGCATGAGATGACTCCGGGGAATTGAGATTTTTATACAAGAACCCGATTATACGCTTTCCCAAACGGGGGAACAAAGGACGCGCGCCATCACAGCCCAAAGATATGGGTGATGACGGTGGTGCCCGCGCCGCCCACGCTCTGCATCATGGCGATCTCGGGGCTGGGAAGCTGGTTGGGGCCTGCCCGGCCCGTGAGCTGCAACACGATCTCGCACACCTGATAGAGCGCGGTGGCTCCGATGGGATGCCCGCGGGCCTTGAGTCCGCCCATGGTGGCGATGGGGATATCACCCTCCAGACCGATGCGCATCTCCTGGGCCAGACGCCAGCCTTCGCCCTGTCGGGCGTAGCCTACGGCTTCGAGAATGAGCGCGGCCATGATGCTGAACGCGTCATGCAGCTCGAAAAAGTCCACATCCCGGCGATGGACGTTGGCGTGGCGAAAGGCTTTGAGCGCGGAGAGATGAGAGCCCTTGAGGAAGAGAGGGTCCTCCCGATCGAAGACGCGGAAGCGGTCGGTGGCCACGCCCGCGCCCAGAATCTTGACGGGGTTGGGCGAATAGGCCCGGGCCTCCTTGGTGGGAGCCAGGACGACGGCCGCGGCCCCGTCGCAGATGGGTGAGCTGTCGAACAGGCGTAGGGGATACTGGATGACGCGCGAGTTGAGGACCATCTCGCGGGTGACCACCTTGTCGCGGAAGAGGGCGTTGGGGTTGTTGCGGGCGTTGGCGTGGGCGTTGAGCGCGAAGTTCACGAAGCCATCGTCGGGAACGTTGAATTGCTGCATGTAGAGCCGCATGATCTCCGCGTTCTTGCCGATAAGGGTGTCGCCGTTGACGACCTCCTGCTCCGCGTCCAGGGCCTTGGCCAGGACGGGGGTGGGCACGCCGTCGCTCATCTTCTCCACGCCCACGGCGACGGCCAGGTCCGCCTCGCCGCTGGCCACAGCCAGATAGGCCATGCGCAGCGCGGCCGCGCCTGTGCCCGTGGCCGCGCGCACGTCCAGGGCCTCCACCCCCGCCAGGCCGGCCTCGTCCGCGATGAGCGCGGCCACATGCTTCTGCCCTTGCAGCTCATCGCCCAACATATTCCCGGCGAAAAGCGCGTCCACCCTGTCAACTTCGGCGTCGGCCATGGCCAGACGCACAACTTCCGCGCCCATCTGGCGCAAACTCTGTTTGGTTTGTTTTTGCACCGGAATCTGTCCGATGCCGACAATGCTGACTGGTCTCATGCCCCCTTGTTTACACCCGAATGGGGTCCGTCGTCAAGAAATGAGTGAGCTCCAAATGGGCGTCACGAGCGGAAGCTCGTCGATATCGATGAAAACGCCTCGCGGTCAGGCTTGCACGGGAAGCCAGTGCCGTGACGAGTGAAACGTGATGCGTGAGACCGTCACGTTTCACGTTTTCACGTTTCACGCCCGTTGCAGACTCGCCCAACGTGGGCTTCGAGTTGCTTTTGCAGACGAACGCAACGTTATTTTCGGGTGTGTCCCAAATAATTGGCGACGTAGGCGACCTCCGGGAGGTGGCGACAGAGTTTGGGGCAAAATGAAGCGTTTGACGCCACCTCCCGGAGGTCTTGCCAAAAAATTGGGACGCACCCTTATTTTCGGAACAGTTGCCAACAAGCTGCAAAGTCATTATACTTGAAGGTGAACGATGTCATCTCCTTCTCATCCAGGGAGGTACTGCGATGACCAACATGGAACAGGGTTGTGTGGAACCCGCGGCCGGGCCACTCGTTCCCGAACCCCCATCTGAACAACAAACAACACAAACCGCACCGCAGGAGGTGAATATGCTTGCGCGCGTTGGAAAGGAAGCCCCTGATTTCGAAGCCTCGGCGTTTGTGCCGGGCGTAGGTTTCAAAAACGTCAAACTCTCCGATTATAAAGGCCAGTGGATCGTCCTCTGTTTCTATCCGGGCGACTTCACCTTTGTCTGACCGACCGAACTTGCAGCGGTCGCTGCCAAATATGATGAGCTGAAGTCCCTGGGCGTGGAAGTGCTGGCCATGAGCACCGACAGCCGGTTCGTCCACAAAATCTGGCAAGAGGAAGAACTCTCCAAGATGATTGAAGGGGGCGTGCCCTTCCCCATGTTGTCCGATGCGGGGGGTCGGGTCGGCGCGCTCTATGGCGTATACGACGAAGCCGCCGGCGTGGATATCCGAGGACGGTTCATCATCGATCCCAATTTTGTGATTCGCGCCATGGAGGTGCTGACGCCCGAAGTTGGCCGCAATCCCAACGAACTGATCCGCCAGATCAAAGCCTTCCAGCATGTGATGGAGACGGGCGAGGTGACTCCTTCGGGCTGGGAGCCTGGCGATGTCACCCTCAAGCCCGGGCCCGATCTGGTGGGCCGCGTGTGGGAAGTCTGGAAACCCTGACGCGCAAACCATCCCCAGGAGATGACATCCCCCAGGCAGGCGGCGCATTTCTGCGATCCGCCTGTCTTTTTTATATGTCGATTTCAATCTGGTTTTATCGGGATCATACCCTTATAATAAGGCCATGTTTAATTACGTCCGTCGCGCGCAGAATCTCTCTCGCTACCGGCGCATCATTTCGGTTTTTGTCCAGCATGGGTTTGGCTCTCTGCTGGAACAGTGGGGCGTGGATCGTTATTTGATCACCCCCGCCCGGATCAGGCGCCGCCGCGAGGAGCTGGAGCGACTGACGCCGGCCCAGCATTTTCGTTTGGCCCTGGAGGAGCTAGGGCCCACCTTCATCAAAATCGGCCAGATACTCAGCACCCGGCCCGATCTCCTCCCTCCCGAATACATCACCGAACTCAGCAAGCTGCAGGATGCGGCCCCGCCCATCCCGTGGGAGGATGTGGCCGCACAATTGACCGAAGAATGGGGGCGACCGCCCGAGGAGCTCTTCGCCAGCATCGAAAGAACGCCTCTGGCCTCCGCCTCTCTGGCTCAGGTGCACGCCGCAACGCTTCATTCGGGCGAGGAAGTGGTCATCAAAGTGCAACGTCCGGGCATCTGGCCCACCATTCAGTCCGACCTGGCTATCCTCGAGGACCTCGCTTCGGTGGCGCAGCACACCTCCCTGGCCGAGTTCTATGATCCCATGGACATCGTTCAAGACTTCTCCTTCACCCTGCAGAACGAGCTGAACTACCTGCAGGAGGGGCGCAACGCCGACCGCTTCCGGGAAAACTTCGAGGGCGAACCCGCCATCTACATTCCCAAAGTCTATTGGGATTTCACGACCCGCCGGGTGCTGGTGCTGGAACGGATTTATGGGGTCAAGATCAACGACGTGGAGACCATGACGCGGGTGGGGATCGATCCCAAACAGGTGGCGTTGAACTCGGCCCGGCTCATCGTCAAAGAAGTGCTGGAAGATGGCTATTTTCACGCCGACCCTCACCCCGGCAACTTCTTCGTCATGCCCGGCGCGGTGATCGGGGCCATGGATTTCGGCATGGTCGGGCATCTTTCCCGCGAAGACCGCATCAATTTGATCAAACTCTATGTCGCCTCCGTGCGTCTGGATGCGGATCGGATCGTGGAGCAGCTCATCCGCATGGGGGCCGCCAACGCGTATATCAACCGTGCGGACCTCAAGCGCAGCATCACCCGTCTCCTCAACAAATATCAGGGGCTGCCGCTGAAGGAAATCCGGGCGCAGGAAGTCGTCAACGATATCATACCCATCGTCTACCGGTTTCACCTGCGCCTGCCCTCCGACCTGTGGCTGCTGGGCAAGACCCTGGGCATGATGGAAGGCGTTGGCCTGCAACTGGACCCCGACTTCGATATGTTCGCCGTGTCAAAGCCCTTCGCCGAGAAGCTCATGCGGGAGATGTGGTTGCCCTCGACCTGGGGCCCGGAGATAATCGGGGATATTCAGGCCTGGGGCGATCTATTCGAGGTGCTGCCGCGGGCCAGCGCCAAGTTGCTCTACGGGCTGGAATCGGGCAAGGTGCCCCTGGATATGACCTTCGATGTGCAACGGCCCGTGATGGACCGTCTGGATCGGGCCTTGACCCGGCTCTCGGTCAGCCTGTTGCTGGGCGCGTTCATTCTGGCCCTGGCGCTGCTCATCTCCAACGCCCCCGCCAGTCCCATCATCATGGCGTTGATCGTGCTGGGCTTCCTTACCGCCATGGGATTGGGCCTGTGGTTCCTCATTTCAGTATTGCGGCGAGTGTAAAACACCGCCTTTCCTCCCCATGCTTGCCCCGAAGATCATGAAACGACTTTTGCTTATTCCACTGATCCTAGTGACCCTTACGGCTCTCTTCGCAGCATGTACGCCCGTGCTCCCGCCTGTCCCAACGCCCGCGCCCAACGCCAGTCCCACCACGGTCGCTCCCACGCCAACGCCCCCGGAGCCTACACAGCCTCCCGCGCCCACGGCGCCCCCCACGCCCAGCCTGCCCGCGCCGGCGCTCTTCGACATCCCCTGGGATGACCGCACGCCCTTCGCCGCCGGCCTCATCCCGGCGGAGCAGGACGCGCTGGAGGAGCGTCCTTTTGCCAGCGTCTACCACATCGATTTCACGGTCAGGGATGACATGACCCACGTGTCGGGCAAGCTGGAAGTGCGCTACACGAATGCCGAGACCGTGGCCCTAAACGAAGTGCTCTTCCGCCTGTTTCCCAACATTCTGGGCGGAGAGATGAAAGTGACCGGGGTCAAAGTCAATGGTCGGGATACGAAAACCCTGTTGGAGACCGAGGACAGCGTGCTGCGCGTCGCCATGCCCGCGCCCCTGCAGCCGGGCGATCAGGTCGTCATCGCCATGGACTACGACGTCACCATCCCCACCACGCCCGGAACGAATTACGCGGTGCTGGCCACCATGGATGACATCATGGCCCTGGCCCACGCCTATCCCATGATCCCGGCCTACGACGATGACATCGGCTGGTATGATGATCTGCCGCCCAACTACGGTGACGTGACGTACAGCGACACGGCCTACTACCTGGTGCGGGCCAGTCTGCCCGCGGGGCAGGTGGTGCAGGCGTCCGGAATCGAGCTGGATCGTTCGGAAAGCGACGGGCGTCAGGTCATCACCTGGGCGGCCGGGCCCATGCGCGACTTCTATCTCGTTGCCAGCCCCCGCTATCAGGTCATCGAGGAGAAGGTGGGGGATACGACCGTGCGGGCCTATGCGCCGGGCGAATACAGCGCCGCCAACGAGCTGGCCCTGGATTACGCTACCAACGCGCTGAAGGTCCTCAACCGCTATTACGGCGTTTATCCTTTCACCGAACTGGATGTGGCGGGCACGCCCACCCTGGCCGGGGGCGTGGAATATCCCGGCCTCATCGTCGTCGCCTTGCAGCTTTATGATCCCGAGCAGAGATTCTTCGAAGTCGCCACCGCACATGAGGTGGGACATCAATGGTTCTACAGCGTCGTGGGCAACGACCAGATCCACCATCCCTGGCTGGATGAATCCCTGACTCAATTCAACACCCTGCTCTATTTCGAAGATAGATATGGCGAGGCGGGCTACGCCATGGAACGAATGAATTTCGAACGCCGTTGGGAATACATCGATAATGCGGACATCCCCCTGGACCTGCCCGTCTCCGCTTACGACGAAGCGGAATACAGCGGCATCATCTACGGCCGCGGCGGCCTCTTCTTCGATGAATTGCGCAAGAAAATCGGCGACGACGCCTTCGAAACCTTCCAGAAAAACTACTACAACGCCTTCAAATGGGATATCGCCACCACCGACGGGCTAAAGCGCGTGGCCGAAGACGCCTGCGGCTGCGACCTCACGCCCATGTTCGAGGAGTGGGTGTATCCCAAGCCGTAATGCGTCATGCGTGATGCGTAACGACCTCACGTTTCACGTTTTCACGCATCACGCCCGTTGCAGACTCGCCCAACTTTGGCTTTGCGAACTTTTCGCAACCGACGATCATTCTATTTTCATAGCAAACCCATGCCACTCACCATCACCTACCCCCTCAGCGCCCTGCTGGCCATCGCCATTCCCATCCTCGTGGGCATCTTCCTGGCCCAGAAATACGGCCTCACCTGGAAGCTGTTCCTCTACGGCGCGGCCGCATTCGTCCTGGCCCAGCTTGTGCACATTCCCCTCAACCTGGCGCTGAGCAAATTCATCCCTGCGCTGGGCCCGAACGGCAATCTGCTGGCCCGCGTCCTCGTCTTCAGCCTCACTGCGGCCATCACCGAGGAGCCCGCCCGCTATTCCGTGCTCAAGGGCAAGCTGAGCTGGGCCCGCGGCTGGAAAGAAGCTCTCATGTACGGAGCCGGGCACGGCGGCCTGGAATCCATTCTCGTAGGCCTCTCCCTGCTGGGCGCCTTCATCTCCCTGTCCGCTCTACGGGCCAATCCCGCCCAACTGGCCCAGATCCCGCCCGCACAGCAGGCTCTGGTGCAAAAGCAACTGGAGGCGTTTTGGTCTGCCACCTGGTACGTCTCCCTCATGCCCGCGGTGGAGCGCTTCTTCACGCTGATCATCCAGATTGCCCTGGCGGTCATCGTCATGCAAGTGTTTTTGCGTGGGAACCGGCACTGGCTGTGGGCCGCCATCGGTTGGCATTGGCTGGTGAATGCCGTCAGCGTGTGGAGCCTGGGACGTTTTCAGAACGTGTTCATCACCGAGAGCATCATCGGCGTCTTCGCCCTCACCAGCCTCATGATCATCCTTTTCTTTCGTCCTGTTCCCCAGGAAGCCGTTGTGACCAGCGATCTGGGGAAGGCAGATGAGGCCAAAGGCGACGGATGAACGCAGGGTAGGGAAAAAGCACTCCTGGTAGGGTATGGTCATGCGCCTGGGCGTCGTCATCGTCAGCTACAACGTGCGGGACCTGTTGCGGGCCTGTCTGCAATCGGTCTACGAAGACATCGCGCGCACGCCGGGCCTGGAAGCCGAGGTGGTCGTGGTGGACAACGCGTCCGCGGATGGCAGCGCCGCCATGGTGGCGGAGGAGTTTCCTCTGGTGCAGCTCATCGCCAGCGAAGAAAATCTGGGTTTTGCGCGGGGGAACAATGTGGCGCTGAGGATGCTGGGTTTCGGAGAAGAGGTCTCACGCAAAGACGCCAAGACGCAAAGAGATAATCAAAAGGGGATAGCGAAACCCGAGGTCGTGTTGCTTTTGAACCCGGACACGGAGTTGCATCCGGGCGCGCTGGCGACGATGACGGGCTTTCTGGCCTCCCATCCCCACGCGGGAGGCTGCTGTCCCCAGCTAAACTACGGCGATGGCGGCTTCCAGCACAGCGCCTTTCGTTTCCCCGACCTCATGCAACTTTACCTCGACCTGCACCCCATCCCCCGGCTGATGGCAACCCGCCTGAACGGACGTTATCCCCGCCGCCTGTACGACCGCGGGCGGCCCTTCCCCGTGGATTTCGCCCTGGGCGCGGCGCTGATGGTGCGGGCGGAGGCCATCGACGCCGCCGGACTGCTGGACGAGGGCTACTTCATGTACGCCGAGGAGATGGATTGGCAGATGCGCATCCAGCGGGCGGGCTGGGCCATCTACTGCGTCCCCAGCGCCCGCGTCACCCACTACGAAGGCCAGAGCGCCCGTCAGTTCCGCCGGGCCATGACCGTGGCCCTGTGGCGCTCCCGGCTGCGTTACTACGACAAATACCATCCCGCCTGGAAGCGGCGGCTGGAGCGAAGCCTCATCGCCCGGGCCATGCGAAGGCGGCTGGATGAGGCGCGGGCCGCGCTGGCCGCGGGCGCGGGCGATGCGGGCGAGCTACGCGACCAGATCGCGGCCTACGAGGAGATTCTGGCGCTGGTAGGGGAATGAGATGCGTTCGGGGCGGCGCTTGGGCGATTTTCTCATCCAGACCGCGGCATTCGTTATGGCCGTGCGCACGGTCATGCTGGTCGCCTATCCCTGGCTGCTGAACCACGCCGCCAGCTACGCCCTCATCAGCGACCGCATCCACCATTATCAGGTGGGGCTGGCGCTTTTCCTGGCGGGGGTGGTCTTCCACCGACAACTCAAGGCCCATCTCTCCCTTTTCCTGGCCTTCTGCCTGGCCCTGGTGCTGGAAGAATACCTGGTGATCATCTACGAATTGGGCGTCGAAGTCCCCTACAACTACCTCTCCCCCACCGACAACGTTGTGGTTTATCTCGCTGCCCTCGGCGGCGTCCTCCTCGGCCTCTCACTGATACGGACCAACCGACCAGGCGACTGATCGACTGAACGACCGCCTGACTACGCCACCCACCAATCTGGCACAATGACCTCGGTCACCGCGTCGGCCATGAGCTGCTCGACCATCCAGGGGATGTCCAGCGCCTCCTCTGCGGCCCGCACATCCTCGATCTTCGCGGCCGTCTCCACTCGCCGGGGCTGGAACAGGGTGCAGGCTTCGTCGTGGGGGAGGATGCTGATCTCGTACGTGCCGATGCGCCGGGCCTCGGCGATGATCTCTTGTTTGTCGAAGGCGATGAGGGGGCGCAGCACGGGAAACGCGGCCGCGTCCTCGATGGCGGCCAGGTTGGGCAGGGTTTGACTGGCGACCTGGCCCAACGATTCGCCCGTGACCAGCGCCCGCGCCCGATGCTTCCACGCCAGCTTGTTGGCCACGCGCATCATCATGCGGCGGTAGAGAATGGTGCGATAGCGTTCGGGGCAGGCCACGGAGATGATCTCCTGGGCCTGGGAGAACGCCACCAGGGTGAGCTTGATGCGTCCGTGCCAGTCGGCCAGGACTTTGGCCAGGGCCCGGGCCTTGCGCACGCTGGCGTCATCGGTTTGGGGCTGGCCGTGGAAATGGACGAGGTGGAGGGAGAGGCCTCGCTTCATCATGCGCCAGGCCGCCACGGGCGCGTCGAAGCCCACGCTAAAGAGGACGACCCCGCGGCCGCTGGAGCTGACGGGCAGGCCGCCTGGGCCCGGAACTTTGCCCGCAAACACATACGCCCGGCCCTGCACTACCTCCACGAACACTTCCAGCTCCGGATGGGTCAGGTCCACCCGGGCGTGGGACACCTCCCACACGGCGGAACCAACCTCCCGGCCGATATCCTGCGAGGTGAAGGGATAGCGTTTCTCCGCCCGTTTGGGCCGCACCGCGAAGGAGTCGAAGGTCAGGCCCTGCACAAGCTGTTGGGCCGCGGCCTTCATGGCCTCCATCTCAGCCTCGACTTCTGCGCCCACGCTGAGGTTCACGATCCCAAACACCTTCTGCAGCCGGGCCATGACCTTGGGCGCGTCCTCGCGGCGCAGGCCGCGGATGACCAGGCGGTTGCGCACATGCCGCACGCGGGCGCCAGGGATATCCCGCAGCCGCTGGTTGATGTTGCGCTTGAGGATATTTTCGAAATACGCCTGGTTTCCCCGCTTCAGCGCGATCTCATGGAAGTGGATGATGAGGACGGGGTTTTCAGGGATGGTCGCGTCGTTGATAGGCATGTTACTTCTTCCACCGATGCTCATCCGGCCCCTCGCAGCAGGTGTCCGCCAATACGAGTTCTTCCGGGATGTCGGTTTCCAGCTTGATCGCGTGCACATGCCCGCCGTAGGCCTCGATCAAGGTCTCCGCGTTGAAAATCTGCGCTGGCGGGCCGTAGGCGACGACCCGGCGGTTGAGGAGCATCATCTGATCGAAGTGTTGCGCGGCCAGGTCGAGGTCGTGGGTGGAAACCAGGACAGTGACCCCGCGGGCCTTGACCAGGTCGAGGATATCGAGGATGGCCTGCTGGCTGGGCGCGTCCAGGCCCGTGAAGGGCTCATCCAGCAGCAGAAGCTCCGCTTCCTGAGCCAGGGCCCGGGCCAGGAACACCCGCTGCTGCTGCCCGCCCGAAAGCTCGCCGATCTGCCGATCCTTCAGGTCCGCCATGCCCACCTGCTTCAACGCATCATGCACAATCTCCCAATCCCGCTTCTTGGGCCAGCGGAAAAGCCCAATTTTGCCGCTGCGCCCCATCATGACCACATCGGCCACGGTGGCGGGAAAATTCCAGTCGATCTGGCTGCGCTGGGGCACGTAGGCGATGCAGATATGCCCGCCCGGCGGCTCGCCGAAGATGCGTATTTCACCTGATACGGGCCGGATGATGCCGCTGATGGCCTTGAACAGCGTGCTCTTGCCCGCGCCGTTGGGGCCGACCACCGCCACGCGCTCCCTGGCCGCCACCTGAAAGGTGACGTGATCCAGCGCCAGGACGTGATTGTAGCTCACCACCAGGTCGCGCACGTCCAACGCCGGCGCGTCGGGCGCATGCACATGATGGGAGTACGTCAGCTGCTTCAGGACGTCGGGCATAGTCGAAGTATACCATAGGGTGGGTCCCAGATAATTGGCGACGCCGGCGACCTCCGGGAGGTGGCGGCAGAGTTTGCGTCAAAATGAAGCGTTTAGCGCCACCTCCCGGAGGTCTTGCAAAATACCAAAAAATCGGAGGGAATTGTGGATAACTTGTCGCCAAGCTGTGGATAACCTGGGAGTTATGCACAGCCTGGCCCTATATTTCGTGGCGTCCAACAAGCCAGCCACAAAATACAGCCCCACGGATCGCTGATTACGGATTGCTCCCTTCCGCCTTCTGGGCAATGGCGATGACGCTGGTGCCCCAGGGCAGGCGCCAGCGTTTGAGCATGGCCACTTCGACCTTCCCCACGCCCTCCAGAATGGCGTTGAGCCAGGGCGGCGCAGGCTCCATCTCCACCTGATACGCATCCTCATCGAAGTGCGGAGAGGCCATGTCGGGCTCCTTGCCCAACCAACGACGCAGCAAAATCATGCCCGCGCCCAGGGGAAAGACGATGAAATTGTTATAGCCGCAGTAAGGCACCTGCCAGCCCGCGTCTTCCAGCTTCCGCTTGAGCTCGGGCGCGGTGTAGCGCCGTTCGTGCAGGTTGATCACGTCGTTGCGGCTCCACAGCCACATGAACGCGGGCACAGTGACGATCATGGTCCCGCCCGGCTTCGTCACCCGGAAGGTTTCGCTGAACACGGCCCGTTCATCCTTGATATGCTCCACCGTGTCCAGCAAAGCGACGATATCGAAATAGGCGTCATCGAAGGGCATGGCCGTGGCGTCGCCCTGGCGCACATCCCAGCCTCGCTCGTGGGCGACGGGAATGGGCTTGGGGTTGTACTCCAGCCCGATGATCTCATCGCCGTATTGGGCGAGATGGTGCATCATATTGCCTGCGCCCGCACCCACATCGAGGACGCGGCGGCCGCGCTTGCCGGGCCCGGCGTATTTATCCAGCAAGGCGAGGATGGCCCGCGTGCGGGACGCGAACCACCAGTGTTTATCTTCGTCGATCTGCACGAGCATGGGCGTGCTTTCGGTCATGATTGCTTCGCTCCTTCGTTTGAATATCAACTCATGAAGTGTCGATGATTCCGCGCGCTCTGTCAAATTTCAGTCGGTCTTCGCGAGCGGCAGTGCGTCTATAGCCATCCGCAATGCCTGCCATAGCTGTAAAACGTAATGCGTGATGCGTAAAGTCCTCACGGTTCACGCTTTACGTTTCACGTTAGATGCCGCCACGGCCAACTTTGGCTCGATGTTCCCTTCTCACCCAACGCCAATGCTATTTCCCTGGAGGCGGTTCGGGCCGCGCCATGACCGTGCGATGCCGCAGCACCCGCACCTGGCCCGGTCGCCCGCCCTTGATCTTGCGCAAATGCTTGCGCTGGGTGACGATGACCGGAACCCTGGCGTCGCGGCGGGCCTGGGATCGCCATGCCGCCCACCCCGCCGCCTGGATGATGACGTCCTCGGGGACTTCGTGGCCTTGCGACCGAATGACCACATGAGAGCCGGGGACGCCCTGCGCGTGCAGCCACACATCCTCCGGCCCCGCCATCTTCCACGTCACCCGCTCGTTTTGCACCGCATTGCGCCCGATGAGCGCCTCAAAACCCTCGGGCGTGGTCACCCGGATGGGCTGGGAGCGGGGCGGGCGGGGCCGCTTGCCTTTGGACGCCGTCACCAGGCCCGAATCCAGCAACGCCGCCCGGATTTCCTCCAGTTGGGGCGTGTTGTCGGCCAGACGGGCGTCGCTTTCCAGTTGCTCCAGCCAGGCCAGGTCGCGGTCCACCTGGGCCAGAAGCTGGGGGACTTTCTCGGCCGCGCGTTTGGCCTTGTGATAGCGGGCGAAATAGGCCTGTGCGTTCTCGCTGGGGCTCAGGGTTGGGTCCAGCGGAATGGTCAGAGTCTCCTCGCCCGTGTCCGCCTCCAGCACGCTGTCGCCCGGCTGAATCTTCCAGGCGTAGGACAGAATCCACTCGCCATACGCCCGCAGCCGGGCCACGTCCTCCTCCCCCACGGCCTGCTCGCCCAGGCTGGCGCGGCGGCCCAGCAGCTTCTTCCGGGCTTCCTCGATGAGATCGAACACCTGCCTGCGCCGCCCCGCGTAGCTGTCTGCGCCCAACATCGCCGCGTAATAGACCTGCGCGGCCTCGCTGATGGTGGAGACATAGCGCAGCCGCCCGAGATGGGTGAGTTCGTAAGGGGCGAAGGCTGTGGGCTGGTCATTTTCATCCAGAGCGACGGTGGGAGCCCAGCCGCCCTCTTCGGGCAAGGCCCGAAGCCAGTCCAGCGCGGCCATCAGGCCCGCGGGACTCAGGTTGGGATGGGTCACGTCGGCGTGGGCGTCGCCCGTGGCCCGATGCACGATCTCCCGCCCGGCCAGGGGGCTGAGCCCGGCCAGATGCTGCACCAGCGCCTTCCACAGGGGCTGGCCCGCGGGGGTTCGATGCAGCAGCCGGATTACATCCTCCTCCCTCACGACGTCCAGGGGAAGTTTGCCCCGCTGGGGTGGCGGTGGCTGGTAGGGGTGGCCTGGCCGCACAATGCGGCTGGTTCGTGAGCGATGCTCGAAATGCCGCAATGACGCCAACACGTCCCCCTGTTCATCATTGAGAACCAGATTGCTCCATCTGCCCATAACCTCAGCCACGATCACAACGTCTCCATAGTCAGGGTGACGAAAGGCCAGGAACAGCAGGCGCTCCCAGCCCGGCTGAAGCACC
>Ga0256832_1000785_pt1 | contig 20906 bp, 18 predicted proteins | sample 134614metaG_FD_190534 | JGI IMG/M metagenome (GOLD analysis project Ga0256832, IMG submission 190534) | Hydrothermal vent microbial communities from Lau Basin, Pacific Ocean - 134-614 | ecosystem: Environmental > Aquatic > Marine > Hydrothermal vents | place: Pacific Ocean: Lau Basin | collected... | reverse complement strand
AAAGATAAAATATCAAAAGGCTCCATAATCGTAGCTATCGTAGAAGCGTCCGTTCCAATAAGCATCGTTCCAGAGAGCTCTATTGTTACTGAAACCATAATGGGGATTTTTCTGTTAAGCTCTTTTGCTATGTCGCTGCAGGCGTGAAGAGCCGCTTTTATCTGCAAAGGATCTTGACAAGTCTCAAGCAAAAAGAGATCGCATCCCCCCTCTATCACTCCTTTTGCAGCTATTTTATACCCTTCATACATCTCGTCATACTCTATATGGCCTAAAGATGGAAGCTTTGTTCCAGGCCCAAGGGATGCTGCCGCAAATCTTGGCTTCTCTTTGGTTGAAAACTCTTTGCAAACCTCTTTTACAAGTTTAGCCCCCGCATAAGCTAACTCATAAGTTCTATTGGCTATTTCGTAATCTTCCAAAACCCACGGCAGGGCTCCAAAAGTGTTTGTTTTTATAATATCTGCTCCAGCTAATGCATAAGCTCTATGGATTCTTTTTATCTCTTCTTTGTAATTTACATTTAAAAGCTCGTTGCATCCCGCTTTGCCTTCCCAAATTTCGGGAGGAATTTTTAGATTTTGAATCTGGGTTCCCATCGCCCCGTCTATTATCAAAACCCTCTCTTTGATAAGCTCTTCTATTTTACTCATTTATCAAAAATCCTTTTTCTTTTTGGAGTGATTTTATCTATTTTTGGTTACAATTTGCAAGAAAAGGAGAGAAGTTGAAAGAAGATTTCAAAAGTTTAGTTATTCTCTTATTAGCTATCCTGTTTTATAGAGTTTATATCCTTTACAACTTTTTGTATGATTTCTATTTTGACGAGGCTTACTATTGGTTTTGGTCTAAGCATTTTGATTTTGGATACTACTCAAAACCTCCTATGATAGCTTGGGTTATTAAACTGTTTACATCTGTTTGCGGCGATAGCGAGTTTTGCATAAAACTTCCCTCTGCAATTTTATATTTTCTAAGCTCGGTTTTTATATATTTTAGCGCGGTTAATCTGTATGATAGAAGAGTTGCTTTTTTTGCTTCTTTAATATTTTTCACTCTCCCTTCAGTGTTTTTATCAAGTATCATAATAGCTACAGACAGCGTATTTTTGTTTTTCTGGTCTTTGGCTTTGTATCTTTTTATAAAAGTTTTGAAAAAAGATAGAGCCTATCTTTGGGTTTTGCTTGGAGTTAGTATCGGTTTTGGGCTTCTTAGCAAATATACCATGATCTTTTTTCCGATAGGAGCTTTAATATATTTAGCATTTAAGAGAAGGGATATTTTTAGAAATAAAAATTTTTATATCTCTTCTGTTTTGGCTTTCTTAATATTTCTTCCAAATTTATGGTGGAATTTCAAACACGGCTTTATTACTTTTCTTCATACCAAAGATAATGCCGATATACACGGAAATCTTTTTCATTTAAACACTCTTTTTGAATTTTGGGGCTCTCAATTTGGAGTTTTTGGAGCGGTTTTTTTTCCCGTTTTGCTATATTTGCTGTTTTGGTTTAAGAGATTTTATAAAGATGGCAGATATTTTCTGCTTTTTTGGTTTACAGCTCCTCTGTTTTTTACAATCTCTCTTCTATCTTATATCTCAAGAGCCCATGCAAACTGGAGCGCTCCCGTTTTTGTGGGCGCGTCAATTCTTGTCAGCTGGTTTTTAGTAGATAGAAATTATAAAAAGCTTTTGTACTTTGGAATAGCTTTAAATATTTTGCTTGGAGTTTCTGTTTATCATTTTGATTTTTTTATAAAGAAAGCAAACCTTACTCTAAATTCAAAAAATGATCCATATAAAAAGGTAAGAGGCTGGGAAAAAACGGCTTTAATGATTCAAAACGTTATAAAAAATTATGATTTAAATTTGATATTTGACAATAGAATGGATATGAGCGAAATGGTATATTATCTAAAACCAAATCCCATGAATGCTTTTTTTTGGAATCCCTCCAAAAAAATAGAAAACTATTTTGCAATGATAGATGATCTAAACTCCCACAAGGGAGAAAATTTTATATTTGTCAGCTCCAAAAAGAGAGATAATTTGAAAAACTATTTTAAAGAAGTGAAATTTCTAAAAAAGGTTGAGTATAAAATTCATAAAGATTATATAAGAGTTTATTATATATATCTTGTTAGGGGATTTAAAGGATATTGATGAGAATTTTAACTCTTTTGGCTTTGTTTTATCTGTCTTTCTTTTACAATTTGGGAAGCGTTCCTCTTTTTAATCTTGATGAGGGGGCTTTTGGCGAAGCTGTGAGGGAGATGTTAAAAAGCGGCGATTTTATCACTACCTATCTTGGAGAGGAGCTTAGGTTTGATAAGCCGATACTTATCTATTGGCTTGAGGCTTTGAGCGTTAAAATTTTCGGTCTAAACGAGTTTGCTCTTCGTCTCCCTTCCGCTATAAGCGCTTTTTTATGGGGATTTTGCATATATTTTTTTACAAAAAGAGAGTTTGATGACAAAAAAGCCTTTTGGGCGGCTTTGTTTTTTGCTTCCTCTCTTCAGATATCCATTATAGCTAAAGCTGCGATTGCGGATTCTCTTTTGAATCTCTTTATTGCTTTGAGTATGTTTTATACATGGAAATATTTTCAAAAAAGAAGCAGTAAAGATTTATATTTGGTATTTTTATTTACGGCTCTTGGTTTTTTGACAAAGGGGCCGGTTGCTGTTATGATACCTTTTGTGGTATCTTTTTTATATGCTCTTTATAAAAAAGAGTTTAAATTCTGGCTAAAGAGCATTTTTAATCTAAAAGGTATTTTAATCTTTTTGCTTGTTGCCACTCCTTGGTATATAGCCGAGTATATAGCTCAAGGAGAGGCTTTTATAGATGGACTTTTCTTAAAACATAACATAGAGAGATTCAAAAATGCTTTTGAGAGCCATTCGGGAGGATATTTTTATTATCTGTTTGTCTTGCTTATAGGGCTTTTGCCTTTTAGCTTAGTTATTTTAAAGGGACTCTTTAGTATAAAAAGAAGAGATTTGGATATTTTTCTTCTATTTTGGTTTCTGTTTGTTTTTATATTTTTTACTTTTTCCAAAACAAAGCTTCCCCATTACATTATTTACGGATATACGCCTCTTTTTATTTTTGCCTCTTTGATAGTTTGCAAATTTAAAAATAGGATGCTGGTTTTAATCTCCCCTATGATTTTATTGTTGGTTTTAGCCTTTTTGCCCGATATAGCAAATCTCTTTTTGGATAAAATCAAAGATGATTATGTTAGGGATTTGATTTTAAATTCAAAAGATATTTTTGGAGTCAGCTATAAAATAAAATTATTTATTATAATAGCTGCATTTTTGCCTCTGTTTTTCATAAAAATAAGAAAAGCTTTAATAGTTGAAGCCTTTTTGTTTTTATTTGCGATAAACGGCGTTTTAATACCATCTTACGCCGCTTTAGCAGAAGAGCCTATAAAGGAAGCTGGAATTTTTATAAAGAAAAATGATTTAAAAAATGTAATAATGTATAAAATAAATACCCCTACTATCATGATATATTCCAAGAGAATTTTAAAAAGAACTTCTCCAAAGAGGGGAGATTTTATTTTTACGAAAATCTCAAACCTCAAAGATTTCAAAAATTATAAAATTATTTTCAAAAAAAGAGCGGTGGCAATAGCAAAACTACCATGAGCCTCCGCCCCCTCCGCCAATTCCGCCTCCAACTCCCGAAAATCCGCCTCCTGCATCCATAGAACTGTCGCTTTGTGAAGTATCGCTGCTTATAAAAGCAAAATGGTCGCTTAAATAGTAAAAATCATTAAAATTTCCATGATACCAGTATGGATAGGAGGTATTTGAGATATCATAAAATTTTATCCAATGTTTTGTCAAATCAAACAGCACAGCGTAAGGGAGGAGTTTATCCAAAAAGAGGGGATCTTCTTTTAAAAATCTTTTAATTTCATCCTCTTTTACTCTTTTTATAAACTCTCTTAAGCCTTCTAAATGAAGATAAACTCTATAACCTTTCGGGGTATAATCTCCTATTTTTCGATAAAGTATCGAGATTGCCAAAACAGAGATAATAATAAAAGAAAGAGGCGTTAGGAAAATATATTTCCACTCATTTTTAAAAAGAGGAATAAATATAAAAAGGCTCATAGAAATAAAAGCTATTCCAAATATTTTCCCTGCCCAGTTTTTGGATTTTATTCCTATAACAAGTCCGGTTGAAATAAAGATTGCTATAAAAATGGAGGAGAATATTATATCTGTGGGCAAAATTATATAAGATATGAAACCTATTAATAAGGTTATCAAAAATGCTATCGATATGGTTTTTATTAGAAAAGAGATTCTTGTTTTTTTAGGATTTTCTTTAAAATATCCGTTTTTTACCGCCCATTCATACAATCTTTCATTGATATGGGAAAAACCATCTCTTATCTGTTTTGAGGTGTATGGATCTTTTTTTAAAATGAAAGTATCGGAATTTTTAAATAGAATATGCTCCATTAAATATTTTTCATCTTCACTTAAATCTTTTGTCGGTTTATCGGTTTTTTTAAAAGTTGCAATAGTCTTTGTCGTATTGAAAGAAAAGCCCTTCTTTTCAGGCTGAAAAATCTCCAAATATCCCTTTTGGGCAAGCTCTATGACAGCAGCAGAGAAATCTTTGGTATCGGCAAACTTATCCAAAATAAGCCCCGATTGCAAAACGTCCAAATTTTTTGGAGGCTCATACATCACCGCAATTGATCTTTTTTTAAAGGAATGTTTTGAATACTCTTTGTATAAAAATCCTAAAAACAAAAAGATTATCGGAAATTGAATATAGGCTAAGATATAATCTTTCAAAGAGGCTTTTTGATTCTCCTCTCCCGATTGCTCTAAAAGACCTCTTTTAAAAACTATTTCAAATGTTATGCCCTCTCTTGGATTTAACCTATCTATTTTTGCCTCTATCTCTCTATCATTTATCCATTTAAACGAGGATATAAGCTCTTTTGAAGAGTATCTTCCTTTAAACAGTTTAAATTTTATATTGTTTCTATTCAAAGGGGAGGGGAGAGAGATGGAGATTAAAATATTTTTTATAGGAACTCTCCAGCCTGTGCCTATTGCGTTATATCTGATAGCATCGTTTATTTTATCTTTATATAAAACGGCTCTTTTTATTTTATACGATATTTCATATAGATGTTTTCCGGTAAAAGTTCTGTTTGGATCTCCTATTTTTAATCTTATAAACTTTTTTTGGTTAATTGATTCATAAATCTTTTTCCATTTTATCTCTTTGTTATCCATAAAAATTTTAAAATCTGAAATTCCTATATCTTTGGGGATAAAATCTGTTTTCATAAGATAGGGAATATCTCTGTAGATTCCGTGATGCGGAGTATTTTGAAAGTTGTATAAAATCCTCTCTTTTACTTCTAAAGAGCCTGATTTTAAAATATTTACATAAACTTCATATTTATCTATGCTTTCCGCAAAGAGAGAGAAAGAGAGTAAAATAAAAAGAATAAACTTTTTCATAAATCTATCTTTGGCATCTCTCTTGCTTTTTCATCTTCGAGTTCAAAATACTCTCTTGGAGTAAAATTAAATTTTTTTGCTATTATCAAATCTGGAAAACTTTCAATTTTGGCATTATAATCTCTAACTACAGCGTTATAATATCTTCTTGCATTTTGCAAAGCCTCTTCTATATTTGAGAGTTCTTCTTGAAGTTTTAAAAATGTCGTATTGGCTTTCAAATCGGGATATGCTTCTGCAAGAGCAAAAATTTTGCCAAGAGCTTGAGATATCATATTTTCAGCTTCCGCCCTCTCTTTGAGAGTTGATGCTTTTTGACTTATAGCTCTTGCTTTTATAACATCCTCAAGAGTGGATTTTTCATATTTTGTATATCCCTTTACCGTATTTACTAAAGCTGGAATTAGATCGCTTCTTCTTTTAAGCTGCACGTCTATATCAGACCAAGCTGCGTCTATCTTTGCTTTCAAAGAGACAAAACCGTTATAAATAGATATAAAATATAAAACTGTTAAAACTATAATGCCCAAAATTATATACAGCGCCATATCTTTATCCTTTTAAAATAATTTAAAACCAAGGCTTATTTATTATACATCTAAAAAGGGCTTTTATTTGATTTAATATCGGATTTTGGAAGAATTTATGAAAGGGGCAATCCCCAAAAGGGGATTGATTTGATTATTAGTTATTAGTATGATACGTGAAGAGCTTTTAAAGTCTCTATAGTTAAAGCTCCAGATGGAAGACCTTTTGCTCTTTGGAATTTTTTAACAGCTGCTCTTGTTAAAGGTCCATAAACTCCATCTATTGGTCCCGGATTAAATCCTGCTTTCTTTAGTGCTATTTGAAGCTCTCTTATGGTTTCTGGATTCATATTTGTTTTACAAAGTATAGGTTTCCATACAAGTTTTGCTTCAGATACTTTAATTCTTTTGGTAACCGTCGTATAAACTGGAGGAATAGGTATCCTTTTAACTTGAGGAGGAGTTACCATCTTTTTAACTCTTATAGTTTTATACACGGCTGGAATTACTACCTTTTTAGTTTGAGCTGGTTTTACCAAAACTCTCTTTGTTATAGTTTTATATACAGGCGGAACCTCTATCTCTTTTGTTTGAGGAGGTTTTACCATAACTCTTTTTGTTATAGTTTTATATTTAGCAGGCACTTTTACAAGACACATAATTTCGCCCGTAATCTCATTAACTTTTGTAATAGGTCCTGTCCCTTTTTTCCACTCTGTATGAGCTGGAGATACTAAAACTTTCTCTGTAACAGTTTTATAAACTGCAGGAATGGTAATAAGTTTTTTGCCCGGTCCTTTTACCATTACTCTTTCGGTAACTGTTTTATATACAGGCGGAATAGTAATTAATTTCTCTCCTGCTTCTTTGACTAAAACTTTCTCCGTTACCCACTCATATTTTGCAGGAATAGTAACTACCTTTTCTCCTCCCTCTTTTACCAAAACTTTTTCTGTAACCGTTTTATATTTTGGAGGAGTTAAAACTCTTGCATAACACTCTCCCGGTTTTGCATTTGGAGGGAAAAGATCGCATTTATATACAGGAGGGCATTTTGCGTTTGCGGCTTTTTGAGCTTCTTGTTTTGTTAATTCTAGATTTTGTCTAAGTTTGGATATCTCTTCCTCTTTTTGCTTTAAAGCAACCTCTTTTTCGCTAAGTTCACTTTTTCTCTCCATTGCAAGTTTAGCGCACTCTTGCAGTGTCTTACACTCTGTTGCCCCTGTTACTTCACCGCTTTTTTGAGCACAACCGCTTAAAAACAGCATTGCTGCAGCAGCACAGGCCGAGATAATGGAAATCTTTCTCATAACATTCTCCTTTTTTTGACTTTGAAATTACACATTTTAGATATCAACATATCTAATCCTGAAAATTATAATATAATTTACCTTTCCGTATTATTAAAAGGTTATAGTAATTTATATATTAAAAGGTAAATATAAAATAAATTTTATCATTTAATAGTATATATCTTTTATAGTTTTTTATTTCGCACATTCTCGCTTATTATTATATATAATTATGTTTAAAAACCCCTAACAAAAAGGATTTTTCTTGAAAAGATTAAAAAATGTATCTTCATTTATAGTTATGCAGATAGTAAAAGAGGCAGCAAAATTTAAAGACGCTATACATTTTGAAGTGGGGCAGCCCGATTTACATCCCCCTTTAGGGGTCAAGAAAAAGCTTTTGGAAGCGGTAGATAAAGATAGATATTCATATACTGAGAGTTTAGGGCTTTTAAAACTAAGAGAAAAAATAAAGGAGCATTATAAAACTATTTACAATATCAAAATTTCTGAGAAGAATATTTTAATTACGCCCGGAACGAGCGGAGCTTTCTTGGTTGCATACTCTCTTTGCCTTGATTATAAAGAAAATTTAGGTTTTAGCGATCCGGGATATCCTTGCTATAAAAATTTCTCATATCTTTTAGATATTAATCCTATTTTTATAAAAGTTTTTAAAGAGAGCAATTATCAAATAACAAAAGATCATATAAAAAATATTCCTTTAAAAGCTCTTGAGATATCAAATCCGGCAAACCCTACAGGAAATGTTTATGAAAAGGAAAATTTAAAAGAGCTTATAGGGTATTGCAATGAAAAAGGGATATATTTTATTTCCGATGAGCTTTACCACGGTTTAACGTATGAAAAGAGAGCTTATAGCGCTTTGGAGTTTAGCGACGAAGTATTTGTAATAAATGGTTTTTCAAAATATTTTTGCATGCCGGGATTTAGGGTAGGGTGGATTATTGTTCCAGACAGGTTTGTAAAAAAAGCTGAAGAGATAGCCCAAAATCTCTTTATCTCAGCTCCAACTCTCTCTCAATATGCTGCTTTGGGAGCTTTTGATTATGAATATTTAAGCAAAGTTAGAGATATTTTCAAACAAAGAAGAGATTTTTTGTATAAGAATTTAAAAAATATTTTCTATATTCCTTCAATTCCAAATGGAGCTTTCTATATATGGGCTGATATATCAAAATATTCAGATAACTCTCTTCTTTTTTGCAGGGAGCTTTTGGATAAAACCCATGTAGCCGTAACGCCGGGAGTAGATTTTGGAAACAACAAAACCAATAAATTTATAAGACTCGCTTATACAATAGATATTGAAAAGATGGAAGAAGGGGTAGAGAGAATTAAAAAATTTTTGCTTTAAAATTTTTTTGTGTAAGAGATAGAAAAGATTCTATTTGACGTATTGAAACCCAAATACTCTTTAAAATATTTTTTTTTAAAAGAGAGATTCAAATTCTTATATCCAAAAGATAGAGTAAATATCTTTTTTACTCTATCTTGTGTATTATAGACGCTGTGTCCATTATCTTTTATATATTCAATCAATTCTCCCCCTTCAAATTCAAAAGAGAAATAAAATTTTTTATAAAAAATAGTATTTTTAAATCCGGCGGCTAAAAAATTATCTTTGTATTTGATAAAATCGATAAAAAATCTAAAATAATTTAAAATATTATCTTTTATAAACTCATAATTTTCAAAATAGGGGCTAAATTGAAAAATATATCTATTTTTTGAGAAAGTGTAAAAAAATTGCGTTGCTATTTTATTTGTTTGTAGATTTTTTGAAATTTCAGCTATCAAAATCATTTCATTTTCATAATTCTTGATATCTATAAAATGAATTCCATATTTCATATTTTTATTTTTCAATAAAAGCGTATAATCGTTTTGATAAAATTTACCAAATTTTTCTTTAAATTCTCCCGCTGTTTTTGAAAAGCTAAATTCAAAGTTTTTATTTGAATATAAAAACCCACTTAGTTTTGAACTCTTTATAAAAGATTTTTTCTCATAATTTTTAAAAACTGCAAATGGAACTATTTTTGTATCGCAGAAAAGAAGACTTCCTATTAAAAAGAAACTAATTCTCTTCACTTTTTATCTTTAATAAAAAATCTTTAAATTTTAAAGAGACGAAACCTTTATTAAATGCTCCTAAAGCAACTTCCCCTTTTTCTGAAGATATTTTCAGATAACTAAATTTATAACATACGGGATATTTATATTTATTTTTACTAAATGATGACAAAAACTCTATAAACGTCTGTTTTATTTTTCCGCACAAAAGATACAAAGGCAGATAGTCTTGATATTTTATATCCTGTTTATTTACAAGAGGAATTTTTGCAGCTAAAATAAAAAACCATTTTAGAAAACTATTCCTTTTTCCTTCATAATTATAAAAATAGAATAGATAATTGGAAGTATAAAAATAGAGTCTGTTTTTATCCTCATCCTCGAAATAAAACTCTCCTGTATCGTTCATTTTGACTGTTATTGTAAAATCCTTTAACTTTTTATTATTTTTAAATATTTCATATGTAAATCTGTCTCCTATAATAAAAGTAAATCTTGAAATCATACTTTTATCTGCTATAACATTTTCTATCTCTTCTCCTTTTTTTGGAAGAGAATTAAAAAGAAGTCTATTTTCTTTATAATATTTCTCAAAAACAAAATATTTGGTAAAACTTCCTAAAATGCCGTAATATTGAACCTGTATATGGATATGAGGCTCGGGCGAGTATCCGCTGTTTCCGCATTTTGCCAAAATGGAATTTACATATACATAATCTCCAACTTTTACATTTAAAGAATATTGCATAAGGTGGCTTATCTCTACAAAAAAGCCCTGATCGGCTTTAATTATGATGTAATTTCCCCAATTATTTACTCTATCGACTACTCCTATCGGATTATCTTTTAGATCATGTCTGCAATCTATTACGTAACCGTTTACCGGAGATAATATCGATTCTCCAAAAGCATAATAATCAGATAACTCCAACCCATCTCCCCTATAGCTTTTTTTATCTTTTGTTATAACAAAATCGTATGCGTATTTGTAATCTCCCTTATGAGTCCATTCATCGTCAAATGCTTGATATACGCTCCATTTTCCACTAAAGGGAGGGGATATTTTAACCAGATCGTTTCCAAATCTAAATATATGGCTCAAATATGAAGAGAGAGATTTCTCTGGAGTCTCTTTTATGTAATAATTAAACTCTTTATATCCGATTAGATATAAAATAAACACAAAAGCAATAACCACCATATTAAAAGGAAGCGTATATACCGGAATATGATAAAAACTAAACAGGGTATGAATGGCATCCTCTATTACCACGCTTAAAGATACTCCAATTAAAGCTATTAGAAAATTTCTAATGGTGGGAAGCAGAAAAATGCCTCCTAAAGCTATCGCTACTAAAATATAATTAAAAGAGTATATATCGTTTAAAGCTTTTATAAAAGAACCTATTAAAAATGAGTGCAAAAAGACTCCAAAATAAAATCCTATTATGGAGAGAACAAACATTATTCTTGAAAAATATAATATTATAAATACAATAATTAACCCCATAACAGCGCTTGGGATAAAAAATATTGTTCCAAGAGCCTTTAAATAAGAACTTAAGAAAAGAGGCAAATTTATATCAAAAAGAGTGTGGCTGCTTTTTGTAAAAAAATCTCTATAGCTTATAGAAGCCAAATAGGAAATGATTGTAATAATGGAAAAAGGCAAAGAGAGTATGGGAACCCTGTATGTCCAAAAGAGTCTGTTTAAAACAAATGAAAAGACAAAAGTAAAAAAGGATAAAATTATTGTTAAAAATATACTAATTAAAGTCGGGGAAAAAATATAGCCTATTCCCATTCCAACAAGCAGGGAATTATAAAGATAAAATCCTTTATTTAGATACTCTTCTCTTAAACTTATAAATTCAGCAAAAGCTATTGTTGCAACTACGGAAATTAATCCCGATATCGCAACTGACGGATTTAAAAAAGTAGCAAGGAGCAAAATAGCTCCCGCATAAGGATTATTTATAAATAAAAGAGCACTGTATGGCTTTAGGAATATTTTTGCAAGCATTAAAGCTCTTTTGGCATTCTCTCTTTGAAATTAACCGTTTGTAAGTCATCTTCCTCTTTTATTATATGAACGTTTGAATTTTTATCAATCAAAACCGCTGCCGGTTTGTATCTGATAAACTGCATAGCTTGAGTGTAGTTGTAAGCTCCAACCGGAGAGATTGTAAGAACGCTTCCTCTCTCTAAAGAGGGAAGCATAATATTCTCTTCTATCACATCTATATTCATACAAAGAGGGCCATTTAGCATAGAAGGCTCATTTAATCCCTCATAATGTTTATCAAGTTCTATATTAAAGTTATACCAAGTAGATGTATATAAAAGATTAACTCCCGCATCCAAAATATACCCTTTCCTTCCGTCAGGAAATCTTTTGTAACCTACTACCGTTGTTAGAAGATATCCGGCCTCGTCTATTAAGTGTCTTCCTGTCTCAAGATATAAAAGGGGAAGTTTATCGCTTTTATTTTTTTCGTAAATAGCATTTGTTATTGCATTTGCATAATCATCAGCTGTGGGGACTATGACTTCTGGGGGCTGATATATCCCTTTTAGCCTGTTTTTAGAGGCAAATCCTCCTCCCAAATCTATATATTCTATCTCATATCCGAAATCCTCTTCTATTTGATTTTTCAAATCCATAAGCTTTAAAGTCGCTTCTCTATAAGCATTTGCGTCAAGCATAAAGGTGCCAATATGAGTATGAAGCCCTGTTAAAACGAGTTTTCCCTCTTTATGTATTCTTTTTACCGCTTCATAAGCTTCGCCATTTTCAAAATTAAACCCGAATCTGCTCCATTGAGGATATATTCCGGTATCCATATTGACTCTTATTGCAACGGGAATTTTTATATCAAGCTCGTCGGCTATCTCTTCAAGGTCATTTATTTCAAAGAGATGGTCTATATGAATTTTAGCTTTCTCTTTTACCGCTGTTTTTAAATGCTCTTTTGGTTTATATGGACCGTTGAAGATAATATCTTTTCCTTCAACTCCTAATGCTCTTGCTTTTTGATACTCAAATTCACTGACAACTTCAGCAATAGATCCTAAATTATGAAAAATTTTACAAATCGCATTTAGATAATTTGTTTTATAACTCCATCCAAATTTAACATTTGGATATCTTGAACTAAAAGCTTCATAAAGTTTTTTATATTTCTCTTCTATCGCTTTTTGGGAAAATACAAAAAGAGGAGAGCCGTAATTTTCGGTTAGTTTGTGAACATCCACTCCGTCTATTGAATTTCTTATTTTTTGAGTTTTTAAAGGAGAGCCGTATTTGCTCGCCATTGTAAAATCTACTCTGTTTATTGTGGGTTTTTCATACTTTTTCATTTTACAATTCCTTGTTTGTTACTAATTTTTTAAATTTATCAAAATCTACTATTGTTTCATCTGTAAATCTTACATAAAGTTTCCCGGTAGGATAGTCTAAATTGCTATTGACTTTCTCTCCCGTCATCAGTTTAACCACCATTTTTGGAAGATTGACTCCAACCCCCGTGGCAAAATATATCCAGGCTGGAAATCTTGGATTTATCTCTATTACATTTATATTTTCTCCCTCAGCCATGCACTCAAGCTCAAAAGGTCCTCTCCAGCCTGTCATCTCTACAAATTTCTTAGCCGTCTTTAAAAGATTTTCATTCTCTATAGTAATAGCCGTCCATACTTTGCCAAGAGTGGTGGTAGTGAGTTTTTTTATAACTATTGCTCCCTTTAGCTCTCCCTCTCCATCTCCAACTCCAACTAAATTTACTTCAACACCGCTTACCGTTTTTTGAATCAGGATCGGAAATCCCCATTCATTTGAAATTTTATAGAAAGCATCGCATGCAGAGTCAAAATTATAAACTTTATAAGCTTTGTAATAATTTCCTTTTACCATAAAAGGATAGCCTATTTTTTGGGCTACTTTTTGCATTTCGCTTATAGTGTTTACCACAAATGTTTCAGGATATTTCAAACCTATTTTTGGAGCTAAAGAGGAAAGAGAGCTTTTGTTTCTAAGCTCGAAATTTTTTTCTCTTGGAATAAAAAGTTTTATTCCAAGATCCTCTATCTCTTTTTGATATTTTACATAAAGCATAAGCTCAGCATCAAGATTTGGAATCAAAGCTTTGATATCCTCTTTTTTCTTTATCTCTAAAAGTCTGTTTTTAAGCTCTTCATATCCTAAAGAGGGATATGGCATAAGATAATTTTTTTTGGTTATTTCAAGATAATTTCCAGGCTCGTTTGCATCATAGCTTAACCCTATAACATCATATTCGTCTATAAGGCTCTTTGCCACTCCTATTCCGGGAGCTGGATTATCTGTCGCATTTAATCCGCTAACTGCTATTTTCATTATATCAATCCGTAAATTTTTAGTTTATTTAAAAAATCGCTGACATCTATATAGACTTCTTTTCTATCTTTGCCATATTCTCTGGCTATCTCTTCAATAATTGTATCTTTATCTTTTCCCTCTTTTAAAAAATTTATAATCTCTTTGGCTATATCATTTAATTGATAAGAGTTTCCGGTAGATGGATGAAAGGCTATATCGTTTTCATCTATGACAAGTTTTAAAAGTTCTTGCATATTAAACCTTTTTAATAATAATTTTTAATAAACCGAATTATAATGTTAATTTATTAAATTCAAATAAAGTTATTTAAAATTAATAGTGATATTTTATAAAAATATAGGTATGATTTTTATTCCCACCCAAACAGCAAGGAGAGTTTCTCTCTAACCTCTTTTTCCTCCCTTTTTGTTAAAGAGGTAGCGACTCCTTTTTTAAATAGGATTCTGTCAGCCGATACGATTCCTATTGCGTTGCAGACTATTTCGCTGGTTTTTACGAGATTGTCTCTTTTTTCTATTTTGACTCTGTAATCTCCGCCCAAAAGTCTTGAGGTTAGAGGAATGACGGTTACGTTATGATATAGATTCAGTTTTACAGCCAGATTTAAATTATTGTTTTGATAGATTAAAACGGGTCTTATTTTGGAGCTTTTATCGGGAGAGAGATCGGCAAAATAGATCTCTCCCTTTTTAAAAAGAGGCATAGAGGAGGTTTTGTCAAACTCTTTATTTAAAGCGTCAAGATAGGCTCTTTTTTGGGTATTTGGTCTGCATATAAATGTGCCGAGATTTCTTTTTAGCCACTCTTTATATTTTTCATCTTCTACGGAGTCTAAAATTTTTTGAAATATTTGAAGTTTACTCTCTTTAAATTGATTCATAGAAGAGATTATATCCAAATCTTTAAATAAAATGATACAATAAAACAAAAAGGATTTGGAATGGTCGGATACCTCTATGATCCTATTTTTACTCTTCATGAAACTGGAAATCATATAGAAAACAAAAACAGAGTGATTTTAATAGATGAAATGATAAAAAGCACCTTCTCTTTCTACCCTTTAGAGCTTAAAGCCCAAAGTAAAGAGGATTTATATAAAATTCATGATAAAAGCTATGTGGATTGGGTGGAGAAGGGGTATGAAAACGGCGTTAGGATGATACTAAACAGCGATACGATACTCTCTAAAAGAAGCTATGAAGTTGCCCTAAGCGCGGCTACTTGCACAAAAAGAGCAGTTGAAGCTTTCAAAAACAAAGAGATAAAAAGAGCCTTTTTAAATCTGCGCCCTCCAGGTCATCATGCAGAGAGAATGATGGGGCAGGGATTTTGCATATTTAATAATATTGCAATGATGGCTAAATATGCTCAGGATATGGGTTTTAAGAAAGTTATGATTATAGATTTTGACGTTCATCACGGAAACGGAACGCAGGATATTTTCTATAAAGATGATACGGTATTTTATTTTAGCACTCATGAAAAAAACAACTATCCCTATTTTACTGGAAGCGAAGATGAGATAGGAGAGGGAAAAGGAAAGGGCTTTAATCTAAATTGCCCCTATAAAGATGATATAGAAGATGATGAGTTTTTATCTCTTTACGATAGGCTTCCTAAAAATTTTGATTTTGATATACTGCTTGTTTCCGCGGGGTATGATTTGATGAAAGATGAGATGATTTCAAGCGCAAATATCACTTTTGAGGGGCTTTCAAAGCTTATAGAGAGGATCTTGGATTTTTCCAAAAACAAACCTGTCGCTTTTTTATTGGAAGGGGGTTACAATTTAGACTCTTTGGTAAAAAGCGTAGAGATTACTTTTGATTTATTGGATAGAAAATGAAAAATATTATATTTTTTGTCTTTATCTTTTTCCTTTACGGGTGCGGGGCTAAAAACGAGTGCCATCCAAAAATAGAAAAAGCCTCTTCATGGGTTAATCTGATGCCAAAAATCGGCTATAAATCTGCCTCTCCTTTGGTAACGATAAAAGCCTACATAAAAACAAAAAATTGCAAAAATTTAAAAGTTTTAACAGCTAAAGCAATGTTTAAAAATAGAGTATGCGAAATTAACAATATAGATTATGAAAAAAACAATCAAACATTAATTGTTACTTTAAGAGGGTGCAGATATGAAAAAGATGATAAAAAATTAAATTTAAAACTTATTTTTGTCGATAAGTATAAAAATAATCATCCAATTTTAGTTAGAAATTTAATAATTAGAAAAATATATTAAAGGGGAGCTTATGATTACAAGAATTTTACAAATAATTTTGATAGGGTTTTTTTTCATGTTTTTTAGTGGATGCGGAGGAGGAGAGAGCAATGGAGGGGGCGCAAGCGGTATCGTCTCAAAACCGGGAGATGTGGTATCTCTTACCAAAACCGCAACTTATGATGAAAAGACTATGGCACAAATTTTAAATGATATGCAAATATCCTCTCCGAAAGTTTTTGGAATAGAGACTTTTGTTTTGGTTTATAAAACGCTTGATAGATTTGGAAATTTAATAAACGCTTCGGGACTTTTGGTAATTCCTCTAAATTTATCATCTCCAACTCCGCTTGTAAGCGATCAGCACGGAACTATCTTTACAAACGAGGAAGCTCCATCAAAAAATCCTTTAAACGCTTCGGTTATACTCTTTAGCGCTCTTAGAGGTTATATTTTGGCAATGCCAGATTATATAGGATATGGAGCAAGCGGGAATATGCTTCATCCCTATCTTATAAAAGAGCCTTCGGCAAGAAGCGTAATAGATATGATAAAAGCGGTTAAAAACTATTGCAAATCAAATAATATTCCTCTAAGCGATAAACTGTTTTTATCAGGATACTCCGAAGGGGGATATGTTACAATGGCCGCTTTGGAAAAGATTCAAGATAGCTTTTCTGATGAGATTAAAGTTACCGCAGCGGCTCCAATGGCTGGCCCTTACGATTTAAAATCTACAGCGGATGTATATCTTTTTAGCGGAATGCTTAGCTACTCTCCGTTTGTCGCCTATTTGGTTTACGCTTACGATGAGTATTACGGATGGAATAGATTAAGAGATATTATTGCAGAACCTTATGCCGATAAATTGCCTTCTCTTTTTGATAAAACAAAAACTTCCAATGAAATTTTTAAAGAGCTTACAAATGTTACAAACGAGCTGTTTAGAGCCGATTTTTTAGCTTCATATTTCTCAGACGGAGAGGTAGAGCTAAAAAGGGCTCTTATTGAAAATTCAGTAGTAAACTGGTCTCCTAAAATGCCTCTTAAACTTATTCACTGTGATCATGATCCGATAGTTCCTTTTTTCAATTCAGAAACAGCATTTGAGAACTTTTTACAAAACGGGGCAAAGGATATAGAACTTGTTACTTTAAAGGGAGATGATCATATAGAGTGTGCAGGCCCTTCATATATGGAGGCAGCTTCTTTTTTCGATTCTTTCAGATAAAACGGAGAGTTTTTCTCTCCTCCTTTTAAATCATAACTTTTCTTAAATGATAATTTCAAAAAGCAGATATATAGTTGGTTTTCGGAAAAATTTTATATTTCTTCCGATAAAATTATATATATAAATTTTTTATTTTTAAAGAAAATATACAAAAGAGAGTTAAAAGTGAAAGTGGCTGTAGTAAGTGACGATCTTTATTACAAAAGAAGAATAAAATACTATTTTGAACAAAAAAATTTAAATATAGAAATTTTTAAAACAAATGATGAAATTCTTTTTAAGGAAAATATTTATGATTTTGATATTTTAGTTTTGGATATAGACTCTTCTTATGAAGATCGATTTGAAGTTTTAGAATATTTTGAGAAAAAACTTTTTAATATTCCTTCTTTAGTAATAAGCAACAAAAGAGATATATTTTATATCAAAAAAGCCTTTAAAATGGGAACATACGACTATATAAAAAAACCGTTTGAAATTGAAGAGTTAAATCTTAGAATTGAAAATATTTTAAGATGCATAAAATATCAAAAAGAGATTCAAATAAGCGATTCTATGAAGTATAATCTCTCAAAAAGAGAACTTTTATATAAAAATAGTAAAATATATCTTACCAAAAAACAAGATAAAATACTTTATTTTTTACTAAAAAACAGAGGAAAAATTGTTCCCCCCGACATTTTAGGAGAATTTGTATGGAATGAAGAAATTAAAAGTTTTAAAACAATTTCCAGTCATATAAGAGATATTCATAAAAAAATAGGTAAAAAAATTATAAAAAATATAAAAGGCATAGGCTATATAATAGAATAAATAGGATAAAATGGGTTAAAAAATTTTTCTACATTTTTTCTTAAAATTAGCTTCTTAAATAATAAAATTTTTATAGGATCTTTAAAAAATAAAATTAGAATTAAAAAAATTTTTAACAAGTTTAAAAAATAAATATTTTCTGCATAATTTCTGCACTTAATTATGTGATAATCCTTTTATAGGAAAGTAAAGATTACTTCTCCTCCCTAATTGAAACCATAAAATAAAAAGGAGTTAGAGATGGTAGCGGGAAAAAGATGGATGATTTCCACACTTGTTGCGATGATGGTTTCTTCAAGTGTAGCGGTGGCTGAAATTAGTTCTCTTTCGGAAAGCGACCTTGAAGGTGTTAGTGCTCAGGGAATTCAAAATATATACAATGGCGGAACCACGAATTCTCAATACAATAACAATGAGGCATTAGAGCTCAGAGGCAAATCTCAACAAAAAGCTCAAGGTATGGAAATTGTAAATAGCTCTTCTTCTGCAATAAACGCCAATCAAAACGTTGCAAGTTTGGTAAATGGAAGCGGAGAGCTTACTCAAAAAAATTGTCAGATAGCTAAAAATGGAAAAAATGCCGTTCAAAGCACTACAAATAAAAAGTCTCTAAGAGATCAGATAAATGATAACGGAGCAGTCAACTTAAGCGATAAAGCTCAAATGGAATCTTCAGCTTCCGTTATGGTAAATGCAGCTAAATCAGGAATCAATGAGGGACAAAATATTCTAACCGTAGATAAGTCCAAAAATCTTGTTTTAAGACAAAAAAATTCTCAACAAGCATCTAATACAAATGCTTTAGTTCAACATGTGGCAAGTGAAGATACAGTTATGAAACAAAGCAACAACAATGCGGCTGTCCAGCTAAACGGAGACGCTCAAAGCAAAGCAAGCGCTCTTTCAATAGATAATTCCGCATCTTCTGCTAAAAATACCGGGCAAAATATTCTATATGCTACTGATACTGAAAATCCTAAATTATGGCAAGAGAATATTCAAAATGCAAAACATGCAAAAACTATGTTAGAGCAAACCGTTACAAATGGAGAAAATACAAAAGAGCAAAAAAATAATAGCGCAGCTGTTCAGGCTAACGATAATGCTCAAAATAAAGCAAACGGACTTGCTATTACAAATACGGCATATTCAGCAGAAAATATAGGCCAAAATATTATGGATGCCAAAGATGTAACTGGCAACATAAAAATTTCCCAAAAAAATACTCAAAACGCTTATAACGGAGGCGGAAAATATGAGTATCAATATGTAGGAACCGCTAAAAAAGCGGTAAATGCTAAAAACAATAATGCAGCAGTTCAAGTAAACGGCGCTCAAAATGATATTTCTGGAATGGCTTTCACAAATACGGCAAACTCTGCTTTAAATATCGGACAAAATATAGCTTCTGTTGAAAATGCTGGCAATCTGAACTTTATTGATCAAACAAATGAACAAAAAGCTGTAAACAAATATACAGCTCCTCAAAAAATAGTAAATGGAAGCGCAGATAATGGACAAAATAATAATGGAGCTGTTCAAATAAATAATGCTCAAAAAAATCTTGCCTCTTTAGCTTCTCATAATAATGCAGATTCTGCAGTAAATAGCGGCGTAAACGTGCTTGATGTAAGCGGAAAACCGACAACTGCTTCTGTTCTTACTCAATCAAACATTCAAACCGCCGAAAATTGCGGAACTCATAATCAAGATGTAGTAAATAATGGCAATATAGAAAAACAAGCAAACAATAACGGAAAAGTGCAATTAATAGACGCGCAAACTGGAACTTCAAGCTTGATTTTGGGCAATACTGCAGGTAGTGCTGTAAACTATGGATTAAATATAGCCAATATCCAAACGGCTACAAATTGGAGCATTACTCAAACAGCCGTTCAAACCGCAAATAATTTCTAAAAAAGGGGACTTTGTCTCCTTTCTTAGCAAACCGTTTAAAAGCGGTTGCATAAAGGATATAAAATGAAAAGTTTATGGTTGCTACTGTTAATAACTATTTTTGCTTTTGCGGGTAAATTGGAAACGGTTGACGATAGTGAGCTATCGGATATTTCTGCACAAGGTTTTACACTTAATTATCAAGTGATGGATAATGCTATAAAAAATTCGCTCTCATACGGAGCTTATAAAAACAGTGATGCTATAAGAATAAACTCATCGCTTTTTAAATATGCGGGGGTTCCAAGTTCGCTTGTAGATTCAATTATGATAAGCGGTTTTGCTCAAAAGGATGCTTTTGTTCCTATTAATGCTGTAAATTCCGCAGTCAATGTTCCTATAAATATAGTTTTTGTTATGAATTCTAAAATTACAGGAGGAATAAATATAACAAATCAGCTTCAATCTGCTTTAAAGCCTTTTTGAAAGAGCATTCAGCTAATTCTTTTTGCTGAATGCTCTTTGGATAACAAAATATTCACATAATATGGTAGCGGGTTAATAGTGTGAATATCTTGTTATCTATATTATACTAAGTAAAATTTATTTTATCCTTAAGGACAAAAAAGTGGAGGTTTGGGAATTTTTGGCATATGCAAAAGAGCCTATAATGCTTATAATAAATATATTATTGCCGATATTAATAATAGTAATCTATTTAGAGATTTCCAAAAGGATTGAAAAACATTGATTAAGACTCTGTTTTTTATACTATTTTCTCTATCTTTGCTTTATGCTCAAAAAGAGTATTCAAAGGTGCCGATAATTATCGGTATGAAATTTGGCTCTTTTAAAATTTATCCCAAAACTGAAACTTCAAAAAGTGTAAATTCAAAATATTTGGTAAGACAGAAGATGGATTTTAGCTGCGGTTCCGCCGC
>Ga0256832_1000784_pt1 | contig 20930 bp, 15 predicted proteins | sample 134614metaG_FD_190534 | JGI IMG/M metagenome (GOLD analysis project Ga0256832, IMG submission 190534) | Hydrothermal vent microbial communities from Lau Basin, Pacific Ocean - 134-614 | ecosystem: Environmental > Aquatic > Marine > Hydrothermal vents | place: Pacific Ocean: Lau Basin | collected... | reverse complement strand
ACGTTAGTGGTATACATCCATCGAAATGCGCAGCATCATGGTCTTGTCGACGATTTTCGTGAATGGCCTTTTACCTCTTACCATCTCTTTCTCACGGAAAAACCCACGCGTCTCAAACGGGAAACCGCCTTGGCCTGGTTTTCCGATCTCGATTCGTTCATTACCGGGCATGTGACGCCGATTGACTTCACTACGATAGCGAGATACACTCTCGAGCCCTAACCTGACAGGTTCCATGCGAACGTTTGTGGCGTCGAACGCGGCTTCGACCGCGGGCGGTCCCCTTCTGGCAGCAGGTCCGGGCGGGAACCTGTCAGGTTGCGGGTTGCGTGTAAAATAAAAAGCAGGGACGCCAACGAATCGGCGTCCCTGCGAGAGAAGCGACTGAGCACACAAGCGCATTGCTTGAGATCCGTCCCCCGACAAATCTCATGTGGTGCTCATGTCGGCCGCAAGGGATGCTTGCGGCATGTGGCCAGAATATCCGGCAGAGACAGGTTCCCCCTTCCTGTCTCCACCTTCACTTATCCTGGCTACATCCTCATGACGAGGAAGTTGCAAAAAGGTTACGGGCAAAATAAGGAAATTTTGGAAATTTCATCATTTTTTCTGAACTTCATCTCATTTTGGAAACAGAAAGATGACCAGGATGGCCACACCCGACATCAGCGCATACTCGAAGGCCCGTTTTCGGGTCAACGTCCCCCGCAAATGCGCCTGCGCCAGCCCCACCATCAGATAAAATCCCACCAGCAATGCCAGCGCCACCCGGATGGAAGGAGAAGGCCAGTAGTTGAGCATGACCGTGAACTGCGCCAGGATAAGCGCGATCAGCCCGCTGATGAGAAAGACTTCGCCCGCGTGAGCTCCGTTGCCCCGCAGCAGGTCCACCGCCAACATGCCCGCGGTCAGGGCGATGAGGGTGGCCGAGACCAGCGACCGGCTGCGGGAGAGGTAGATGAAAATGAACGCCAGCGCCGCCATGAGATAGGCCAGCACATTCAGCAGCCATCGCGCCCTGGCGTAAGAAGCGTCTTCGCTATCGATGGTGTGATATTCGCCCGCCATACTGGCGGCCAGGCCCGCGCCCACCGCGGCCAGCGTCAGCACCCACACGCTGGGATCGTGGATAGTCGGCAGCAAAGCCGCACCCGCCAGGGTGATGGCCGACGGCAGACCCCAGAAACGATACGTGTGGCGAAGCAGATCCTTCCGGGGATGCGTGCGCAGCACAGCCTCCAGGCCCGCCCAGGTCGCGGCCAACGCGGTCAGGCCCGCCAGCAACGCCCCCGACACGCGCAGATCGACGGGCGAGCCAAACGCCTGCAGGGTGTACACCCGTTCCGGCAACTTGATCAGCAAGCCCATGGCCAGAGACGCCAGCACGATCCAGGTCGTGACGCTGAGATGGTTGCGATATGCGTTCATCCCGGCCATTCTAGCCCCACCCGCTTCGAAAATCAAATTGGCGTCATTTGCACGAGTTCGCCAGGATGAATTTCATCCAAAAACCCCAAAGCCATTGCCCTTCTCATTCATCTCACCATGATCATCGACCTCGACATCCGCATCACCCAAACGCCCGACGGCTACCGCGTCACCGCCCAGGCGCCCGACAGTGGCCTGGCGGAGGCCAAATTGGACTATGATGCCCTGACCGCGCCCGAATTTCAGGAGAAGCTCGCCCAGGTGCGGGAGGAGCCCTTCACCACGGACCAGGCCCTCTTCCGCGAGATCGGCGACCTCCTCTTCCGAGCGCTCTTCCGCGGCCAGGTGCAGGACCTGTTCTTCGCCCTGTTCTCCCAGCGGGTGCAGGGAGAGGAAAACGCCAGCCTGCGCCTGCGGCTGAATGTGCACGACAACGCCCTGGACCTGGCAACCCTGCCTTGGGAATTCATGCACCATCAGGACGTATTCCTGGCCACCCAGGTCAACACCCTGCTCACCCGCCAGTTGCTCAATCTGAACTATGGCGGCATCGAAAGCCTGAAAGTGCAAGGTCTTCCCAAAACCCTCATCGCGATCCCTCAAGTGGGGGGGCTGGACACGGCGAAGGAGGAGCAGGTCGTCGTCCAGGCTCTGGCTGCGGCCCAGATGCCCTATCGCGTGCTCAAAGGCCGCGTCACCCGCCAGGTCCTCGACGACGCCCTGGCCGAGGAGCCCTACGCCATCCTGCATTTCATCGGGCATGGCGCGTTCGATGAGGATAAAGATGGGGTGATGCACGGACGGTTGCGTTTGAACGCGGCCGGGGAGGACCTGCCGCCCGGCGAGGACGAGGATTGGATCAACGAAGTGGAGCTTCAAAGCCTCCTGGGCAATCACCGCAGCCTGAAGCTGGTGGTGCTCAACGGCTGCGAGGTGGGCGAAGTGAGCCAGCGGCCCGAGGGCGAGGGTTTTTGGGGCGTGGCTCCGGCCCTGCTGCGCGCGGGCATTCCTGCGGTCGTGGCCATGCAATATCCCATCCGAGATGACGTGGCCATTCAGTTCGCAGAGACCTTCTACCGACGGTTGTGCACGGGCCAATGGGCCGGGCATGTCGACTTCGCCGTCACCCTGGCCCGCAACGCCTGCTTCCTGGCCTTTCCCGACGACCGCGGCTTCGCCACGCCCGTCCTCTATCTCCGATCCAAAGATGGCGTCATCTTCGACATCGCGCCCGCCAGCGCAGCCGACGTCGCTTCAATTCCCTGCCCCGACGTCCCCAAACCGCCTGATCGTCTCCTCTACCGCTATCGCAACGCCGACGCCGCCACCCTCATCGACCGCTATCGCCTGCTGGATGGCCGTTTGCAGCGCATTCTCCGCCAGATCGACGGGCTGGCCGTGGACGTTACGGGCCCGGACGCGTGGCGGCTGCGTCGCTACGAGCGCAATCGCGACAAGCTGGAACGGGAATTGGACGAGATGGCGGACGTGCTGCGCTGGCGCGCGGTCGAGGCCTGCCAGGAGCTGGGGGCCTTGCGATCGCGTCTGGCCGAGAAGGAGGCGGCGCGGGATGCATTGGAGGATGCGGGCGAGTATGTCTCCTATGACCTGAAAAACGCCATTTTTACCCTGCACGAACGCATCCTGGCCCTGGAAGACATGTTGGAAGAGATCGAGGCCACGCTTCACCCGGCGGGTTGAGAGTATTTTGAAAGGAGTCCGACGGCGGGCGAGCCCGCGCCGATACGGACGAAAATCTCACGCAAAGACGCAAAGACCGCTAAGACAAGTTTGCAAGTCGCAGGCGGCAGGTGGCAAGTAGGGCCGCACAAGCTGACTTGCCACTTGCTACCTGCCACCTGTATACTTTTTCCCTTTGCGACTTAAACTGAAAGCAAATTGAAACCAAGGCTTTTGGTTTGCATTGGATCATCGATGAAAGGCGATTCTCTGGCCGCGCTGCCGCCCGCAGGTGAACCTGCGGGCTAAAAACGACGCCCCATGAATGGGGCTACGGTGCATGTCGCGCGCCGCAGGAAGCCGGGTTCACCCGGCGTCGTTTCGTAGCCCGGAGCTTCAGCTCCGGGTGGCCGAGGCCGAAAACACCTGATTTCAAAATGCGTTTGGTTTAGCGACTTGGCGTGAGATCGATTTTCAAAGCAAGACGCGGAGGAGGGCTGGTAAACCGGAAAACCTGTAAACCGGGAAACCCGTAGACCAGGAAACCAGTAGACCGGGGAAGGTCGTTCTTTTCTTATCCATGCAACCTTCTCACCGAGAAGCCACATTCTCGATAATCGTGGCCGTGGCCATGCCATGCCCGATGCACATGACCTGCAAACCGTAGCGCCCGCCCGTCTGCACCAGCTCATGCACCAGCGTGGTCATAATGCGGGCGCCGCTGGCTCCCAGAGGATGCCCCAATGCGATAGCTCCCCCGCGCGGGTTCACTTTGGCCGGGTCGGGCTGAATCTCCGCCATCCAGGCCAGCACCACCGACGCGAACGCCTCGTTCACCTCGAATACGTCGATATCCTCCACCGTCAGCCCCGCCCGGGCCAGCGCCTGGCGCGTGGCCGGAATCACGCCCGTCAGCATCATCACCGGGTCATCCCCCACGACGACCCGGGCCGCGATCCGGGCCATGGGACTGAGCCCATGCCGCTTCACCGCCTCCTCTGAGGCCACCACCAGCGCGGCCGCGCCATCGCTGATCTGGCTGCTATTGCCTGCGGTGATCACGCCGTCCTCCTTGAAAGCGGGCTTCAGCGTCAGCATCTTCTCCAGACTCGTGTCGAAGCGGATGCCTTCGTCGATAGTGACGACGCGCGTGTTCCCATCGTCGGGAACCTCCACCGGGATGATCTCATCCTCGAACAGGCCCTCGCGCGTGGCTCGGGCCGCCTTCATGTGGCTGGCGTAGCCGAATTCATCCAGCATCAACCGGGTCAGCCCCCATTTATCGGCGATGAGCTCGGCGGAGATGCCCTGGTGCACGAGCTGGTAGGGGAAGTCCTCGGGCCAGGATTGGGGATAATCGGACATCATGGGCACGCGGGTCATGTGTTCTACGCCCGCGGCCACGACGATATCCATGTCGCCGACCATGATGGCCTGCGCCGCGAAGTGCGCCGCCTGCTGGCTGGAGCCGCACATGCGGTTGATGGTGACGCCGGGCACGGTCACAGGAAAGCGGGCGTTGAGCGCAGTGAGCCGGGCGATATTCGCGCCCTGCTCCCCCACAGGCGTGACGCAACCCATGATCACATCGTCCACATCCACAGGCTCGACGCCCGCGCGGGCCACAGCCTCCTTCACGGCCAGGGTGGACAGGGTGAGGGGAAGGATGTCGCTGAACATGCCGCGGCGGCGTCCGGTGGGCGTGCGCACGGCGGAAACGATATAGGCGTCGGACATGATAGTCTCCAGATGATGCGGTGTGGGATTCGAAAATCAGCGGCGGCGATAGACGCCCATCAACTCCGCCCTGGCCAGGATATGACCCTCCATCGCTCGTAGCAGGTCCGCTTTCGTGGCCGAGGGCCCCAGGGAGAGCGGCGCGTCCAGGGCGTAAAGCTTGAAGAAATAGCGGTGTTGACCTCGGGGCGGACAAGGGCCGCCATAGCCGACGCGTCGCCAGCTATTCACGCCCTGCACCGAGCCGTCCGCCAGCGTGGGCCTGGGCGGGATGGCCGCGGGCAGGCCTGTGGCCGAAGCAGGCATGTTGAAGATGACCCAATGCACCCATGTCCCCGCGGGCGCATCGGGGTCATCCATGATCAAAGCGAAGCTTTGCACGCCATCAGGCGCGCCGTGCCAGTTCAGGGGCGGCGACTCATCCCCCCCATCGCAGGTGTAGCGGACGGGGATCATCGCACCGGGCGCAAACGCCGGACTGCTGATCTCCAGAGAGGGGGTTGGTGATGAACCGGTCATGGCATCCTCCTGCGCGGTTTTGGGCATGGATTGGGGAGGCGCGCCCGGGCCGGGGAGCCGCGCACAGGCCGCGGTCATCCATATGACCAGACTCGCCAGCAAGAAAAGCGTGCCACGCATGGCCTTATTTTACAGCAAATATCCGAAGAATCAAGGCTGACTCCACAGCAGGGTGTGTCCCAAATTATAGGTGCGTTGCGCCAGGCGCCCCGGAGGTGAACCTCCGGGCTAGAAACGACGCCCCCTCAAGGGGGCTTTCAGGGCCAGCCCGCGCCCAAAGCCGGGTTCACCCGGCGTGATTTTGTAGCCCGGCGCTTCAGCGCCGGGTGGAGCCCGCACGACCGAATTCCTGATGACAACGCGATTTGCCAAAATTTTAGGACGCACCCTGAGCAGGAGTGTTTTTTCGTAGCGGCCAGGGTGGTATGATTTAATGGATGACGCCCGCCCTTTTGCGGCGTTGTCGATTTGCCCATCGTCGGCCTTTCGAATTCAACTCCTGATGCCCATCCCCCTCCACGTCCACTCCCACTTCACCCTGCTGGGCGCGACGCCCTCGGTGGAGGCCCTGGCCCGCCGCGCCGCGGATGAAGGCCTGCCCGCGCTGGCCCTCACCGACCTCAACGCGCTCTACGGCGCGGTGCGCTTCGCCCGGGCGAGTGAGGCCGCGGGGGTGCAACCCATCGTGGGGATGACAGTCACCCTGGCCCCACCGCCCGGCTTCCCCGACGCGGACGCGCTCTCTCCCGGCCTCATCGTTCTGCTGGCCGCGGGGCCGGAGGGCTACCGCAGCCTCTCCCGCCTCAGCTCGGGCATCCAGCGTTATCCCGACCGGGAAATGCGGGCGCGGCGGGGCGTGAGCCTGGACGCGCTGGCGGAGCACAGCCAGGGGGTCATCGCCATCTTCGGGGGGCGACGAAGCTGGCTGGAGCGTCTGTGGCGGCTGGGGCGGCATCGCCTCGCTGCCCGCCGCCTGGCCCGCCTCGCGGGCATCTTCGATGAAAGGGGCTATCTGGCGCTGGAATGGCACGCGGACGCGGACACGCCCGTGCTGGATGGGATGAGCGACCTGGCCGGGCGCTTCGGCGTCCCCACCGTGGCCGTTCACCCCGTCTACATGCTGGAACCCGACGAGCGCCCGCGGCTGCGCCTGCTGGCGGCCATCGACCACAATTGCCGTCTGGAAGAGGTTCCCGCGGGGGCGCTGCCCGATGATGGGGATGAAACTGTCGCCCTGCACTGGCTTTCGCCCGGCGAGCTGGCCCGCCGCTACGCGGCCTGGCCCGACGCGCTGACCCGCAGCGACGCCATCGCCCGCCAATGCCAGCCCGCCCTGCCCGACGGCCGCCCCATCTGGCCCGCGCTGCAAGCCATCTACCCCGACGAAACCGCCTCCCCCGATGCACTGCTGGCTCGGGCCGCGCGCGCGGGCCTGGTTCGGCGCTATGGCCAGCCTGTGGATGAGGCCATTCACCGGCGGTTGGAGAAGGAGCTGGCCGCCATCGCCCGCCACGGCTACGCGCCCCTCTTCCTGGTGGTGGCCGACATCGTGCGCTACGCCCGGGAACAGCGCATCGCGGTCAGCACCCGCGGCAGCGTGGCCAATTCCCTGGTCGCTTACGCGGTGGGCGTCACCACGGTGGACCCCATCGCCCACGACCTGCTCTTCGAACGCTTCCTCAACCCCGCGCGGCAGGACCCGCCCGACATCGATCTCGATTTCGACAGCCGTCGTCGGGACGAAGTGTTGGACTATGTGCGTCGCACCTATGGCGAGGATCGGGTGGCCCTGGTCTGCACCGTCAGCCTCATGCGGCCCCGCTCCGCGTTTCGAGAGACGGCCAAGGCGTTGGGGTTGAGCGAGGCCGCGCTGGCGCAGGTGACGCCGCTGCTGCCCCGCAGCTTTCATCCGGGCATGAAACGCAAGCGCCGCACCCTGGCCGAGATCGCGGAGGATCCGGCCATCGCCGCCCTGCCCGAGCGGGAGCGCATCCGTCAGGCCCTGCTGCTGGCCCATGCCATCGTAGGCCAGCCCCATCATCTCAGCGTCCACCCCGGCGGCACGATTATCACACCCACGCCTTTACCCGACTACGCGCCTGTGCAGTGGTCGCCTAAGGATTTTCTCATCCTCCAGTACGACCACAAGGACGCGGAGACCATCGGCCTGACCAAGATCGACCTGCTGGGCGTGCGGGCGCTGTCGGTGCTGGACGCGGCCGCACGGCTGGTGCGCCAGCGCTATGCCCCCGACTTCCGGCTGGAGGCCATCCCGCCCGATGATCCCAAAACGGGCGAGATGCTCAGTCGGGGCGAGACAGTGGGCGTGTTTCAGTGTGAATCCGCGGGCGCACAACGCACGTTGCGCAAGCTGCGGGCCCGCAACGTGGCCGATCTGGCCATCGCCAACGCGCTGTTCAAGCCGGGTCCGGCCACCGGCGGCATGGCCGCGGCCTTTGTCCGGCGCTATCGGGGCGAGGAGCCGGTGCGCTATCTGCACCCGGCGCTGGAGCCCATCCTGGGCCGCACCAAGGGCGTGCTCATCTATCAGGAGCAGATCCTGCGGGTGGCCACGGAGATCGCGGGCCTGAGCTGGGAGGACGCCAATCATCTGCGCCGGGGCATGAGCAAATTCCGGGCCGAGGAGCTGCTGGCCTTGCAGGAAAAATTCATTCGCGGCTGCCAGCGTCCCCCGCCCCAAGGCCCGGGCTTCTCCCTGCGCCAGGCCGAGACGTTGTGGGAGCAGGTGCGGGCTTTTGCGGGGTATGGCTTCAATCAGGGCCACGCCACCGCCTACGCAGACGTCAGTTACCGTTCCGCCTACATGAAAGCCCACTGGCCCGCGGCGTTCATGGCCGCGCGGCTGGCGGAACGGGGCGGCTTCCATCATCCCGCGGTCTACATGGCCGAAGCCCGACGCCTGGGCATTTCCGTACGCCAGCCGCACATCAACTACAGCGACGCCCGCTTCACTCTGGCCTTCGAGGACGGGCGTCCGGTGTTATGGATGGGCCTGGCCGCGGTGCGGGACCTGCGACGCGCAACCATCGAGGCCATCCTCGCCCATCGCCTCTACGCGGGCCTGCGGGAATTGCTGCTGCGCGTGGATTTGCAGCGCCGCGAGGTCGAGAACCTCATCCGCTGCGGCGCGCTGGATGGGCTGGGCGAGAGCCGCAACGCGCTGCTGGCGCAATTGCCCCGAGGCAAAACCCAAGCCTTGCAGCTCGCGTTCGATTTCTTCATCCCCGACGCGGAGCCCGAGACCCCGACCCAACGCCTGGCCTGGGAGACGCACATTCTGGGACTGCCCATGAGCCTGCATCCCCTGGAGCCCATCCGCCCGTCCCTTCCCCCGGGCCTGGTGCGGCTGGGCGAATTCCGTCATCGCCGGGGCAAGCTGCTGCGCGCGGCCGCGGTGCGCCTGCCCGGCTGGACGGGCGACGGCGGCTATTTCCTGGCGGATGAAACCGACTACCTGCTGGCCATTCCCGACGACGAGGACGCGCCCCCGCCGCCCCTGTGGGAGCCGGTCATCGTCGCGGGCCGCTGGCTGACCGACGATTGGGGCCGGGCGTGGCTTGGGGTTGAGAAAGTCGTTCGTATTCGGTGAACAGTCACCATGAGCAATAGCTCACCGCATAACGACGAAAATAGGACGCAGATGCACGCAGGTACAACGCAGATTTCTACTGATCACTGATTACTGATTACTGATGACTGATGACTGATCGCGGGGATGGGCCTTCTTATGCCGCTCGCTTTGGCGACGTCACGTAATGCCAGCAGAAACACTTCCTGCGAACCCTCTTCAAGCGCGGCGTTGAGATAGGCCGCCGCCTCTTCAGGATCGGTCAGGTCTTGCAGCAATCCCTCTTCATAACTTACTGAGGCTTTGTTCATGCAGTCCTCCGTTTGTAATCCGTCCAAAAGGCTTTGGTCTTGTAATTGCCGACTGAAGTCGGGCTATTCAGTCCTGCGGCCAGTGGACGGCCTTCGCCGTCCTGTCTTCTGGTCGATGGAGGTCGACCGCTGGCGCGAAGCGCCTAAAGCGCCCGAGTTCACTCGGCTGGGGCTCCCGGCTTATGGCCGCGGCAGCTCGCCCCCGCAGTGTTCCCGATACCAGGCCGCTTCCTGGGGATAGTGGGCCAGGGCCTGGGCTTTCGCCTTTTCCCCCATCTCCACGGCAATGGGCAGCTGCTCCTTCACCGAATTGGCGTGATAGCGGGGCAGCAACAGCAGCGGGTCGCCCACTTTCCGCTCCGCCTTTTGCAGAGGAATCCAGTTGAACATAACCGGGCCGTTGGGAAAGATGGTGAAGCCGATGCGATAGCCCGCCTCCCGGGCGACGCGCACCGCGTAGGGGGTGTAGTTGCCGCCGGGCCAGATGAAGGCCACGGGCCGATAGCCGAAATGCTCCTCGAAGTAGGGGAACGGCCCGTAGAGTTCCTCGCGAATCTTCTTCTTGGGCGTGCCCGGAATCATGTAGAGATGCCGCAGCCCGTGGGATTGCACGTCCACATGCCCGGTCTGATACGCGGCCTCGATGCGCTCCCACAGGCCCGGGCGCTGGTCTGTGTTGGCGATGATCCAGGCCGAGATGACCGTCCAGTCGTATCGCTTGAGGAAGGGCATGAAGTGCTTGTTGATGACGGGCACGCGGCGGTCGTCCACGAACAGCATCAGCGACCGGGGCGGGATTTTGGCGTTGCGTTCGAGAAAGTCCGCGGCCTGTTCGGCCGTGATGGTCTGGAAGCCCAGCTCGTGGGCCTTGCGCATGGTCTGCTTGAAATAGGCCTCGTTGACGCCCCGCTCGCCCGGCTTCTCCCGCACCCGATGATACATGATGGGCACGATGATGGTCCCCGGCGCGGCGTTGTCCGGGTCCCAGCGCAGTCGCAGATACTCGCACGCGTCGTCGATGTAGGCGACCGGCTTCGCGCCCCGCAACAGTTTGTTGCTCTGGAAAACGGGCGGCGGTTCGGGGGTGACGTTGGGGTCGGGCGTGAAGGTGGGGCGAGATGGGACCTGTGGGACCGTCGTCGTGGCTGTGGCCGCGGCCGCCGCGGGCGACTCCACCTCCAGGACGACGGGCGTGCGGGCGACTGCCGAACTATCCCCCCCGCATCCCGCCAATCCCAACGCGCCCAGCGCCAGGAGGAAGATGACCCATCCGATGACTACCGTCGATTGTCTCATGCAAAGCATCTCCTCGGCGGGCGTTTATCCGGAGCAGGCCCGTTTTTCGACCGCCACGCGGTGGAATTGGCTGTAGAAATGCAGGCTGGCCAGCAGCAGCGCGCCGCCCATGCTGGCGTAGACCAGAGCCAGAATGCGCGTGTCCAGGCCCGACCGCCGCAACAAGACGCCCAGGGTGATCATGAACACGATGAGGATGTAGCCCTTGGGCGAGTTGAACGCGAACAGACACACCGGATCGGGCAACTCGCACACGCGGCGGATATTTTTGGCCACGGTGTTGGTGAACATGAATTTGTAGAACAGGACGGCGATGACCGCGCTGACCAGGATCAGGCCGATCTCCCAGCCCGTGGGCATGGCCGAAAGCCAGATCCACGCCCGCACCAGCAGCATGATCCCCACGCCGGTCCACATAACCCCTGCCAGGAGGAAGAGCCAGTGACGGGAGACAATCGGCTTGAGCGCATCCAGGAATTTCTTTGCGTCCATGAGGTTACTGCTATGGAAAATAGAATGATCGCTGGTTGTGGAAGGATCGCCAGGCCCGCGTTGGCCGAGGCGGCAACGGGCGTGAAACGTGAAACGTGACGGTCTCACGCATCACGTTTCACTCGTCACGGCATTGGCTTCCCGCGCCCACGTGGCCGCGGGGCGTTTTCATCGGTATCGGCGCGGGTTGGCCCGCCGTGGGACTGCTATGAAAATAGGATTCGGACCAGGATTAAACTGAAAGCAAATTGAAACCAAGGCTTTTGGTTTGCATTGGATCATCCATGAAAGGCGATTCTCTGGCCGCGCTGCCGCCCGCAGGTGAACCTGCGGGCTAAAAACGACGCCCCATGAATGGGGCTACGGTGCATGTCGCGCGCCGCAGGAAGCCGGGTTCACCCGGCGTCGTTTCGTAGCTCGGAGCTTCAGCTCCGGGTGGCCGAGGCCGAAAACACCTGATTTCAAAATGCGTTTAGTTTAGGATTGAGATCGCCAGGCCGACGTTGGGCGAGGCTGCCACAGACGTGATGCGTGAAACCGTGAAACGTGAGGTCGTCACGCATCACGCATTACGCATTACGTGCTTGGCTTCCCGCGCCGCCCTGGCCGCGAGGCGTTTTCATCCGTATCGACGAGTTATCGCTCATGACGGCTAACCTTGGAGACCCAGCGCCCGCAAACGCTCGGGCGTGGGACGGCCCTCGTCGTCCCAGCCGCGCAATTCGTAATAGACGGGCAGCATCAGGTCGAGATCGGGCAGGTTGCCGCCGGCGCTGCCATCGGGCTTGGCGTCCTTCAGCAGGCGTTTGGGCAATGTATCATCTTCGCGGGTGACGCCGAAGCGGTTGTTGATGAGCCGTTTGAGCTGGAAGAGCTTCTCGCCCATCTGAATGACGTCCTCGGGCGTCCATTCCCAGCCCAGGGCGCTGTTCACGATCCCGGTCAATCGCTCCGGCCCCACCTTGCCCTTGGCGATGAACTTGCACAGGCCCAGAGGATTGTAGACCGAGAAGTAGTTCTGGAAGTCGTAGGCCATCTTCGCGGCCTCGGGCGAGGATTCCAGCCGGGGCTTGACTTCGGCGTAGCCCAGGTCGGGCAGGGTGAGGCCGTAGCCGTTCCAGTAGGAAAGGGCCTCCAGATGGCAGCCGCCGCGGTTGGCGGTGGCGTAGTTCACGGCCATGCTCACAAAACCGCGCGGGTCGTGATAGGCCACTTCCAGGCCCTTGCTGTGCACCGCGAAATCCTCCGCGCCGTCGCCCAGCTTGCGGGCCGCGGCCCGAGAGCCCTCGGCCAGCAGGTCGCCCACGCCCTCGCGGAACGCGATCTGGCGGATGAGCTCCAGCACGACGTCGGGATCGCCGAAGGTGAGGGCCATGCCGCCCGTGTCCTCGTCGGTGAGCAAGCCCTTCTCGTAGGCCTCCATGGCGAAGGCGATGGTGGCGGAGGTGGAGATGGTGTCCAGGCCGTAGCGGTTGCACAGGGAATTGGCCAGGATGCCCGCCTCCATGTTGTCCTGGAAGACGTTGCCGAAGAACCCGGCCATGGTCTCGTATTCGATGCCCTCCCCGCGCGGGGTCTTGTAGGGGCCTTCGGGCACTTCGATTTCTTTGCCGCAGCCGATGGGACAGGAGAAGCAGTGGGTGTGACGGATGAGATACTTTTCATAAAGCACGGAGCCAGTGAGGTCTTTGGCCCGGGGCCAGGTTCCCAGCCGCCAGTTCTTCAGGGCCAGGTCGCCGTACTCCTCGGTGGCCTGGAAGCCGCCCGCAGTGCCCAACAGGCTCATCCCCGTGGAATTCTCCTTGATGTACTTGTTCTGCTCCTTGACCGTGGCCAAAAAGCGCTTGCGGTCGGGATAATCGGGGCGTTTCTTGCCGCGAATGGCGATGCCCTTCAGCTTCTTGCTGCCCAGGATCGCGCCCATGCCCCCGCGGCCGGCGATGCGCACATAGTGGGATGGGCCGACAGTGACGCCCGCCATTTTCACCAGGTTTTCGCCCGCCACGCCGATGCCCGCCACCTGGCCTTTGGGATCGGTCTCGGCCAGCATGGCGTCGCCCGCCTCGAACCAGTCCTTGCCCCACAGATGGGACGCATCCCGAAACTCGATATCGCCCGTGAGGCCGTTGATGAAGAGATAGACGGGCGTGTCCGACGCGCCGGTGATGACGATGCCGTCATAGCCGGCGAAGCGCAGCTCCGCGCCCCAGTGATGCCCCACATTGGACTCGTTCCAGATGCCTGTCAGGGGCGAGCGGCCGCAGAAAGAGGTGCGGGAGGCGGTGGGGGCAAACGTGCCCACCAGGAGGCCGTTGAAGATATAGAGGGAGGCTTCGGGAGCCAGGGGATCCAGGTCGGGGTCCATCTCCTGATAGAAAAGATGGGCGGCGTAGCCGGAGCCCAGCAGCCACTGCCGGGCGTCTTCTTCGGAGATGGTTTCCTCGCGCCACGCGCGGTGAGTGAGATCGATGCGGAGGTATTTGCCTGCGTAGACGGTCATGGGTATCGTTTGGGAGAGGGATGAGTGAGAATGGAAGATCGGAAAAATGAATGGGCTTATTGTACTTTTCCTCTCTCCGGTTTGGCAAGAGAGGAAGGATCGGGAGGGCGCCTCCTAAATTTTTGGCAAATCGCGTGTCGTCAGGAATTCTGTCGTGAGCTCCACCCGGCGCTGAAGCGCCGGGCTACAAAACAACGCCGGGTGAACCCGGCTTTGGGCGCGGGCTGGCCCTGAAAGCCCCCTTGAGGGGGCGTCGTTTCTAGCCCGGAGGTTCACCTCCGGGGCGCCAGGCGCAACGCGCCTATAATTTGGGACTCCGTAACTTCCGCGTCTCCGTGGGGAAAAACTTTCTTGCTGTGGGGGTGCGTCCTAAAATTTTGGCAAATCGCGTTGTCATCAGGAATTCGGTCGTGCGGGCTCCACCCGGCGCTGAAGCGCCGGGCTACAAAACAACGCCGGGTGAACCCGGCTTTTGACGCGGGCTGGCTCTGAAAGCCTCCTTGAGGGGGCGTCGTTTCTAGCCCGGAGGTTCACCTCCGGGGCGCCTGGCGCAACGCACCAATAATTTGGGACGCACCCGATCGGGAGGCGGGCTTCATGCATCCGTCAACTCGATGCCTTCCTCCTTGCACCACTCGCGCAGCGCTTTCTCTGTCCGCTCATTCTCGAAGTCATACCACGCTTCCAGCATCCCCCGCCGGTACAAAAAATCCTTGAACCGGCGATACGCGCCCCGACGGCGGAAAATGCTTCTCACATAATCGTAATCATCAGGCAGAAACGCTTCCACGAACTCGAAGATGAGGTTCTTCCCCAAATCGAGATCGTACTTGTGCGGGACCTCGATGAAGCGGCTGCATGATTCATCGATCTTCCCGAAAAGCTCTTCCGCTTCCTCCTCGCTATACCAGGAAGATCGATAGTAGATTTTGCCGGTGTTCGCGCATATCAGCGCGGCGCTCTCGCCGTAGGGAGCGCCGCTGACAAAGAGGTAAGCGTCTTCCAGATCGGAATAGGAAAGTTTCATGGCGTTCTTCTGTCGTTTGGGGTTTCTATATCAAGAGGCTGACATCCTATTTTACACCGAAAAATCAACCGCACGCGCACGCCCCGGCCTTGCTCAGAAACCACCTCCAGCCGCCCGCCCAGGGCCCGCGCGCGTTCACGCATCGAGATCATGCCCAACCCCGTCCCAGAAGATGATTTCGTGTCCATTCCCTGGCCGTCATCCAGGATGTCGAGGATCAACCATTCATCCGTCGCATCCCAGATCACGGTGATCTGGCTGGGATGGCCATGGCGCAGGGCGTTGTGCAGACCTTCTTGCAAAATACGATAGACATGCACAGCGTTGGTTTCATCGATATGTCGCCAGGGGCGGGGACGCAGCACCTGCCAGTTCAACCTGACGCCCGCGGTGCGACAGACAATCCGCGCGTGACGGTGGGCCATGGCCAACAAGTCACCCTGACGCAGGCCGGGGAGGCTCAGATCGTAGGCCAGCCCGCGCGTCTCCTGACTCACGATCTCGACTTGCTCTACCACTTGTTCGATGAGCTGATCCGCTTCATCGAGACGCTTCCGTTGCAGCGTTTTCACCCGCTCCAGCGCCAGGGGCAAGGCGCCCAGGAACTGAAGCACGCCGTCGTGGAGATCGCGGCCGATGCGCTGGCGTTCCTGATCCACCGCGGCCAGAATGCGGCCGGGTATGGATTCCAGTTCGGAGATATAGAGCCGTAATGCCAGCATACGGGCCAGTTCGGCGGTCAATAGGTGCGCCAGGCGCTGGTCTTCCGTGTCGAAAGGCTCTGCACTCACCCTCGGGCCGATCCATACCATGCCGAGCTCCTTTCCGCCCTCCTCCAGCGGTTCTCGATGCACAGCATTTTCGAACGGAGGCTGGGATGGGGTTTGGTGCATGCGTTGTGTAATCACGGCGCTTCCTTCCTGGGAGGCGACCCACAGGATGTCGAGAGTGTGAAAGGCCCAGATGGCGACCCATTCGACGCGCAGCCATCGGCACAAGGCCCGGGCGGCTTCCTGCAAAAGATGCTCTTCTGACGGTTGCCTTTCCAGGTGTTGGATGAACTGAACGACGACTTCGTAATCGTCATAATGACGGGCGAAGTAGCGGATGAAGGCGCGGCGCAGGGGCGAATCGAGATAGAAGAGCAGCGTGGTCAACAGCACAGCGCCCCACAGCAAAGCCCACTGAACGCCATCGATGCGACCCAGCGTGACGACCAGGGTGTAAGTCTGCACGATGACGGCGCTGATGAAGAACACCAGCAGGATGGAAAGGAACTGGCCGCGATAGGAGAAGGTTTGGTATCGCAGCATGGCGTAAGCCACCATGGCCGCGCCGGGGATAATCCACCCCATGGCCGTGAGGTTGTAAAGGTTGAGGAAGGGAAGCAACAGGCCAGACAGGGAGTTCAGCAGATCGATGACCAGGATTGGCATGAAACTGAGGACTCCCAAGGTCAGGAAAATCATCTGGCCTCGTAGTTTGGGGGATGGGTTTTTGTGTGAGCACCATGCAAGACGCAGTAAAAATAACAGTCCTGCTGCGATGAATAAACCATTCTCTGTGAAACGAAGCAAAGCGCCCACATGCTTATACATGTTGTGATTTATCAACACTACATGACTCCATATTCGGGCCATCCCAAGCGCTAACAACACACCAAAAAACGCTATCCAGTACAATTTATGAATCCACGCTCTGGCATTTTTCGACTCCGGGAAGAGCAAGGCGATTTTAATTAACAAGAACGCCATGACGGGGCGAGGCAATGCGCTGATGAGTGCGTCGAACCACACGCTCATGACATAATCTCCCACCCAATGATTCAGCCCCATCAAAACCATGCCCCCGAGAAAAAAGAAAGACGCCAGGGCCTGGTTCAGGGGTTCGTTCGACAGGGCTAGATAGACAATAAGCCCTATCAACCACAATCCTATGCCAGGAATAAAATTGAGCAAATGCGCCTGGAGGAGAAGATGAATCGTCCATGGGATCAAGGGAAGTTTTTTGTGAAATGCCCCTTCTTTTCCAAAGCCTGTGACCCAAACCTCCTTCTCTTTCCGCTTGCCTGCAACTTCTTCCGTGAGATACTTTTCCAGCTCTGGTTGATAATAAAAGGTCTTTCCATCGATGTTGGTGATGCAATCCGACGTGTGCAATTGCCCCTTTGCAAAAGGGGGCCAATGGGGGGAGACCACCGGCGAGATTCGCAGGCAATCTAAATCAATTTCCCAATAGACCCACGCGCCCAGGCCCATTTTCCCCACCCTTTGGAACAGACTGATGTTGGCGACCGCGGTCATCCCCAGCGTCCATATCATCAGCAGGAGGACAAGACGCCCTCCCCATGTGAGTCGCCGCCAGAATCGCAGCATAGGACTCGATATCAGGAGGTGTCGGCTTGCTTCAGATGGTTGAGGATCAGGGCGAGGGTGATGATAGGATCGCGGCGGATATGCTGGATCGCCGGGATGGGTTCGCGCAATCCCAGCCGTTCGTAAATGGCGTCCTGGTAATTGCGCACTGTGCGCACCTCTAATCCCAGCTCCTGGGCGATGGCCGTGGGCGTGCGGGTGATGCGGGAGACGACTTCTTTTTGCCGGGGCGTCAGCTCCTCCAGGCGTTGAGCGACATCCGCGACCAGTTGCGCCACGTCGGGGTCGAGATTGGCAAGCAGGAGGGCTTCCAGGTTCTGACGTTCATCGCGAACCACAGCCCGATGCAGAAAGACATCCCCCGCCAGCACCCGTTGCACCGCCTCGCGTAACATCTGCGCCCGCACGCCCTTGGGAATGCAGGCCAACCCCCGGTATCCCTGGGCGACCAGTTCCATCACTTTGGGCAGGAAATGAGTATAGGCGGACCACAACACGACGCCGCAACGCGCATTGATGGTCTTGATTTCCTGGATCAGGTCGAGACCCCAAGGCCTGCGCTCCGCCTCATCCAGTTGTGCACGCGGCAAAGACACATCCACCAGGGCCAGTTGGCAGGAGGGAGCCAGCCAATCCAGTATGGCCCGCGCCTGTTCATAGCTGGCCGCCTGATGCACCTGAAGATCCATCTCTTCTTGCAAGAAGTCAGCGACCGCGCGTCGAGTGAAAGGATCATCTTCCACAAGGAGGGCTGGCGCAGGCTTCATCGCAGTTTGAGACGGCATTTTCCGTATGCAATAGGGGGGATTTCCCCTATCAGACACAGAATTTTTTCTATTGTAGCATAAATTCCATTCGATCGGTAATCGAAGTGCGGCGACGAATAGCCGTCGTCATGAATTGCCCGTTTCGCGCCTCATGATTTGATTCCCCGAGCGCCATTTTGTCGCGCATGAACGGCGTTGAAAAACATGATGCTCGCAATGTGCAAGTTTTCAATGAGATGCGATTTTCCAAGGCCCGAACTGTACATCAGTGACGCTTGCACGCCGCCTCATGATTTGTCGGCGCCGCGCGTTATTCGGATAGCGGTTCAGCATCCGCCACGCCCGCCATCCAGCCTGCGACTTCGGCCCGGTTGCGTAGCCCCAGCTTGCCCAGCACGTTGGCCACATGATATTCCACGGTGCGCACGGATACGCCCAGGGCCTCGGCTATCTCGGCATTGCGCAGGCCCCGGGCCAGCATGTGCGCCACGTCCTGCTCCCGCCCGGTCAGCGATTCCCACGCGGCCGCCACCTCCTCTTGCCACTGGCGGATGCGGGCCAGTTGCTCCTCCCGCCAGGAGGGCAGGCCCTGGCCCGCGCGCTTCACGGCCCACGCCACCTGACTCATGGGCTCCTCCTTGAGCAGATAGCCCAACGCGCTGCTGCGATAGGCCCGGTGCATGTAGCCGGGATGATCGTAGGCGCTGAGGAAGAGGATGGCGATGGGGAGTTGGCGCTGGCGCAGGGTTCGGGCCAGGCTCGCGCCCGAGGCGTCGTGGAGCTTGTAGTCCACCAGCAGCACTCGCGGTTGCAGGTGTTGCAGTTGGGGCAGGGCCGCGTCCACCGAGGAGGCGGCGCCCACCACGGTGATGCCGGGCGTTTGCTCCAACGCCGCGCGCAAGCCCCACAACACAGCGGGGTGGTCGTCGACCAGGAAAACGGTGGCGTCGGGCATGAGGAATGGTCAATGGCTAATTGTCAATTGCCAATGGTCAATGGGGTGAGTGTATCGTGGTTTGGGTTGGAATTCAAGTTGGATGAGGGCAGGTGTGCAGGTGGGCAGGCGCAAAACTTTTTCCATTCGCTCCGCGGTCACAGATTTTTATGAACTATCCGCGTTCATCCGCGTTCGTCCGCGTCCTATTTGCGGAGCAAGAGCGCAGGCCATAGAAAGAGGACGCAGGCCATGAACAGCGCCAGCAAGGCGGCTCCCCAACCGGGCTCAGGCGACATCGGTGGAAACCAGAGGTGCATCACCATCACAGAAACGAGGAGGCCGCCGGTCGCGGTGAGCGTTAGCCGGGCGAATGCTTGTTTGTGGGTGCATGCCCCAAGCATGATGCCCATCCCTGTGAGTATGGCCAAAAACAGGTTGAGATTGCCCAGATGTTCGCTCCAACCGACGTGGCGCCAATAAAAATCGCCGTTGCGGATCTCATGGTAGAGCAGCAGCCCAACGCCAACCGTCAGCAGAAAACCGTATCCGCACAAAAATCGATCCAGAAGGGCTCGGTGTCGAAGCCGCATCATAAGTGTCTTATCAGGCCCGGAAAGCGCTAATGACTTGGCAGAGGAGGAGGGTTCCGTACAGCGCCACGATGCCCGCGCCCAGGATGGCGAAGCGTTGGGAGGATGCGGGCGCCCACATCGTCATGGCCAATACGCCCCAAAAAAACGCCAGATGCGTCACCGCGGCCCGATACAGCCATGCGCCCGCGCGGGCGGGATGACGCAGGATGAGCGCCAGGGGCTGGATCAGGAATGGAAGGGCGTAGAAAACGCCTAACTCCCAGCGGCGGACGGGCAGCAGATTGGCAATGGCTTTCAGGATGCTCAGGATCAGGCGCGCCCAGGCGGGCGTTGTGGCGCTGAGCGCTGAAGGCGTCGCCAGATACAACTGCCACAACTCGATGAGCGCAGTCAACCACAAGACCACGCCGATCCAGGAGCTCAGCGCGCTCAACAGGAGCAGAACCCTGCTGGCGGGCGCTTCTCTCCGATCACGCAAGGGATAAACGTAGAACGCAGAGACCAGCATGGAGACGAGAATCGATGCGATGAATATGCTTCCGATAAATGAAATACGCATGCTGCCATTGTAGCAGCCTTTGCTTCCCCTGTCCCCCGTATTTTTACGGGGTTTTGCAGTAACTTCATGGATTTACCCCCGGCTTGGATCCGTAGTACAGACCTCCGAGCCTGGTGGTTTGCGCCAGGCCCGGGCGTGAAAGATGGACGTGTATCTCGCCCATGAGGCGTTCGGGGGTGGCCGAGGGAGCCCTCCCCAGTTCGAGCAGCGTCCAATACCAGGTCTGCGGCGCGATTTGGACGCTTTTCAGTCGTAGCGAGAGCCTTTCCGGCCACAGAGGATCGTCGCAGGCGTTGGTAACGAACCAGGAACGCATCCAATCCCCGCCCCCCTCGATGATGATTTGGGGATAAACTTGATCGCAGTAGACGCCAGGGTGACGATCAAACAGGTCCAGGACCATCGTATCCCGAGGATGGCGCCGTAAGCTGTGCGATGCCTCTTGCGACCAGCGGAAGGCCGTTTGCAGGAAAGCCCTCTCCCCGTTGACTTCCCACGCCATCAGTCCTTGGGTGGGCGGCTCGGGCCAGGGGCCGTGATAGGACCAGGATGTGGTGATGGTTCTTCCCTCATGCGTGGCGTTCGACTCAAGTCGTAACCTGGCAGGCCTGCGGCCAGTGGACGGCCTGCGCCGTCCATTTTCGGGGCGAAATCGGGTTTCAAATGGAATCGCGCTCGCGGGGGCGAGTCGCTCTGACCTGGACGGCGGATCATCCCACACCGGCATCTCGATGCGCACGTTGCGATGGGACAACTGTCTATCTCGCCATCGCTCACTTCGAGTTACTTCCTCGAAAACCCGTTGCGGCGTAGGGTCGACAAAGCCTACCAAAGGGTCTGAGGAAAGGGCGAGGAGCTGGTTGGCGGGCGCCAACACCCGCACAGCGAGATAGCCCTCGATTTCCACTGACGGCGCTGCTGAGGGAAATCGCCCCGCCACCACGCCCGATGCACCGAGTCCTGGCGGGGGCGTTCCGGGGAAGTCACCCGCCAGAGCATCGAGATCACGGCTTAGATAGGGGCCTGGTTCGAGAGCGTAGGCCGCGAAAGGCGCTCCCCATTGGGTGCCTACCACTGCGCTTTCGAACACGCGGGCCTTTGCATGCGCCAATATGCGATT
>Ga0256832_1000783_pt1 | contig 20933 bp, 19 predicted proteins | sample 134614metaG_FD_190534 | JGI IMG/M metagenome (GOLD analysis project Ga0256832, IMG submission 190534) | Hydrothermal vent microbial communities from Lau Basin, Pacific Ocean - 134-614 | ecosystem: Environmental > Aquatic > Marine > Hydrothermal vents | place: Pacific Ocean: Lau Basin | collected... | reverse complement strand
GCCACCGCCTCGGCCACGGCGGCGGCGTCGGTGGTCCAGGTGGGCAGCTCGCCGACCTGCAGGTCCGTGAAGGTGAGCCCGTCCCAGACCAGCGCGAACGGGTCGAGCCGCAGCTCGAGGCGGGCCTCGTCGGCAAACAGCTGCAGCGCGCCTCCCTGCTCCTCCACGCGCAGCGGTCGGGCGTCCGGGCGCTCGACGACCCAGCTTCCCTTTTCGGCGTCGCGCGGCCGGTGCCAGACCAGCATCCGCCAGTAGCCGCCCGCGTAGGCCTCGATGCGCGCCCGTGACTGGGGCCCTTCGAGCCAAAGCGCGCCTTCGTGGATCCGGTAGCGTTCAAAGGTCACGTTCCGCATGGGCTCTTCCCTTTCGCAAGCAACTCGGCGCGCGTCGGCGGGTCGGCCCCCGCGCGCTCGAGCGTCAACCCCGCCACCCGGCAGGCGAAGACCAGCGCCGCGGCGAGCCCCTCCCGGTCCGGCGCCGCGCCGGTCGTAATCCCAGCCCCTTCCGCCCAGGCGAGCAGGCCCGCGGTGAAGGCGTCGCCGGCGCCGACCGTGTCGACCACCCGCACCCGCGGGGGCGGCACGTGCACCTCGTGGGCTTCGTAAAACCCCACCGCGCCGCCCGCGCCCAGGGTGAGCACCACCCAGGGCACCGCCGTGCGCAGCCGCGCCAGCGCCTCGTCCCGGCCCAAACCCGCGGCCAGCCAGTCCAGGTCGGCCGCGCTCAGTTTCAGCAGGTCAAAGCTCCCCAGCCGGCCCCAGAAAACCTCCCGGAACGCAGCGGGCGTCACACCTGGGCGTACGTTGGGGTCGAAGCTGACGAAGGCGTCGGTCGCCTCGATCCGCGCCCAGACCTCGCCGGCCGCGGGCTCCAGCGCCGCCGCCAGCGACCCGGCGTGCACGGCGCGGACGCCGTCCGGCAGCCCGGGCCAGCCCACCGCCTCGAAGGCGGTACCGCGCAGGTAGAAGCGGTAGGCCGCCTCCCCTGCCGCGTCCGACTCGACCCGCGCGATCGGCGTGGGCGCGTCGCCGCAGGGACCGAGGGCGACCACCCCCGCCTCCCGCAGCCGGTCGCGGATCCAGCGGCCCCAGCCGTCGCGCGAAAGGCCGCCCACGAAGCGCGTGGGCACGCCCAGCCGCCCCAGCCCCAGGGCCACGTTGGCCGGCGACCCGCCGGCCTGGGCCCGCCAAAGCGCGGGGCGACCCGCCGGCAGCAGGTCCACCAGCGCCTCGCCTAGGACCGCGATCATCCCTTGACCGCCCCCGCCGTCAGCCCCGAGACCAGCCGCTGCTGGAAGACGAGCACCAGCACGATCAGCGGCACGGTCACGATCACCGAGGCCGCCATGATCTGCGCCCAGGGCAGCTCGTACTGGCTGGCGCCGCTGAAGAGGGCGATGGCGACCGGCACGGTGCGGGCGGAGTTGTCGATGGTGAAGGTGAGGGCGAAGAGGAACTCGTTCCACGCCTGGATGAAGGCCAAAAGCCCCGCGGTCACCAGCCCCGGCGCCATCAGCGGCAGCAGCACGATGCGCAGCACCTGCACGGGGCTGGCGCCGTCCACGAAGGCCGCTTCCTCCAGCTCGCGCGGGATCTCGCGGATGAAGCTGGTCAGCACCCAGATGGTGAAGGGCAGCGTGAAGATCATGTAGGCGAGCACGAGCGCCCACCAGGTGTTGTAGAGCCCCAGGCTGCGGATCAACACGAACATCCCGCCCAACACGCTGATTTGCGGGAACATGGCCACCGAGAGCACCGTGAAGAAGACGGTGCGCTTGCCCATGAAGCGAAACCGTCCCAGTGCGTAAGCGGCCGTGGAACCGACGAGCAGCGAGAGCAGCGTGGTCAGGCCCGCCACGACGGTGGAGTTGAGCAGGTTGCGCCCGAAGGGCTGCTGGGTGAAGACGTCGACGTAGTTCTGCCAGCGGGGATGCGCCGGCCAGTAACGCACCGGCGTTTCGAAGAGCTCCTGGGGACTCTTGAGCGAGCTCACCACCGCCCAGTAGAAGGGAAAGACCAGGTAGAGCAGGATGAACGCAAGCAGCAGGTAGAAGAGCAGGGTGGACCACCAGCGGCGTCGTCTCACGTCCACCTCCTCAATCGAGCTCCACCCGCAGGCTCACCAGGTAGGCCGCGGCAAAGAGGGCGATGATGAGGAAGATGCCCATGGATACGGCCGAGCCGTAGCCGAGGGCGCCGAAGTCGACGAGCTGCTGGCGGGCGTAGACCGACATGCTCATCGTGGTGGGGTTGGTGCCGGTCATCACGTAGATGACGTCGAAGACGCGCAGCGCGTCGAGGGTGCGGAAGATGAGCGCCACCAAGAGCGCCGGTTTGAGGAGCGGCAGGGTGATGCGCCAGAACTGCTGCCAGCCGCTGGCGCCGTCCACGGTCGAGGCCTCGTAGAGCTCGTCGGGGATCGACTGCAGCCCCGCCAAAAGCAGCAACGCCATGAACGGCGTGGTCTTCCAGACGTCCACGGCGATGACGCCGGGGAGCGCCAGGTGCGGGTCGGACAGCCAGGCCAGCGGCTGCGCGATCAGGTGGGCGCGCAGGAGCAGGTCGTTGACCACGCCGTAGACGTCGTTGTACATCCAGCGCCACATCTGGGCGCTGACCACCGTGGGGATGGCCCAGGGCACCAGCATGGCCGTGCGCATCAGGCCGCGGCCGGCGAAGCGGGCGTTCACCGCCAGGGCGATCCCCAAACCCAGCACCGTCTCCAGCGCGACCGAGACCACGGTGAAGACGGCGGTGTTCTTGAGGCTGACCCGCCAGTAGGGGTCGGCGAGCAGGAAGCGGTAGTTGTCGAACCCTACCCACTCGGGCTGCAGCGGGAACTGCAGGATGCTGACCTGATAGAAGCTGAGCTGAAACGTGCGCCAAAGCGGATAGGCCGCCGCGACGAGCAACACGAGCAGGCTGGGCAGCAGAAAGAGCCAGGCGGTGCGGGTGCGGCGGGCGGCGAGTCGGCTACGCTGGATCACGACGGACTCCGAAAGCGCGCTCCGGCGGCCGCGGCCGCCGGAGCGCGGAGGAGGTTTACCAGCCTTTGCCCTTGATGCGCTTCAGCTGCTGCTCGAGCATGCGCAACGAGGTGGCGGCGTCGGTCTGGCCCACCAGGACGTTGTGCACGGCCGTCCAGAAGGCGCTCGAGACCTGGTTGTACTTCTGCTTGGTCTGGGCGCTTGGGCGCGGCACCGCGTTCACGAAGACATCGTAGAGCTTGCCCATGAAGGGGTTGGCCGCGAGCACGTCGGCGTCCTTGTAGAGCGCCGGGCGCGTGGGCAGGAAGCTGCCCTTGATGGCGCGTCGTTTCTGCTCTTCGTAACCGGTGAGGTAGACGATCAGGTCCACGGCCTCCTTGGGGTGCTTGCTGAAGCGGGAAACCGCGAGCTGCCAGCCGCCCAGCGTGGCCGCGTGCTGACCTTCCGCACCGCCCTTGGGCAGCACGGTCACGTCGAACTTGCCCTTGATGGGGCTGTCGGCGCTGTTGCCCAGCGAGTAGGCGTAGGGCCAGTTGCGCATGAAGGCGGCGTTGCCCGCCTGCCAGACGCCGCGGGCCTCTTCTTCCTGGTAGCTGGTCACGCCCGGAGGCGCGATCTTGCCCACCCAGCCGGCCGCTTGCTGGATGGCCTTGACGGCGTTCGGGTTGTTGATGGTGATGTTGCCGTCCTGGTCGACGATGGTGCCGCCCTTATGCGAGAAAACCCACTCGAGCGCGTCGCAGGTCAGCCCCTCGTAGGCCTTGCCCTGGAAGACGAAACCCCAGAAGCTGCCGTTGCCCGCCTTGCGCTCGCCGGCCTGGATCTTGGCGGCCATCTGTTCCAGCTCGTCCCAGGTGGTGGGCGGCTTCGCGTAGCCGTACTTCTTGAGCAGGTCGGTGCGGTAGTAGAGCAGCCCTGCGTCGGTGAACCAGGGCAGCGCCACCAGCCGGCCGTCCACGGTGTTGGCCGCGACGATGCGGGGGAAGAACTTGGCCACCAGATCGGACGAAACGTAGTCGTTCAGGTCGATGAAGAAGTCGGAGAGGATGCCGGGCCAGATCACGTCGATCTGGTAGACGTCGATGTCGGACGAGCCCGCCGCCAGCTGCTGCTGGTAGAGGGCCAGCCGGTCGGTGGTCGAGTTGGGGGTGGAGACCACCTCGACCTTGTTCCCGGTCTTGTCGGCCCACGCTTGAGCGCCTTCGGTGCAGAGCTCCAGCTCCTGACCGACGGCCCCGCACGAGATGCGCAGGGTCACGCCCTGGGCACTGGTAGCGCTTCCAAACGCCACCGACAATGCTGCAATCGCCACGTACTTGAGGGCTTTCATACACCACCTCCACGAGTTTTACTGCAGGAGTGATTATAGCAAAACCGGCTCCACGCATTGTGTAAGCTTGCAACGTTTTACACCTGCAGCAAGTTCGGAGATGGCCGCACCTGCTCCCCTTGACGTATAATTTCGCCATGGCCGACCCTTCAGGCGCGCCCCCGGTCGAGGCCGCCGCGCTCACGCATCCGGGCCGCAAGCGCACCACCAACCAGGATGCCGTGGGCCAGAAGCTGAGCGAGCGGGGCGGGGTCTTCGTGGTGGCCGACGGCATGGGCGGCCACCGCACGGGCGAGCTGGCCTCCAAGCTGGCGGTCAAGAACATCCTCGAGGTCATCGAGGAGGACACCCCCTCCCCCACCCTGCTGCTCGAAGCCTTCGAGGAGGCCAACGACGCCATCTACATGGCGGGCCAGCGCCCCGAGTCGCGCGGGATGGGCACGACCGCCACCGCGCTGGCCCTCGACCTGCCCTACGCGATCATCGCCCACGTGGGCGACTCGCGCGCCTACCTGCTGCGCGACGGCGTGCTCACCCAGCTGACCCAGGACCACTCCTGGGTCGCCGAGCGGCTGCGCCAGGGGTTGCTCACCCCCACCGAGGCGCGCAACCACCGCTGGCGCAACGTCATCACCAACGCGCTCGGTTCGTTTCCCGAGGCGCGGGTGGACCTGATCGGCCTCAAGGTGCAGCCCGGCGACCGCTTCCTGGTGTGCAGCGACGGGCTCTCGGGCGTCCTGGAGGACGCGGTGCTGCAGGAGGTGCTCGAGTCCATGCCCCCCGAGGAAGCCGCCGAACGGCTCGTCAAGCTCGCCAACGAGTGGGGCGGGCCCGACAACATCTCGGTCGTCGCCGTGGCCGTCCACGAAGTGCCCGAGCAACGACCGCCGCCCCCCTGGGCGCTGCCGCTGGAGGGCGACGAACCCGTCGTCCTCGCCATGGGCCAGGAAGACGAAAGCGTCCAGACCCAGGTGATGGAGCCCCGCAGAGCCCGCGACTTCTGGCAGCGCTGGCGCGACCTCATCTTCCTGGTCGTCTACGTGGCGCTCTTGCTCTTCGTTCTGCTGTTTAATAACAGGTAGGAGGTGCCTATGCAGCGCGTGCAGACCGACCGGGCGCCCGCCGCGATCGGACCCTACAGCCAGGCCGTGCGCTCCGGGTCGTTCGTCTTCGTGTCCGGGCAGATCCCCCTCACGCCCGAGGGCCGGCTCGTCAAGGGCGGCATCGAGGCGCAGACCGAGCAGGTGCTCACGAACCTGGCGGCCGTGCTCAAGGCCGCCGGCAGCGGCCTGGAGCGGGTCGTCCAGGTGAGCGCGTTCCTCGCCGACATGAACGACTTCGCCCGCTTCAACGAGGTGTACGCCCGCTTCTTCCGGGAGCCCTACCCGGCGCGCGCCGTCGTGGAGGTGGCGCGCCTGCCCAAAGACGTTCGCGTAGAGGTGGCCTGCGTGGCCGAAGGAGGAGAACTGTGAAGATCCTGCACCCCACCGATTTTTCCGAAGCGTCCATGAAGGCCCTGGAGGTCGTGCGTCAGCTCAAGCAGCCGCTGGCGGCCAAGCTGATCCTGCTGCACACCCTCGAACCCACCCCGCGCATGCCCATCTACGGCGACTACTGGACCGAGCGCCTGGGCGAGGTCATCGAGCAGGCGCAGAAGGACGCCCTGGAACAGGCGCGCAAGCACCTGAGGACGCTCGATCCCGAAGCCGAGCACCACCTCGAGATCGGCCACCCCCTCAAGGTGATCCTGGACTACGCGAAGAAGAAGAACGTGGACCTCATCGCCATGGGCACCCACGGCGCCGACACCCTGCTCGAGCGCGTCCTGGGCTCCATCACCGAGCGCGTGATCGAACTCTCGCACAAACCCGTGCTGGCCGCCCGCGCCGGCGTCGAGGTGCGGCCGCTGAAGCACTTTTTGGTCAGCACCGCTCTGGCCGACCCGTCCAGGCGGGCGCTCGGGTTCGCCAAGAAGATCGCCGACGCCGTGGGCGCGCGCATCACCCTCTTGCACGCCGTCGAGCCCATCGCCGAGCCGCCGATTCCCATCCACATGCCCGACCCGCGCTACATCGAGGAGCGCCAGGAGCTGATCGAGCAGCTGGCCAAGCAGCTCGACGAGCTGGCCGCACCCTACGGCGCCCGCCCCATGCTCAAGGAGGCCAAGCCCGTCGACGCCATCTGCAAGACCGTGGCCGAGGAAGACGTCGACGCCGTCTTCATCGGCAAGAGCCGCCAGAGCCGCTTCATGGGCTCGGTTACGCGTGAGGTGCTCGAGCGCGCCCAGGTGCCCGTCTTCATCCACCCGTAATGAACGTACCCGAAGCCTTCTTCCAGGGCGATCTGCGCGCGCTCGCGCGCGCGCTCACCTGGGTCGAGTCGGGCCTGCCCGAGGGCGAGGCGCTGCTCAAACGGGCCCGTGGCCAGGGGCGGGCGCGCGTGGTGGGGCTGACCGGCAGCCCCGGCGCCGGCAAGAGCACCCTCGCCGACCGCCTCATCGAAGCGGTGCGGCAGCGGGACCAGACGGTGGCGGTGCTGGCCGTCGACCCCAGCTCGCCGTTTACCGGCGGGGCCATCCTGGGCGACCGCATCCGCATGATGCGCCACCACAAGGACGCGGGCGTCTTCATCCGCTCGATGGCGAGCCGCGGATCGCTGGGTGGACTCGCAGGCGCCACCGTGGCGGCGCTGGCGCTGCTCGAGGCCTTCGGTTTCGACTGGGTCTTCCTGGAGACCGTGGGGGTGGGTCAGAGCGAGGTGGACATCGCCCGCGTGGCCGACACCACCGTGCTGGTGCTCACCCCCGCCGCCGGCGACGCGGTGCAGGCCTTCAAGGCGGGGGTGATGGAGATCGCCGACGTGATCGCGGTCAACAAGTTCGACCTTCCCGGCGGCGAGCGCGTGGTGCAGGAGTTGAAGGCCACGCTCGAGTTCGCCCCCCCGCGCCCCGCGGGCTGGCAGGTGCCGGTGCTCACCACCGTGGCCCAGAGCGGCCAGGGCACGGACGAGCTGCTCGAGGCCATCGAGGCCCACCACGAGCACCTGGAACGCCACGGGCTGCTCGCGCCCCACCGCATCGAGCGCGCCCGCTTCGAGATCGCCAGCGTGATCCAGGAACTGGGGCAGCAAAGCGCCCGCAAGAGCGACGAGCTGGTGCAGCGGGTGGCCGCGGGCGAGCTCAGCCCCCGCGAGGCCGCCGGCCGGCTAGTTGCGCGCGCGCTCGAGGCGCCGCGCGAGCGCGAGTAGCCCCGGGCTCGCCTCGAGCGGATAGGTGGGCTTGGGGTCCTCGGCGATGACGCGCAGGTCCTCGGGCAGCGACGCGAACCGTGTACGCACGCGCCCGCGCACGCTTTCCAGCGGCTCGGCCTCGGCCACGCGACGCCCCGCACGCAGACGCGGCCGTAGGAGCGGCTCCCCCGGCTGCGCTTCGTCCGCCAAGCCCAGCACGTCGCGAATCCAGCCTTCCTCCTCGCGCCGCCAAACCTGCTTGCGACCCGGCCAGGTCTGCTTGCCGGGGCTCTTTTTCAGGTGGGGTCCGGTCTCGTCCTCCACCAGCTTGTACACCCCGCCCAGCGCCGGGAGGTCGTAACTGGTGCCCAGCCGCGTGCCCACCCCGTAGCCGTCGGCCACACCGCCCGCGGCCAGGAAGGCCTGGATGCGGTACTCGTCGAGGTCGCCGGAGATCAGGATCTTGATCTCGGGAAACCCCGCCTCGTCGAAGATACGGCGCACCTTGCGGGTAAGCGTGGGCAGGTCCCCCGAGTCGATGCGCACGCCCACGAGCGCACGCCCCTGCTCCCGCAGCTCGCGCGCCACCACGAGCGCCCGGCGCGCGCCCTCGAGGGTGTCGTAGGTGTCGATGAGCAGCACCGGCGCCGGGTGGTCGGCGGCGAAAGCGCGGAAGGCCTCGAGCTCGCTGGCGAAGCTCATCACGTAGGCGTGGGCCATCGTGCCCACGACGGGAATCCCCAGGCGCCTACCCGCCTCGACGTTCGAGGTGCCGTCGAGCCCCGCCAGGTAGCTGGCGTAGGCCACGCCCAGCGCCGCCCCGGGGCCGTGGTCACGCCGGGGGCTGAAGTCGACCACGCTCGCCTCGAACCCGGCCGCCAGCCGCACCCGCGCCGCCTTGGAGGCGATGAGGGTGTGGAAGTTGATCACGTTGAGCAGGTAGGTCTCCACGATCTGGGCCTCGATGCGGGGCGCGTCCACGTAGAGCAGCGGCGCGCCGGGAAAGACGAGCTCCCCCTCGCGCACCGCCCAGACGTCGCCGCTAAAGCGGAAATCGGCGAGGTAGGCGAGGAACTCGTCGGAAAAGACCCCCAGCGAGCGCAGGTAGTTGCGGTCTTCCTCGGAAAAGCGCAGGGTCAGCAGGTAGTCCAGGGCGCGCTCGATCCCCGCGGCGATGAGAAAGCGGCGCGCGGGCACGGGCGGCCGCACGAAGAGGTCGAAGACGGCACGCTCGTTCCGCCCCCTGCGTAGGTAGGAGTCGGCCATGGTCAGCTCGTAGAGGTCGACGGTCAGCGGGTGGCTTGCTTGCATCGTTTCCTCCAGCGCTCGAGCGCCGCCCGGAAGACGCGGCGCTCGTTCTCGAAGGCCAGCAGCCTTTCCACCTCGTGCACGGGAAACCAGCGGGCTTCGCGCACCTCCTCGAGCTGGGGCCTTACCTCGCCCCCCTCGTAGCGCATCAGGAAGTAGTGCACCCGCTTGTTCACCTCCACGCCCTCGTCGTCGTGGGCCATGAAGTAGTAGCGCACGCGCTCGATGGGGTCCAGCACCTTGACGTTGACGCCCGTCTCTTCCTTCACCTCGCGGCGCGCGGTCTGCCAGTAACGCTCGCCCGGCTCCACCCGCCCCTTGGGCAGGCTCCAACGCCGGCGCCTGCCCTTGGCGGGCATGATGAGCAGCACCCGCGGTTTGCGGCAGCCGCGGAAAACGACGCCCCCCGCCGAGGTCACCTTGCGCTTCAGCGTGGCCTTGGGCCCCCTGTGTGCGCTTCGCCTGCTCGTCTTGGGTGTACGCCCCTCGGCCATGTACCTATCACACCATGAAGTTGCACCTATCACAAACGGCAGCGAACCGGTGGCCAGTGGAACCCGTAAGGACGGCCGCGGAGAAGCATTGCTGGAACGATACCGTATACTTATCCTGAAGGCACACCGAACCAACGCCAAGCGCAAACCTCTCTTCCCATTCCCACCTTGGCCTAAGCCGTCTGCGCAAACCGCCTTCTAGGGAGGTGAACCGGATGATACAGCTGGTTGCGACCACTTACGAAACTCTGATCGAGATCGTGATGTGGGTCGCCCTCGCCGTGGGGGCTGTGCTAGGTTACGCCGTCGGACAAAGCGTTGTCGGACTGGTGTTGGGGCTTCTGTTGGCCCTACTCTTCGACATCGTCGTCTTCGGTACGCTGGTGGTTCTGCTGGAGATTCGCAACGACCTGAAAAAGCTAGTACGCAGCCGCACCCCGCCTGCCGCGGGCAACTAAAGCGCCCGTTCGGTTTCGCAACGGAAAAGGGACGGGGAACTTCCCCGTCCTCGCCTGGTGGGCCGTGTAGGATTCGAACCTACGACCAACCGATTAAAAGTCGGTTGCTCTACCAAACTGAGCTAACGGCCCGTTTGGCTTCAAAATTATATGAGCGCGTCCGCCTCGTGTCAAACGGGCTCTGCGCCGCCTCGTCCCCGCCCCGTGGGTGCAGGTGATAGCCTGAACCCCATGGCCTGGGTCTTGGTGGCGCTGGGGGTGGCCTTGCTCTACTGGGGAGGCGACATGCTCGTGCGCCACGCCGTCGTGCTCGCGCGGCGCATCGGCATGAGCCCCCTGGTGGTGGGACTCACGGTCGTAGCGTTCGGCACGAGCGCGCCCGAGCTCGCGGCCACGCTGGCCGCCGCCCTCGGCGGCAATCCCCAGGTCGCCTACGGCAACGTGGTGGGGTCCAACATCGCCAACCTCTCGCTGGTGCTGGGGCTGGCGGCGCTCGTCCACCCCTTGCGCACCCAAGCCCGTTTCATCCGCAGGGAGATGCCCTTTTTGCTGCTCGTCAGCCTGGTGCTCTTTTTCCTGCTCGCTGACGGGCGCGTCGGCCGCCTGGAGGGGCTTTTGCTCGTGCTGGGTCTGGTCGCCTATCTGGTCTACCTGCTGCGAGAGAAGGAAGAACCGCCCGCCGTCGAAGCCGAGTTCGCCCTCGAGTACGCGCGCCCGCTGGCGGCGTCGTGGGCGCCCATCGTGGGCGTGGTCCTCGGGGTGGTCCTGCTTACGGTCGGCGCTTCCTCCATGGTCGAGGGGGCGGCGGCGCTTGCGCGCGCCTGGGGCGTGTCCGAGCGGGTGGTGGGCCTTACCCTGGTGGCGCTGGGCACCAGCCTGCCCGAGCTGGCGAGCTCGCTTGCGGCCGCAAGGCGGGGCGAGCCCGACCTCGTGCTCGGCAACCTCGTGGGCTCGAACGTATTCAACGTCTTCGCCATCCTGGGCACCACGGCGCTGGTGCATCCCATCCGCGCGGACGGCCCCGGCGTATGGATCGACCTCGCCGTCATGCTCGGTTTGGTGCTGGTCGCCTGGCCGTTTCTCTACACGGGCCTGCGGCTGGGCCGGCGGGAGGGCGCGGTGCTGCTCCTTCTCTACCTCCTCTACGTCGGGCACCTCTACCTGAGCTGAGACCCGCGCGGGGCTTCCCCGAAGGCGGGCGTCGCGCCCGAAGGATGTCCCTTGCGAACAAGGGTATAAAAGGGTAGGCCCTGCCGGGTCGGGAGGCGGACGATGCGCGACTTACGGGTTCACGGCATTCACCCCAAAAGCCAGGTATTCTGGGACACCCCCACGCCCGTACTGGTGGAGCACGCCCTGGCGAGGAACCAAGGCCTGCTCGCCCACAAGGGCCCGCTCGTGGTGGACACCTCCCCCTATACGGGGCGCAGCCCGCGCGACAAGTTCATCGTGCGCGAGCCCGGTACCGAGGACGAGTTCTGGTGGGGCGAGGTCAACCAGCCCTTCGATCCCGAAGCCTTCGACGACCTCTACGAACGGGTGACCGCTTACCTTGGAGAGCGCGACCTCTACGTACAGGACCTCTACGCGGGCGCGAACCCCCGCCACCGCCTGGCCGTGCGCGTGGTGACGGAAAGCCCCTGGCACGCGCACTTCGCGCGCAACATGTTCATCCTCCCGCGGCGCTTCCACCGCGACGACGAAATCGAGCCCTTCATGCCGGAGTTCACCGTGATTCACGCCCCCGACTTCAAGGCGGATCCCGGACGCGACGGCACCCGCAGCGAGGTCTTCGTGATCGTGCACTTCACGAAGCGCGTGGTGCTGATCGGCGGCACCCACTACGGGGGCGAGATCAAGAAGTCCATCTTCTCGGTGCTGAACTACCTGATGCCGAAGAAGGGCATCCTCTCCATGCACTGCTCGGCCAACCTGGGCCGGCGCGGCGACTCCGCGATCTTCTTCGGGCTCTCGGGTACGGGCAAGACCACCCTCTCGGCCGATCCCGAGCGTCTCCTTATCGGCGACGACGAACACGGCTGGTCCGACGAAGGGGTGTTCAACTTCGAGGGCGGCTGCTACGCCAAGGTGATCCACCTCACCCCCCAGTCCGAACCCCTGGTCTACAAGGCCACGATGATGTTCGAGAGCATCCTGGAGAACGTCGTCGTCAACCCCACGACGCGCCGCCCCGAGTTTGACGACGGCAGCAAGACCGAAAACACCCGTTCCTCCTACCCGCTGGCGCACCTCGACAACGTGGTGGATAGCGGGATGGGGCCCCATCCCGAGAACATCTTCTTCCTTTCGGCCGACGCCTTTGGCGTGCTGCCGCCCATCGCGCGGCTCTCCCCAGAGCAGGCGATGTACTACTTCATCAGCGGGTACACCGCCAAGGTGGCGGGAACCGAGCGCGGCATCACCGAGCCGGTGGCCACCTTCTCGGCCTGCTTCGGCGCGCCCTTCCTGCCGCTGCACCCCGCGCGCTACGCCGAGATGCTGCGCGACCGCATCCGCGCGCACGGTCCCAGGGTCTGGATGGTCAACACGGGTTGGACCGGCGGACCTTACGGCGTGGGCAAGCGGATGGCGCTCGAGCACACCCGGGCGCTCCTCAGCGCGGCGCTCGAGGGCAAGCTCGACGACGTACCCTACATCGAGGACCCGGTCTTTGGCTTCCAGGTGCCCACCGAAGCCCCCGGGGTGCCCGGCGAGCTGCTCGTCCCGAGACAGACCTGGGCCGACCCCGCCGCCTACGACGAAGCCGCACGCAATCTGGCCCGCATGTTCCAGGAGAACTTCGCACGCTTCGCCGACGGCGCCGGGGAGGAAGTTCGCGCCGCGGGACCGCGGATCTAGCCCGGGGGTAGCCGTCGGTCCGTGAGCGCGGTAGGATGGATCCGACAAGGACGTTTGCCCTAAGTGACGTGCGCAAAATGTAGCTGGATACCCGTATGAAGAACGCCAACGCACAACCGTCCGCTTTCGCCCGCTACGCGTGGGGCCTGCTCCTCTTTACCCTCGGCGTCATCGTGTGGGGCGCCTACGTGCGGGCCACGGGTTCGGGTGACGGCTGCGGCCAGCACTGGCCCACCTGCCAGGGCGCGCTGATTCCCGAGCCCACCCAGCTCAAGACGATCATCGAGTTCTCCCACCGCATCACGAGCGGTCTGGCGCTCCTCGGCGTGCTCGCGCTCTACGCTTGGGGCCGCCGCATTTTCCCCAAAGACCACCCCGCCTACTTCGGCGTCACCCTGACCCTGTGGGTCATGATCGTCGAGACCCTGGCCGGAGGCGGGCTCGTCCTCTTCCAGCTGGTGGCCTACAACGACTCGGTCGCCCGCGTGGTGATCATGGCCGTACACCTCTTGATCACGCTCACGCTGCTGGCCTCGCTCACGCTCGCGGCCTACTGGGCTTCCGGAGGTGCGCCCCTACGGCTCAAGAACCAGGGAGCCGTCGGTTGGGCGATCGGCATCGCCGTCCTGGCCTTTTTCGTCCTGGCCGCCAGCGGGGCGGTGACCGCGCTCGCCGACACCCTCTTCCGCGCCCCCAGCTTCTGGGAGGGGGTCAAGATGGACCTCTCCCCCACGGCCCACTTTTTGATCCGCCTGCGCGTGCTGCACCCCCTGATCGCCACCTCGGTGGGAATCTACATGCTCTTGATGACCGGCGTGGTCAGCCGCCTGAGGCCGTCGGCCCGGGTCAAGCGCTACGGCGTCGCTTTGGTCGCGCTCTTCGCCGCCCAGATCGCGATCGGCCTTTGGAACATGTTCTCCAACACGCCCGAGTCGCTGCAGATGCTGCACCTCTTCAGCGCCGACGTGGTCTGGATCGCCTTCGTTCTGTTCGCGGTGAGCGCGCTCTCCAGCGGCGTTCAGGCCGTCGAGCACGCCCCCGCGCACCAGCCGTCGCCCCAGACCCACGAAGGTGGTGGCGGAGCCACGCTCAAGCACTACGTCGCCCTCACCAAGCCGCGCATTATCAGCCTGCTGCTTTTCACGGCCCTGGCGGGGCTCTTCATCGCTGCCGGAGGCTGGCCGGGCTGGAAGCTCTTCCTGGTCGTGCTGCTGGGCGGCTACGCCTCGGCGGGCGCCGCCAACGCCATCAACATGGTCATCGACCGCGACATCGACGCGCGCATGGAGCGCACCCGCAACCGGCCCACGGTGCAGAACCGCATTTCCTCGGCCGACGCGCTCAAGTTCGCCTTCGTGCTGTCCGCGTTCGCCTTCGTGATTCTCTGGTGGGGCGCCAACCTGCTGGCGGCCACCCTCTCGCTGGCCGGCCTGATGCACTACGTGCTGATCTACACCCTCTACCTCAAGCGGCGCAGCTGGAGCAACATCGTGATCGGCGGCGCCGCCGGCGCCTTTCCGCCGCTGGTGGGCTGGGCCGCGGTCACGGGCAACCTCCACCTGCTCGCCTGGTACCTGTTCGCCATCGTCTTCTTCTGGACGCCCGTGCATTTTTGGGCGCTGGCGCTCCTCATCAAGGACGACTACGCACGCGTGGGGGTGCCCATGCTCCCCGTCGTCCTTGGCGATCGCATCACCGTGATCCAGATCGCGCTCTACGCGGTCCTGACGGCGGTGATCTCGGTCATGCCGCTGACGCTCGGGCAGGTGGGCTGGATCTACGCCGTCAGCGCCGGGCTGCTCAACCTGGTGCTGCTCGCCCAGAGCCTGATGCTCTATCTGCGGCCCGAGCGGCCCCAGGCGCGCCGGCTCTTCTTCTACTCGATGTCGTACCTGGCGCTGCTCTTCCTGGCCATGGCCGTGGACCGCAGCGTACACTTCTAGTGTGAAGCGCACGTACGTACCGCTGTGGCTCCTCGCGGGTGCGCTCGCGCGCGCGCACCAGGCCACCACCTTTTCCGACGACCCCACGGGCACCGAGAGCGGCCGGCTGTTGCTCTGGGTGACCGCGTTCGCGGTCGTAGCGGCCGTGGTGGTGCTGGGCGCCCTCCTGTACGGCCGCCAGCGCGCCAAGAAGACGGGCGAAGGCATGGACGCGGTCTGGATCGCCGTGCCGGTCATTCTCGTGTTCGTGATCGGCCTGCTGGGCCTCAAGAGCCTTTCCCAGCTCTTGGCGACCGGTGCTCGCCCCGCGTTCGGCGTCCAGGTAACGGCGCACCGCTACTGGTGGGACTTCGCCTACAACGGCACGCCGGTCCGCATGAGCAACGAGCTGGTGCTGCCGGCGGGCGTACCGGTGGAACTGCGCTTCACCTCCAGCGACGCCTTTCACGCGCTAAGCGTGCCCGAGACCGGGCTCAAGGCCTCGGCGATCCCCGGCCAGAACACCCGTGCGCTGGTGCGTTTCAAGCGCCCCGGGGTCTACCTGGGGTTCTGCACGGAGCAGTGCGGACTGGGAGCCAAGCAACACCGCATGCGGGTGCTGGTGGTGGAGCCGGACACGTTCGACCGTTTCCTGAGCGAAGCCGCCGACTTCAGACCTCCACCGCCCGCAACCGCGCAGCAGCAGCGGGGGGCCGAGCTGTTCGCCTCGCTCTGCGCCTCCTGCCACACCGTCGCCGGTCACGAAGCCCCCGACGGTTCGGGCCCCGACCTGACCCTTCTGGGCAACCGCACCACCCTGGGCGCCGCCTCGCTGCCGAACACGCCGGAAAACCTGCGCACCTGGATCCGCGCCGCACCCGATCTGAAGCCCGACGTGCGCATGCCCGCCTTCGCCGAACTTTCGGACGAGGACGTGGACGCGCTGACGGCCTACCTCGAGGCGCAACGCCTTCCCAGCTTCGACTTCACCGCGCTCCCGCAGCCCTGACCGCACCCCCAACCCGCAAAAGGTGACGCCATACCCATTTGGGGTATGGCAGGGGAATGAGAAATGGGGTAGGCTGATACGCAGTTTTGTTAGGGCATATGTCCCTATCCGGCTATTTAGCCACGGAGGAGAGCAGTCATGCCGCGAATGCTATCAAGCGTGGGCTTCTTGTTGGTGGCGGGTGCCGCGATGGCGCACAACGTCACGATCCTCAGCGACGCCCCGGTCAACCAAGAGATCACGGGCTTGCTCGTCTGGGTGCTCGTCTTCTCGGTCCTCGTCTTTGGCCTCGTCGCCGGAACCCTCGTGTACACGATCTGGAAGTTCCGTGCCAAGCCGGGCGACGACGGGCTCCCGCCCCAGGTGCACGGCAACGACCGCATGGAGATCATCTGGACGGCCATCCCGCTGCTCATCGTGATGGTGCTCTTCGTGCTCACCGCCCAGACGCTGGTGAAGATCAAGCGTCCGGTGGCGGGCTCGGTGCCGATCGAGGCCACGGGTTGGCAGTTCTGGTGGGACTTCCAGTACCCCGACGAGGGGCTGCGCACCGCGGGTGAGCTGGTCATCCCGGTGGGCCAGCCCGTCGAGGTCAAGATCACCTCGGGCGACGTGATCCACTCCTTCTGGCCGCCCAGCCTGACGGGCAAGGCCGACGCGGTGCCCGGAGAGGACAACTACCTGCGCTTCATGGCCACCAAGCCGGGGAACTACTACGGCTACTGCGCCGAGTTGTGCGGGGCCTCGCACGCCAACATGCGCTTCCGCATCCTCGCGCTCGAGCGCGAGGACTACAACCGCTTCATCGAGGCCTACAAGGCCTACGCAGCCCCCGCGCCCGCCAGCGAACCGGCGGCCCGGGGCCAGCAGCTCTTCAACACCCAGTGCGCCGCCTGCCACACGGTGAAGGGCACGGCGGCCCGCGGCGTGGTGGGCCCCGACCTTTCGCTCTTCGGCCTGCGGACGACGCTGGGCTCGGGCGTGTGGGCGAACACCCCCGAAAACCTGAAACGCTGGATCCAGGATTCGGCAGCGATGAAGCCCGGCTCGAAGATGCCCCCCTTCAAGCACCTTGCGGACGCTGACGTGGAAGCCCTGATGACCTACCTCTACTCGCTCAAGCTGGACGGCTTCGACTTCGCGCAGCTGCCGCGCTATTAAAGGAGACGGATATGGCTGTACAAGCTCCCGAAGCCCGCACCGCCCGCCCCTCGCTCGGCGCGGTGATCTGGGACCTGCTTACCACCGTCGATCACAAGAAGATCGGCCTGATGTACGCCTTCGTGGCGTTCTTTTCGTTCGCCGTATCGGGCGTGCTCGCCCTCCTCTTCCGCTTGCAGCTCTGGAGCCCCGACAACCAGTTCCTCACCGGCAGCGCTTTCAACCAGATGATCACCGTGCACGGGGCGATGATGCTCTTCTTCTTCATCATCCAGGCCGGCCTTACCGGGTTTGGCAACTACATCGTGCCCCTCATGCTGGGCGAGCGCGACGTCGCGCTGCCGCGCATCAATGCGTTCTCGTTCTGGGCCTTTCTTTTCGCGGTCATCCTGGTCAGCATCTCCGTCTTCTTCGGCGACGTGCCCCAAGCGGGCTGGACCTTCTACTACCCGCTTTCGACGTCGCTGGGCTCGAGCTTTTACATGGCCGCGATCCTGCTCCTGGGCATCGCCTCGCTTTTGGGTAACGCCAACTTCGTGGCCACGATCTACAACCTGCGCACCAAAGGCATGACGCTTTGGAAGATGCCCATGTACGTCTGGAGCATCTTCGCGGCCAACATCCTCAACCTCTTCACCCTCGCCGGCCTGACCGCGGCCACCCTGGTGACGCTGCTGGACGTCAAGCTGGGACTCTCCTTCTTCAATCCCGACCTGGGCGGCGACCCGGTGCTCTTCCAGCAGTTCTTCTGGTTCTACTCGCACCCCACGGTCTACGTGATGCTGCTACCCTACCTGGGAATCCTCGCCGAGATCTCCTCGACGTTCGCGCGCAAGCCGCTCTTCGGCTACAAGGCCATGGTCTACGCGCAGATGGGCATCGTGCTGCTGGGCATGCTCGTCTGGGCGCACCACATGTTCACCGTGGGCCAGTCGGCCATCTTCCAGATCGCCTTCGCCTTCACCACCGCACTCATCGCCGTGCCCACGGGGGTGAAGATCTTCAACCTGCTGGGCACGCTCTGGGGCGGCAAGCTGCAAATGAAGACGCCGCTCTTCTGGGTGCTGGGCTTCATCTTCAACTTCCTGATCGGCGGCATCACCGGGGTGATGCTCTCGCTGGTGCCCTTCGACTACCACGCACAGGACTCGTACTTCGTGGTGGCCCACTTCCACAACGTGCTCATGGCCGGCTCCGGCTTCGGCGCCTTCGCGGGGCTCTACTACTGGTGGCCCAAGTTCACCGGCCGCATGTACGACGACCGCTTGGGCAAGCTGCATTTCTGGCTCTTCCTGGTGGGCTACCTGCTCGTCTTCATGCCGCAGTACGTGATGGGCTTCCTGGGCATGCCGCGCCGCTACTACACCTACCCCGCCGACGTGACCGGGCTGGTCACCCTCAACCAGATCTCGACCGTGGGCGCGGTCGTGCTCACCATCGGCGGCCTCGTCTGGCTCTGGGCGATGTACAAGAGCCTGAAGAGCGGCGCCAAAGCGCCGGCGAACCCCTGGGGCGGCTGGACGCTCGAGTGGGCCACCAGCTCGCCGCCGCCGGCGTACAACTTTGCCGTCAGGTTCCCCGAGAAGATCCACTCCGAGCGCCCGCTCTACGACTGGGAACGGGAGGGGCTCGAACCCGAACCCATCGACCCCAAGACGATCCACCTTCCCAACGCCTCGTTCTGGCCCGTTTTTACCGCGACCGCGCTCTTCGTAATGTTCTTCGGCATGGCCGCCTACGCCTGGCCCAACGGCTGGATGATCGCGGGGGCGCTGCTGACGCTCGTGGGGCTCGTGGGCTGGGCGCTCGAGCCCGAGTACAGCCACCCCGTGGAACACCCCACGGTGACGGGCAAGAGCCAGGCCTGGATGGGTATGGCCTGGTTCATCACCTCCGAAATCGGCCTCTTCGCCATCCTCATCGCCGGCTACCTCTACCTGCGGCTCACCGGCAACGCGCTGCCGCCCGATGGCCGCCCCGCGCTCTGGCTCGCGCTCGTCAACACCTTCTTCCTGGTCGCCTCGAGTTTCACCGTGCACTCGGCGCACCACGACCTGAAGCACGGCAAGGCCAGCCCCTTCAAGCTGGGCCTTCTCGTCACCATCGCGCTGGGCGTCGTCTTCCTGGGCTTCCAGGCCTACGAGTTCGTGCAGGCGCACCGGCACCTGCCCTGGACCGAGCACCTGTGGATGGCCGCCTTCTTCGCGATCGTCGGATTGCACGGCCTGCACGTGCTGATCGGGGCCACGGGCCTCAGCCTTGCCTACCTGCAGGCGCTCCTCGGCAGGAGCGACGCCAAGCACCACGGCACCCTCGAGGCGGCCAGCATGTACTGGCACCTGGTCGACGCCGTCTGGCTCTTCATCGTCGTGCTCTTCTACGTCTGGTAGGTTCCGACCACGCACGGCCCCGCCGCCCCGCGGCGGGGCTATACTGTGGACGTGGTTTCCAATCCGGTCCGGATCGCCATGTGGCTCGTCTTCCTCCTGGGCGGCTCGATCCTCGGGATCTGGCTCGACCTGCGGCTCTGGCCCGCCTGGTGGGGCAGCCTGGCCTGGCACCTGATCAGCGCCTTGCTCGGCCTCGGCCTGTTCCGCCTGGTGGTGCGCATCAGCCGCGTCACCGGCCGCTGGCTGGCGCGCTGCGGGCGGGCGGGCGATCTGCCGCGCATGGAAACGAACCGCCTCGTGGTGGTCGGCCCCTACGCCTGCATGCGCCACCCCATGCACCTGGGGCTCATGCTCTTCCCGCTCGCGTTTGCGCTGGTGCTGGGCTCGCCGGCCTTTGTCCTGATCCTCGCACCGCTGGAGGCGCTGGTGATCGTGGGGCTGGTCTTCGCGGTGGAGGAGCGCGAAGCGCGGATCAAGTTCGGCGGCGACTACGCCGCTTACGCAAGCCGCGTGCCCCCCTTCAACCTGAGCCCCGACTGCCTGCGACGGCTGCTCACCGAGCCGCCGGCCAACCCCGACTGCTCGAATCCCTTTAAGCTCGCGAGTGAGTGACCGCCCGGTCAGTCAGGGCTATACTGCACGAGGGAGGGTACCTATGAACTACCGCAAGCTGGGGCAGTACGGCATCAGGGTGTCGGAGATCGCGCTGGGCGCCTGGGTCACCTACGGCAACCAGGTGAAGGACCTCGAGACCATCAAGCAGATCACCAAGCTGGCCTACGACGCCGGCGTCAACTTCTTCGACAACGCCGACGTTTACGCGATGGGCGCGGCCGAAGAGCTGATGGGGCAGGTACTCAAGGAATACCCGCGCCACACCCTGGTGATGAGCTCCAAGGTCTTCTGGCCCACCTCGGAAGACGCCAACGGCCGCGGCCTGGGGCGCAAGCACGTGCACGAGTCCATAGACCGCAGCCTCAAGAGGCTGCAGACCGACTACCTGGACCTCTACTTCGCCCACCGCTACGACCCCGAGACGCCCATGGAGGAGATCGTGACCGCGTTTTCCGACCTGGTGAAGGCGGGCAAGATCCTCTACTGGGGCACCAGCGAGTGGCCGGCGGCGCGCATCGCCGAGGCGGTCACCTTCGCCCGCGCGAACGGCCTGGCCGCGCCGGTGGTGGAGCAGCCGCAGTACTCGCTCGTCTACCGCGACCGGGTGGAAAAGGAGATTATCCCCGAGGCCGAGCGCTTTGGCATGGGGCTGGTGGTCTGGAGCCCGCTGGGGCAGGGCGTGCTCACCGGCAAGTACGACGAAGGGCTGCCCGAGGGTTCGCGACTGGCGCAGTACGAGCAGTTCCGCGAGCGGTTGCTCACCGAGGAGAACCGCGAGCGCGTCAAGAAGTTGAAGGCCGTGGCGGACGAGCTGGGCGTGACCCGCACGCAGCTGGCGCTGGCCTGGGTGCTGCGACAGGGGCAGGTCTCGAGCGCCATCACCGGCGCCCGCACCCCCGAGCAGCTGCAGGAAAGCCTGGGCGCGGCCGAGCTGGAGCTGACCCCGGAGATTACCCGGAAGATCGACGCCATCTTCCCGCCGGGTCCGGACTGCTACGCCTGAGCGGGTCGTCTTCGAGCGGCGGGGCCCCAGCCCCGCCGTTCGTTTAGCACCGCGGCGCTAGACTGAAGGCATGTTTCAGGACACCGGCGTTCTCGTCACCGGAGCGGCCCGTGGCATCGGCCGCGCGATCGCCGAGGCCTTCGCCCGCGAGGGGGCGCGGCTGGCGCTCG
>Ga0256832_1000782_pt1 | contig 20935 bp, 20 predicted proteins | sample 134614metaG_FD_190534 | JGI IMG/M metagenome (GOLD analysis project Ga0256832, IMG submission 190534) | Hydrothermal vent microbial communities from Lau Basin, Pacific Ocean - 134-614 | ecosystem: Environmental > Aquatic > Marine > Hydrothermal vents | place: Pacific Ocean: Lau Basin | collected... | reverse complement strand
GCCTCCCATACGATGCGATTGGAAGGGAATTCCTGATCGGTGATGACGACATTGTCGCCCGCTTGCCAGTCGAGTCCCTGCGCGATGAAGGAGAGCCCTTCGGAAGTGTTCTTGAGCAGCGCGATCTCGTCGGTCCCGCGTGCATGGATCAGTCGTTGCAGGCGAGCGCGCAGCCGCTGCTCGGTCTCGAGCCAGCGGTCGTATTCGAGCGACCCGATCCGGGCATTCTCCATGGCGAATCGGGTCACGGTGTCGACCGTCCGTATCGGCCAGGGGGACACGGCCGCGTGATTGAGATGATGCAGCGCGGGATCGAGCTGAAAGAAATGATCGAAGGCTTGCATGGTTTTCCATAGAATAGCAGCGGATGGGCTCGGTACACGATCATACGCATGCAGACGAGGGCGGCAATGCGAATGCGCTCGGCCTTGCGCTGCTGCTGACCGGCGGCTTCATGATCGTGGAATTCGTGGGCGGCTGGATCGCCGGCTCCCTGGCCCTGATGGCCGATGCCGGACACATGCTCACGGACACCGCATCACTGGGAATCGCCTGGTACGCCGCACACGTGGCCCGGACGCGCCCGCCGGACCGCCTGCGCTCCTACGGCTATCATCGTGTCCAGATCGTGGCGGCGCTCGTCAATGGCGTCAGCTTCGTCTTCATCGTCGGCTGGATCTTCTACGAAGCCCTGCATCGGCTCATGGCGCCGGTGGCGATCCAGGGCGCCACCATGACGACCATCGCGGTGCTGGGGCTGCTGGTCAACCTCGCCGCCTTCGCCATCCTGCATCGTGGACATCGGCACGATCTGAACGTGCAGGGCGCCTTGCTGCACGTACTCGGCGACCTGCTGGGTTCCGTCGCCGCCATCGTGGCCGGCATGGTGATTCTCGCAACCGGCTGGACCCCCATCGACCCGATTCTTTCCGTGCTCGTGGCGCTCCTGATCCTGCGCAGCGCCAGCCGGCTGGTCAGGCAGTCGGTGCACATCCTCCTCGAAGGCACACCCGAGCATCTCGATGCCGAGGCCATCCGCCAGGCCCTCGTCGAGGAAATCCCCGGCGTCAGGGATGTGCATCACATTCACATCTGGTCGCTCACGCCGGATCGCCCGCTGGTGACCCTGCACGTGGATGTCATGAGCGATGCGGAATGTTCCCGGGTACTCAGGGAAGTCAAGCGGCTGCTTTCACGCAGATTCGATCTCGTGCATTCGACGGTGCAGGTCGAGCCGGACGGCTGCGTGGATGACATTGGATAAGTTCGCATAATGTATATTATGTTAAATTTCGCGAATACCGGCATGCAGACATGACATTCCCATTTGCCTTCTCGTTCATTGCAGCGCGGCCGCCTGCAGCAGGCTGCCGCAAAGCAGGAAAAACGCTGCCGACACAACTAGAGGGTGCAGCTCCATCCGTTTTTTCTTCAGCATGCGAATCATCGCAGTAATGATAATGCCGAGAATCGGCCAGAAGGCGTTGATGAGTATGGTGCGCCCGAGTCCGATACGCTCGAGAGAAAAAAAGAAGAAGGAATACGCAATGCCGAAGCTGACGACTCCGTGCACCAGAAAAGGCCACAAGGATGCCAGCCCATGATGCGATCGTACAACGCTGGCGAGCGGCCTTATGGCGAATGGAGCAAACAGGATTGTGCCAACGGTCAATGCGGACAGATTGGCTGCAATCGGATGCATATTCACCATACCCTTCTTCATGAAGAACTCTCCCAGCGCCCAGAACAGCGCCGTCATCAATCCCAGAAGTATACCCGTGCGGTCTACCATTCTTGATCGGGAACTCAGCATCAACATGATTGTACCGGTGGCTATGAATACCAGGCTGAGTGCCATGCCGGCATCAACAGTTTCATGCAGCACGAATACGGCCAATGCTACTGAAAACAATGGTTTGACCTTGCTGAAAAGCGCTGCGATATCCGCCCGTCCGCGCAAGGCGACGCCAGAGAAATAATAGACGCCAGTAGCCATGGGGAATGTGAAAAGACCAGCCAAAGCCAACTCTGCATTGAACATCATCGGTTCACGCAGTGTGCTGACAACTATAAACAGGACAAAAGTACCGGATATCATCGAAACCATCAGGCCTGCCAGTACATGAGCTGGTTGATCCTTGCTTGACGGATGGTTTATGCCGATGCTTATGACAGGTACCGACAATGCCCATAGAATGGCACTCGTGAACGCGAACAGGTAGTCAGGCATCGTCCAACCAGAATATGAGGACAGTTTGCATAACAAGCGGAATGGCGATCAATAGTGTTGACAGGATATTGTAGCGTCTATTGCGCGTTTCAGGCAGAGAACAATTGTATAAATGTCGGCATGTTGCATAAAGATCAGGAAACCAGAATCTGAAACCTGCAACAACAAGCACTCCTATGGCCAGGGAGGCGATTATTTCACTGTAATAAGCAAGAAGCATGATCAAGGCAAACAGCATGCAGGCAGTTGCAACATAGCGCGGGTTGATCGTGTATTTGTAGAAATGATGAACCATGATATTGCGTATGGTGTCTGTCTTGAATCGATTGAACATGGTGTCGAAAGAATCCACGCACAGGACGAACCCAATAAACGATATCGATGATGACATGAGTCCAAGCCAGAGTATTGCCTGTTTCCAGCGTGACTGAACCCCACTGAATGGAAGAATATCGACGATCTTGTCTATGATCAGCAAGGATACCGCGATAAGTATCGCAAGCACCTGCATTCCCGCACTTCCCTTTTTCTGATAGGTGTCGACCAGTTGTTCACTGCGTGCTGGTTTGTTGTCCCAGTGAAGACTGCTGTAACCCAGCAGTCTGCGTAAGGACTGAACTCTCAGGGGTCTTGTCATTCTTCCGCGACCTTCATCATCGCTGATTCTCGACTGGAAATAGACCCACCACATGGATATGTACAAAGAGATGTAAGTGATCAGCAGGGTGTGTTCGAGCAGCTCACTGGCCGAGATGCGCAGCCATTCATCGATATGGGGGCGCAATATTTTCAGATCACCTGCAAATCCGCTTGAGAGATCGTCCAAGAGATCCAGGTGTCCGGGAACGAACTGTGTAAGGAAAAGTAAGAGTGTGGTTGCTGGTACAGCCAGGTAAAGAGTTCGCCTCAGGATGTGAGGAACGGGATCACCCTCTTTCAGGTAAATGTGAAGTAGGTCAGTATTCAGGCTGTCCGGCGTAGTGTTGGTTTCGATATGTTCTTCAGTATTGTCTGTATTACGAGTCATGCGACAGACCACATTCGGCAATTCGATCTCCGCCGACATTATCAGAAGAGGATGCTGTTCGCCATCTCCAAAATAATAAGTCGCAGGGCAGGATCGATGCAGCCATTTCCTCGTATCCTGTTGGAACACTGCCCGCTGCCTCGTTCCGATGCCGACACTCATGTATAGCACTCGCCACCCCTCCCCCTCCGGCGGATTCAAGGCTTGATTTTCACTTGCACCGGACACATGTAGAATACCGGAAGGAATTCGGGAAAAATGTTAACTGTCTGAATATCAAAGGAAAATGCTATGGAGCTTCATGTCCGGTTCAAGAACGTGTCCGAGGCTTCCCACGAGCGGATCGAGCAGGACATTCGCCGGTATTACGAAAAACACAACATTGGCCCGCGGCTGGAGAAGTATTTTCAGCCGGATGTGCTGACGCTGTATGCGGATGTCGAGCGCAACCCGCATCACGAGCACCTCTATCGCGTGCGCTTTCGACTGCACGTACCGCACACCATCCTCGTGACCGAGGAGAGCGATTACGACCTGGAGCTCGCCATCCACCATGCGATGGAAGAACTGGGTCGACGTGTCGATCGTCATATCCACAAGCTGAAAAAGGATGCCGAATGGCGGCGCAAGGGCCGGCGTCAGAAGTTGCGTCAGCTCAAGAACCACCTGGAAGCGGTTCCGAGTGAGCAGCGACGCGACTTCATCGATCTCATCCGGCCGCATCTGCCGCATGTGGAGCAGATCGTCAAGCGCGAGCTGACCTGGCTGCGATCGGAAGGCAATCTGTCGCCGGACTATCCGACGACGCGGGATATTCTCGACGAGGCTCTGGTGCGTGCAAACCGGAACCTGCCGGACAAGCCGGAATGGATGGATGCCGAGCAGTGGATGATCAAGCACGTGCTGACCGTGCTGGAAGAAGAGACGAAGAAGTACCTGGAGTCGGTTTCCTCACTGCATACGGAGATCAGGCTTCCTCCCGATGCCATCGATGTGTCCGAGAAGATGGTCCAGGAGGAGTTCATGGAATTCTATCAGCCGGACGACATGCTGAGAATCGAGGATATGTTGCCGGCGCCCGAGGATGCGGATCCCGAGGTTCGGATGGAACATCGCGAACGATCTCACCTCCTCTTCCACGCCATGCGCAAGCTGCCGGTCAGTTGGCGTCGGGCCATCGAGCTGGTGCATGCGGAAGGCTACTCGGAAAAGGAAGCGGCTGAACTGCTCGGAACCGACGAGGAGACGGTCAGGCGCTGGCTCGACTTGGCCGATACCTATCTGAAGGCCAAATTGATCGAGAAGGGTTACGCCTTGCCGGAAGCGGACGAGGACGAGCCGGCGATCCAGACGCTGCTGGCCAAGGCGCCGCCGCCGGCTGAAGAAGACGAGGCCGAACTTCAAAAGGAGCTGGAGGCCCTGGCCGAGGAGTGACCCGCCTCGATCCGGCGGTCACCATCCGGAATGACGGAGGGGAAATGGATGAAAGGGCCGGTGTTTCCACCGGCCCTTTCGTTTTCCCGCGATTGCCGGGCTCGCTTACTGCTGCTGCTGGCTCTGATAGTAGTCCATGAGGATCTGGGCCACTTCCGGACGCGAGAACTCCGGCGGCGGCGCAATCCCCTGCCCCAGCATCTCGCGCACCTTGGTGCCGGAGAGCAGGATGAAGTCTTCCTTGGTGTGATCCGGGGCATCGCGCATCATCACCACCTTGCCGAGCTTCTTCGAGTAGGCCGTGTGGTCGGCCCGGAAGATCTCGATCTCGAGCGCACCCGGCGGCACCTCGGTATCGAAGATGGTCTGGGCGTCGAAGGCGCCGTAGTAGTCGCCCACACCGGCATGGTCACGGCCGATGATGAAATGGGTGGCGCCCATGTTCTGGCGGAAGTAGGCATGCAGCACGGCCTCGCGCGGTCCGGCATAGAGCATGTCGAAGCCGTAGCCGGTGATCATCACCGTGTTCGGCGGGAAGTAGAGCTCGACCATCTTGCGGATGGCGGCATCGCGCACCGGGGCCGGGATGTCACCGGGCTTGAGCTTGCCGAGCAGCATGTGGATGACCAGGCCGTCGGCGTTGACGGCCTCCATGGCCATCTTGCAGAGTTCCTCGTGGGCCCGGTGCATGGGGTTGCGGGTCTGGAAGGCCACGACCTTCTCCCAGCCGCGCTCCTTGATCTCGTTGCGGATCTCGACGGCGGTGCGGAAGGTGTCGGGGAAGTCCGTCTGGAAGTAGCTGAAGTTGAGTACCCGGATCGGACCCGAGATGGCGAAGCGCCCCTGACTGTTGAAGGCCTTCACGCCGGGGTGTTCCATGTCCAGGGTGCGGAACACCTTCTCGGTCATGAGCGCCATCTGCTCGTCGGTGACCTCCTCGATGGCCTGGACGTCCTGCACGGCGATGACCGGGTTGCCTTCCACGTTCGGGTCGCGCAGCGCGATGCGGGATGCCCCCTCGATGGCCGAGACGTCCGGCACCAGGTTCAGGATCGGCACCGGGAAGAAGCGGCCGTCGGTGGTGCGCATGGTCTCGGCCACGCTCACGGCATCCGCCACGTTCATGTAACCCTCGAAGGGGGTGAAATAGCCGCCTCCCAGCATCACGGCGTTGCCGGCGGCGGACGAGCTGATGACGACGGAGGGCAGGCTCTCGGCCTCGTGCGCGAGCGCATCGTGTTCTTCGGGGTCGTAGACGAACAGGGGCTTCAGCTCATCGGAGCCAACGGGTCTGATCATGGCATCTTCTCCTCGTGGTTCGGCCTGTCAATCGAAGCGGTTGTGAAAGACGGTGCCGGCGAAGGAATACCCCTGCACACCGTCTAGGAATGGCGCGCATCATAGCATGGTTGGAAACCGGCTGCAGTTGTCATAAGTCATTGTTCTATACCTATTTTCCCGGCTAATGACATACCTGGCCGCATGTGCGGCCCGGGATTTTATAATTATTGTGAAATCAAGTGAATAGAAAAAACATGTGAGAATCTTCCTCAATCCTGTTCCACGGGCGCCTTGATGCTGATCGCCCCCCGGATGTCGCCCGCCTTGAAGCCGGTGGCGAGATCGTGCGGATAGAGCGTCTCCAGAGTCCTGCGGATCTCCGGCGAGATGGTTGCCGGATCGCCATGACACATCAGGCACATGGGACGGGTGCCGATGGCCTTCATGTAGCGGTAATACTTTCTGCCCGTCGGGTCGGTCACGATCTCCGCCACCTCCATCCGGTCCGGTTTCTCGCCCTTGGCGCGCCGCTGCTCGAAGGCCTGGAGCTGGGCGGCTTCCCAGTCGTCGGGCATGCCAAGCATGGGATTGCGGTATTTCAGGCTCACGCGGGTCATCTTCCAGCCGCGCAAGCGGGATTGTTCGCCGGTGATGGCAGGCGCCTTGTCCTTGCAGACGGAGAGTGCCTTGACCGGCCCGCCGGAGCCCAGCGCGGCCTTCATCTCCCCGGCGAGCTGCTTCATGAAACGCATGCTCGCTGCGCGCGCCTCTGACCGGAAGCTGGCCAGGTCGTCGGTTTCGGCCGATGCGACGGCGGGGATCGAGATCGATGCAAGCAGAAGCAGGATTCCGGCGTGTTTCATCACATGCCCTCCTTTCGCTGGCAGTTGGAGGATGAAAGTTGCCTGCGATGATGCGGTCCGCCAGTCGGGATTTCAAGAGACGGCTTGATCTGGCAGATAAGGGCAGCAACAAGGTCACTGGCTGCCGTGTCGACAGATCAGACCTCGGCGGAGAGGTAGGCGATCCAGCCTGCATCGGCCTCGCCGCGGCGCACGGGTCGGAAGATGCCGTCGGGTTCGCCCTCCTCGTCCGTGCCCTGCCAGTAGACGGTGACTTTCCTGAAACCGGCCTCGCGCAGGATCTCCTGCAGTTCCGGCAGGGTCCAGAGACGCCAGTGATAGACGAAGGCGCGTTTCAGCTTCGATCCGTCCGGAAAATGGAAGTGGATGTAGCAGGTCAACCGACCGGTGACCGGATCGTAGTGGTGCTGGTCCCAGACATAGGTGAAATCCTCGTGCTCGGTTTCTTCCTCGATCTCGCGATACGCATCGTAGCCGCCGAAGGCATCCAGCAGGAAGACACCGTCATCGGCCAGGCTTTCACGGACGCTGCGGAAGTAGTCGCGCAGGCGGTCGCGTCTGGTGAAGACCTGATAGCTGAAGTTCATCGCCAGCACCAGATCGGGCGGCTCGGGTGTGTCGGCCTCGAGCACGTCCTGCTCCAGCAGCACCACCCGCGCGCGCTGATCGGTATCGAGCCGGCCGAGGTTGTGCCTGCGGGCCCATGCCAGCACCTCGGGATCCAGATCGATCCCGTAGGCGCGGTTGCGCTTGCGGCGCCTGACCCATTCGCAGCACATCCGCGCCGTGCCGCAGAAGTCTTCCCGCAACACCTGTGGTGTACGGCCGCGCAGTTGCCGGAAAGTGGCGTTGACGAAGTCGTATTCGAACTCGGTGTCCTGAACGGAGCGCTCGTAGAGCCGATGCCGATCGGCCCGATCGGCCATCGTGGGTCCTTTGCGCTTGCCCTTGCGTTTGTTGCTGTGGTGCCTTGCTGCCGGCATGTCGCCTCCTGTCGACCAGCCGCAATCTTACCGCATGGAGGCAGACATGCTAGTGTTTCGGCCATGGAAACACTCATGAATCTGATGCTGGCGCTGGCCCTGGGCTTGTTGATCGGCATGGAGCGCGGCTGGCACGAGGAACACGAACAGGGGGCGCGCTTCGCCGGCATCCGGACCTTTGGCCTCATCGGGTTGCTGGGCGGGCTGTGGGCGCTGCTGGCCAGTCAGCTCGGCGATCTCCTGCTGGCGATCTCCTTCGCCTCGGTGGCCGCCGTGGTGGTCATCGCCCACATCGAATCCATGCGGATCGATCGCGATCAGGGCATCACCACGGTCATCGCCGCCCTGCTGACCTTCGGCATCGGTGCGCTCTGCCTGCGCGGCATGCGCATCGAGGCGGCCGCCAGTGCCGTGGTGATCGCCTTCCTGCTCAATCTCAAGCCCCAGCTGCATGGCCTGCTCAGAAGGATCTCTCCGGAGGAGATGCGCGGCGTCCTCAAGCTGCTGCTGATCTCCGTGGTGCTCCTGCCCCTGCTGCCCAATCGCAATTACGGTCCCTGGGGCGCATTCAATCCCTACGAGATCTGGTGGTTCGTGGTGCTCGTGGCGGGCATCTCGTTTCTGGGCTACATCGCCATGCGCCTGTTCGGCAGCGGGCGCGGCATCCTGATCACCGGCCTGCTGGGCGGGCTGACTTCGTCGACGGCCACCACCCTGCATTTCTCCCATCTTCACAGGCAGGGTCAGGATCCCGATCTGCTCGCCGCCGGCATCCTGGTGGCCTCCTCGATCATGTTCCCCCGGGTGCTCTTCATCGTCTCGATCGTCAATCCTGCACTCTTCCTGCCCCTGGTCGCGCCCATGACGGCCATGTTCCTGATGTCACTGGCGAGCGGCGCCTGGCTCTATCGTCGGCGTCCGGCGGACGGCAGCGACATGGCGCCCGTGCTGGGCAATCCGTTCGAGCTGGGACCGGCGTTGAAGTTCGGGGTGCTTCTGAGCTTCGTGATCTTCGCCACCAGCGCCCTCAAGGCCTGGCTGGGGTCCGAGGGCGTCTATCTGGCCGCCGGGGTTTCCGCCCTGGCGGATGTGGATGCCATCACGTTGTCACTGGCGCGGCTGGCCGAGCAGGACCTGGCGCCGCGGGTGGCGTGCAACGGCATCCTGCTTGCTTCGGTGGCCAACACGCTCGTCAAGGGCGGCTTCGCGCTGGCCATCGGCGGAATGCGGCTGGGCGGTCGCGTGCTGCTGGGATTCACCGTCACACTGGCATGCGGCGGAGCGGTCTTTCTCCTGACGCAAGGTCACTTCTTCAGCTGATAGCGACGCACGGCGCGGTTGTGCTCTTCCAGGGTGCGGGAGAATACGTGGCGGCCGTCACCGGTGGCCACGAAATACAGGGCATCGCCCGGGGCCGGATGCAGCGCGGCATGAATGGCGGCACGGCCGGCCATGGCGATCGGCGTGGGCGGCAGGCCCTTGCGGGTATAGGTGTTCCAGGGCGTGTCGCGCTTCAGATCGCGACGTCGGAGATTGCCGTCGAAGGCCTCACCCAGCCCGTAGATGACGGTGGGATCCGTCTGCAGCCGCATGCCGCGCTGAAGTCGCCGGATGAAGACGCCGGCGATCATGGGGCGCTCTTCGGGGACGGCGGTTTCCTTCTCGATGATGGAGGCGAGGATCAGGGCTTCATATGGGGTCTTCAGAGGGAGGTCGGGCGCCCTCGCCGCCCATTCCTCATCCAGCACCTTGCGCAGTGCCCGCCATGCGCGGGCCAGCAGCGCCAAGTCCGTTTCGCCTCGGGGCACGAACCAGGTGTCGGGCAGGAAGGCGCCTTCGAGAGAGGGCCAGGGAATCTCGAGCGCGGACAGAACGGCGTCGTCGGTCATGTCGGAAATCCTGTGTTCCAGGAAATCCGCCGATTCCAGACGGGCCCTGAGTTCACGCCAGGTCGTGCCTTCGATGATGGTGAAGGGATACTGGCGCACCTTGCCGCTGGCCAGCAGGGCGAGCAGCTCGCGCGGGGTGAGCGGCGGTTGCAGGAAGTATTCACCTGCACGCAGGCGCGAGGCGAGACCCGTCTCCCGGCCTAGCAGCTTGAGGTAGAAGGGCTTCTCCAGCCAGCCTTCCCGGGCCAATCGTTCCGACAATCCGCTCAGCGTCTCACCGCGGTGAACCGTAAAGGTGACACCTTTCTCGGGCAGGGCCAGGGGCGTTTCCGTGAACTGCCTGTAGTCGTGCCACAGCATCCATGCGACCAGGCCGATGCAGAACAGCGGACAGGCGACGATGACGATCCAGCGTTTCATGCGGGCAGTCCCTCGTTGCCTTCGAGCACCGCGGCCAGTCGGCGTACAAACCGTCGGCTTGCAGGTCCAACGGGCCAGGTATGTGCTTCCAGCGCCACGACCGGACGGATCCCCCGTACGCTGTTGGTCATGAAGACCTCCTCTGCTTCGAGGAGATCGTTGCGGTCGAATCGACGCGAGACGATTTCGATGCCCTCCTGTCGCGCCCATCCCAGCACGGCGCGACGCAGAATGCCGGCGACACCACAGACCTCGAGCGCCGGCGTATGCAGCACCCCGTTGCGCATCCAGAACAGATTGCTCTGCACGCCCTCGACCGGATGGCCGTCCTGATCGCACAGGATGCCCTCTTCGATCTCGGGATCGGACCACTCGCTGCGGGCGAGCACCTGATCGAGGCGGTTGAGGTGCTTGATCCGCGCCAGCGCGGGCTGGTGCGAGAGGCGGTGCCGGCACCAGCGGATCCGCATGCCGGAATCCGCGTCGATGCGCGTCGGGGCAGGGAACACGTGCCAGTAACGATGCGGTGTCGAACCGTTTCTGGCATAGCCACGTTCGCCGCTGCCCGAGGTCAATACGAATTTCAGTACCGCATCCGGACGATGCGCGGCGACCAGGGGCGCCTCCTTCTCGAATTCCGCGGGCATCTCGAGCCCCAGCCGCCGGCAGCCTTCCTGCAGGCGTTCGGCATGCCAGGGCAGGAACGGGATACGGCCTTGAACGACGCGCAGCGTCTCGAACAGGCCGTCGCCGTAATGCAGGCCCCGATCCATCGGATCGACACAATGGCCGGGGCGGCCGTCGATGATCGTCTCCAGCGCATGCATGGGGCTACTATGCCACGCCGAGCGCCTTCAGCAAGCCCAGGGCCTTGGCCCGTGTCTCATCGAGTTCCCGTTCCGGAACCGAGTCCGCCACGATGCCGGCACCGGTCCGGAAGCGGACGCGATCGCCTTCCTGCACCAGGGTTCGGATGAGGATGTTCAGATCCATGTGGCCGCGGTGATCGAGATAGCCCATCGATCCCGTATAGGCGCCCCGCCCTTCCCCTTCGATTTCCGCGATGATCTCCATGCAGCGCACCTTGGGACAGCCGGTGATGGTGCCGCCGGGAAAGACCGCCTCGATGATCTTCCCCGGCGTGGTTTCCGGTCTCAGCGTTCCGGTGACCTCGGAGACGATGTGATGGACGTGGGCATAGTGTTCCAGGGTCATGAATTCGCTCACATGGACGGAACCGGTCCGGCTCACCCGTCCCAGATCGTTGCGTTCCAGATCGATCAGCATCACGTGTTCGGCCCGTTCCTTGGGATGCGCGATCAGTTCCGCGGAGAGCCGGGCGTCGTCTTCGCTGTTTCGCCCACGGGGCCGGGTGCCGGCGATGGGCCGGGTGCGTATCCGTCCGTTCGAGACCTCGATCAGACGCTCGGGCGAGGAAGAGAGGATGGTCAGCTCCTCGAACAGGGCCAGGCCGTTGAAAGGCCCCGGGTTGGCCGTGCGCAGCGCGCCATAGAGTGCGACCGGATCCGGCGGCTGCGCATAGGCAAGTTCCCAGCCGCGGGAGAGGTTGACCTGGAAGACGTCACCTTCACGGATGTAATGCAGGATGCGAAGGACGCCCTCGAGATACTCGGCAGGATCGGCCTCGGTGACGCGGGCCGGTTCGGGGAGGCGGTCGGCGATGCCATCGTTCCTGCAGCCGGCTGCATGGAGCGCCTCGCGCATCGTCTGCAATCGATCGGGATCATCGCTCTCGTCGATCAGCCGGAGACTGCCCGTCGTCCGGTCGACAATCACGGCGCTCGGGACACGCACCGCCATGGCGATCGGCGTGCCCGTCTTGGGCAGTGCGAGCTTTGGTTCGATCTCGCCGGCGAGTTCGTAGCCGAGATAGAGGAACCAGCCGCCCGTGAAAGGCAGGGATGATTTTCTCTCCGGCTGCTCGACCCTGTCCGAACGGTACCAGGCATCGAGTGCGTCCAGGAAGCGGCCGGCTTTCGCGTGCGGTCCTTCGAGTCGCCCGTCGGGCCAGAGGGTCAGGCATTCACCGGGAAACCCGAACAGGAGATCGAAGCGGCCCTGCGGACCGGGTGCGTTGCTCTGCAGCAGGAACGGAAATCGCTCCGGGTGCGAGGCGACGATCCCGAGCGGATCGAAGCCCTTGCCCGCATGTTGCATCGAGGCGGACACGGGGCCGATCATGCCGGAAAGACGCGGGGATCAGTCTTCGAAGCGGCGCAGAACGATCGTGCCATTGGTGCCGCCGAAACCGAAGGAATTGGAGAGGGCGACATCGATCTTCATGGGACGGGCCTGGTTCGGAACATAGTCGAGATCGCACTCGGGATCGGGGTTCTCGAGATTGATCGTGGGAGGAGCCACCTGGTCCCGGATCGCGAGCACGGAGAAGACGGCTTCCACGCCTCCGGCCGCCCCGAGCAGGTGTCCGATCATGGACTTTGTGGAGCTGACAGCCAGGCGGTAGGCATGTTCGCCGAACGCCGACTTGATGGCCTGGGTCTCGGCCACGTCACCCGCGGGCGTGGAAGTGCCGTGGGCATTGATGTAGTCCACATCTTCGGGCGAGAGGCCGGCGTCACGCAGGGCATTGCGCATGCAGCGTACCGCGCCCTCCCCGCCCTTGGCGGGCTGGGTCATGTGCCAGGCATCGGCGCTCATGCCGTAGCCCGCCAGCTCGGCATAGATGGTGGCGCCCCTGGCCCGGGCGTGTTCGAGGGACTCGAGCACCATGACGCCGGCGCCGTCGCCGAGAACGAAACCGTCGCGGTCCCGGTCCCACGGCCGGCTGGCCTTCTCGGGCGCGTCGTTGCGGGTCGAGAGCGCCCGGGCCGCAGCGAATCCGCCCACACCCAGTGGCGTGGAAGCCTTCTCGGCGCCGCCCGCCACCATGACATCGGCATCGCCGTACATGATCATGCGCGCGGCCTCGCCGATGTTGTGGGTGCCCGTGGTGCAGGCCGTCACGATCGCGATGTTCGGTCCCTTGAGCCCGTACTGGATGGAGAGATTGCCGGAGATCATGTTGATGATGCTCGCCGGCACGAAGAAGGGCGAGATGCGGCGCGGACCGTTCTCGATCAGCTGCGCATGATTGCTCTCGATCGTGGTCAGACCGCCGATGCCGGAACCGATGGCCACGCCGATGCGTTCGGCGTTCTCCTCCGTGATCTCGAGACCGGCATCCTCGATGGCCTGGGCCCCCGCGGCCATGCCGTAATGGATGAAGGGATCCATCTTTCGGGCTTCCTTGGGGGACATGTAGCGGGTGACGTCGAAGTCCGGGACGGTGCCGGCGAACTTCACACTGAATGCGGAGGTGTCGAATTCCTCGATGGGACGGATGCCGCTGCGACCGGCGAGAATGCCCTGCCAGCTTGTTTCGACATCGGTGCCGAGCGGAGTGACGAGGCCGAGACCGGTGATGACGACGCGACGTTTGGACATGCTGGGATCCCGTTCAATGCATTGCAGGGGTGCCGGGTTGCCGGTACCCCTGCCTGAAGAAGGCCCTTCGGGAGTCCTGCCCCGTCTGGAGCGGGATGCTCGCGAATCAGTTCAGGTGTTCGTTGATGTAGTCGATGGCCTGCTGGACGGTCGTGATCTTTTCGGCCTCCTCGTCCGGGATTTCGCACTCGAACTCCTCCTCGAGCGCCATGACGAGTTCGACGGTGTCGAGTGAATCCGCGCCAAGATCGTCCACGAAAGAGGCGTTGTTGGTCACGTCCTCTTCCTTGACTCCCAGCTGTTCCACCACGATTTTCTTGACGCGATCTTCTACGCTGCTCATTTAGGTCATTCCTCCGAGAATTGGCAGATCGAACTGCGCGCGTATTGTATTGAAAAGCCCCGGCGCATGCCACAGGACACCGGGCATGATCTGAAAATGTGTGCCTTTACAGTCACCTATGCCATGTACATCCCGCCGTTGACGTGCAGAGTCTCGCCGGTGACGTAGCCGGCCTGCTCGGATGCCAGGAAGGCCACGGCGGCGGCGATGTCTTCCGGCGCGCCCAGCCGGCCGAGCGGGATCTCGGCGAGCAGGGCTTCCCGCTGATCATCGCTCAGCGCCCGGGTCATGTCCGTGTCGATGAATCCCGGCGCCACCGTGTTGACCGTGATGCCACGGCTGCCGACCTCGCGGGCGAGCGACTTGGCAAAGCCGATCATGCCCGCCTTGGCCGCGGCGTAGTTGGTCTGGCCGGCATTGCCGGAGACGCCGACCACGGAGGCAATGTTGATGATGCGGCCGAAACGCGCCTTCATCATGCCGCGCAGCACGGCCCGGCTCATGCGGTAGACGGAATTGAGGTTGGTCTCGATGACCGAAGTCCATTCCTCTTCCTTCATGCGCATGAGCAGGTTGTCGCGCGTGATGCCGGCGTTGTTGACCAGGATCAGCGGGCTGCCGGGATCCTTCGCGATGCGTTCCATGAGGGCCTCGACCGAGCCGGGATCACTCACGTCGAGCACTTCGCCTCGTCCGCGAATGCCCTTCTCCTCGAAACGCGCGCCGATGGCGCGGGCGCCGTTCTCGGTGGTCGCCGTGCCGATCACCACACAACCATCGGCACCCAGGCGATCGGCGATGGCGGCGCCGATGCCGCGACTGGCGCCGGTGACGAGTGCGATCCTGTCCGTCATCTGTTCGTTCCTTTCTTCAGTTGGAGGTCAAGGCCTCGAGCGCCTGCTCGAGCGACTCCGGATCCACCACAGGCCAGATCGGGAAGCGTCGGTCGATGCGACGATTGAGGCCGGTCAGCACCTTGCCGGGGCCGCATTCGATCAGCATCTCGATGCCTGCGGACTGCATGGCCCGGATGGTCTCCACCCATCGGACCGGGCTGTAGAGCTGGCGCACCAGTGCATCACGAATGGCATCGGGGATTTCGTGCGCAGCCACATCGGCATTCTGCAGCACGGGAAAGACCGGAGGGCGGATGGTCGCATCGGCCAGGATCTCCGCGAAGCGTTCGGCGGCGGGCTTCATGAGTGCGCAATGGGACGGCACGCTCACCGGCAGGCGTATCACCTTCTTTGCGCCACGCTCCCGGGCAAGTGCCATGGCGCGTTCCACAGCCTCGGCAAGGCCGGCGATGACCACCTGGCCGGGCGAGTTGTAATTGACCGGCTCGACGACCTGTCCCTGTGCCGCTTCGGCGCAGACGGCCTCCACGGCCTCGTCTTCCAGCCCGAGGATGGCCGCCATGGCGCCGCTGCCTTCGGGCACGGCTTCCTGCATAAGACGGCCGCGTTCGGCGACGACCCGTATCGCTTCAGGAAAATCCATGCTTTCCGCCGCGACCAGGGCGGCATACTCGCCCAGGCTGTGGCCGGCGCCCAGCCCGGGCATCGGGCCGCCCTGCTCCCGCCAGACCCGCCAGGTGGCGATGTCGGCGGCCAGCATCACCGGCTGGGTATTGGCCGTCTGGTTCAGGACTTCTTCCGGACCCTGCCGGGACAGCAGCCAGAGATCCTTCCCCAGGACGTCCGAGGCCTCGTCGAACGTGGCTCGCACGGTGGGGAATTCCTCGGCGAGATCGGCCAGCATGCCGAGCGACTGCGATCCCTGGCCGGGAAAGACGAAACCGATGCGACTGCTCATGCCTTCTCCTTCGGATTCAGCTTCTCGCGACGAAGTGATTCAGAAGACCGCCAGCACGGATCCCCAGGTGAACCCGCCGCCGAAGGCCTCCATGAGCAACGTCTCCCCGCGGCGAATACGCCCGTCGCGCACGGCCACGTCCAGCGCCAGGGGTACCGAGGCCGCGGAGGTGTTGCCATGCCGGTCCACCGTGATGACCACCCGTTCCGGGGGCAGATCCAGCTTGCGCGCGGTGGCGTTGATGATGCGGATGTTGGCCTGATGGGGCACCAGCCAATCCACGTCCTCCCGCTGCAGCCCGTTGGCGGCCAGCGTCTCGTCCACGATCCGGCCCAGGGTGTTGACGGCCACCTTGAAGACCTCGTTGCCCTTCATGCGGATGGTGGCCTCGCCCGACCGCAGTTTCTCGAGCCCGGAGGAGACGCCCACGGGCACGGTCAGCAGACTCTCGTATTTTCCGTCGCAATGCAGGTGCGAGGAAAGGATGCCGGGTGTCTCGGAGGCCTCCAGCACGACGGCGCCGGCACCGTCGCCGAACAGCACGCAGGTGCTGCGATCCGTCCAGTCGACGATGCGCGAGAGCGTCTCGGCGCCGATCACCAGCGCACAGCGTGCGCTGCCGGTGCGTATGAACTTGTCCGCGATGCCGAGCGCATAGATGAACCCGGTGCAGACGGCCTGCACATCGAACGCCGGGCAGCCGTGGATGTCCAGCCGTTGCTGGACGAGGCAGGCAGTGCTCGGGAAGACGCGATCCGGCGTCGTCGTGGCCACGACGATGAGATCGACCTCCGACGGCTTGCGTCCGGCCGCCTCGAGCGCCCGCCGCGCCGCATGCTCGGCCAGGTCGCAGGTCGTCTCGCCTTCTGCGGCGATATGGCGTTCATGGATGCCGGTCCGCTCCACGATCCAGTCGTGGCTGGTATCGACCATGCGCTCGAGGTCGTGGTTGGTCAGGACCTTCTCCGGCAGATAGCCGCCGGTGCCCGTGATGCGTGCGTATGTCGTCACACTGCCTGCCTTTCCGTGAGAAGCGTTTCCAGGCGATGGTCGATGAGTCCGGGCACGTTCATCGCGCCCTCCCGGGCGGCCTCCTCGATGGCGTGGGCAAAGGCCAGGCGGTCGGCGCTGCCGTGGCTCTTGACTACGATGCCGCGCAGACCCAGGAGGCTGGCGCCGTTGTAGCGGCGCGGATCCATGCGTCTGCGCAGGCCCCGGATGACCGGCAGCGCCACCATCCCGGCGAGGCGCGTGAGCAGGTTGCGCCGGAATTCCTCGCCGAGGAAATGGGCGATCATTCTGGCCACGCCTTCGGAGGTCTTGAGCGCCACGTTGCCCACGAAGCCGTCGCAGACCACCACGTCCGCGGTGCCCTTGTAGATGTCGTCGCCTTCGACAAAGCCGATGTAGTTGAGGGAGGTCGCGGCAACGAGGCGCGCGGCCTCCTTGATCTGGTCGTTGCCCTTGATTTCCTCTTCGCCGATGTTGAGCAGGCCGACCCTGGGCGAGGCGTTGCCGTCCACCGCCTGCACCAGCACCGATCCCATGACGGCGAACTGGAACAGGTGTTCGGCGGTGCAGTCGATGTTGGCGCCCAGATCGAGCATGAGCGTGTGTCCCTGCATGGTGGGGATGGTGGTGGCGATGGCCGGGCGGTCGATGCCGGGCAGGGTCTTCAATACATAGCGGGCGGTGGCCATGAGCGCACCGGTGTTCCCCGCGCTGACACAGGCGTCCGCCTCCCCGCTCTTGACCAGTTCGATGGCCCGCCGCATGGACGACTTCTTCTTGAAGCGAAGCGCGTGCGACGGCGTCTCGTCCATGGTGACGACCTCGGGCGCATGTTCGATGCGCAACCGTCCCGACTCGCGCGCCTCGGCCAGCGGCCCGCCGATCCGTGCCTCGATCTGCGCCTCGTCTCCCACCAGAATCAGGGCGACATCGTCGCGGCTGCCCAGCACGGATTCGGCTGCCGGCAGCACCACGGACAGGCCGTGATCGCCCCCCATGGCGTCCAGTGCGATGACGGTGCGACTTTCGCTCACCTCGATGCTTTCCTCAACAAACGACGCGGCGCGCCCGACCCGATGGCCGGTGCGCGCCGTCGCGACCGGGACAGGCTCCGATCAGTCTTCGGTGCGGTCGATGACCTTGCGGCCCCTATAATAGCCGTCGGGCGTGATGTGATGACGCAGATGGGTCTCGCCGGTCGTCGGGTCGATGGACAGGGCCGGGTTGCGCAGCCGGTCATGGGAACGACGCATGCCGCGCTTGGAAGGAGTCTTTCGGTTCTGCTGGACTGCCATGAGTCTTCTCCTGCTCGACGGGCGAAACCGCCCGCTTGCCTTTGCTTTCCTGCACTCGGTGTTTCAGTGTCCGCCGGAATCCCCGTCTTCCGGTGTCCGGCGCAGCTGCGCGAGAATCGAGAACGGGTTCTCGCGTTGTGCCGCTTCCTCGAGTTTCTCCGGCGCGCCGGAGGGTGCCTCGGGCGGTTCGCAGCTGCCGGCTGCGTGACGCGGAATCAGCGGCAGCGAGAGCAGCACCTCGTTCTCCACCAGCTCCCGCGGCGACACCTTGCCGGAGACGTTCAGCAAGGGTTCGAACCCTTCCGGCAGGCGGGCCGCCATGGCCTCGCTCTCGACCAGATACAGTTCGAACGCGAGATCGACCGGAAGCTCGACCGCCTCGAGACAGCGCTGGCAGGGCATTCTCAGCCGTCCGGTGATGCTGCCGCGAACACCGGGCCTGCGGTCTTCGAGCCGGGTGAAGTCGATGACTGCGCTCAGGCTGCCCTCGGTGTCGCTGAGCAATTCCGACAGCCGCGCCAGCGAGGCCAGAGGAATCTCTCCCTCGAGCCGCTCCCGGCGCTCCACCAGGGCCAGAGGATCCACCCACTCGGGGAGACGCGCTTGCATAAGCCGCGAATCATAAACAACTCCCATCCATGTGTCAAAGCACGAACGCTTGTGAAAGGCGAATCAGGAAGAATGCATGCCGCTGAATGGAAAGGGGAAAATCCCGTCTCCTCCCGGACTGGCGACTGACAGCGCGGCCGGATTCGGGTATGGTTTTCCGAAACCACACGGGGACAGGTCTTGATACGCAAGCTGCTCATCGCCAACCGTGGCGAAATCGCCGTGCGCATCGTGCGCGCCTGCCAGGAAATGGGCATCCGGTCGGTGGCCATCTATACCGATGCCGACCGCCACGCCCTGCACGTCAAGAAGGCCGACGAGGCCTACCACATCGGTCCGGATTCGGTGGCCGGCTATCTCAACGTGCACCGCATCGTGAACATCGCCCGGGCCGCCGGCTGCGACGCCGTCCATCCCGGATACGGCTTTCTGTCGGAGAATCCCGAATTCGCCCGCATCTGCAGCCAGCGCGGGCTGAGATTCGTCGGGCCGCCCGCCGAGGTCATCCGGCGCATGGGCGACAAGATCGAGGCCCGCAACGCCATGAAGGCCGCCGGCGTGCCCGTGGTGCCGGGCAGCGACGGCAACCTGGAGAGCCTCGACGAGGCTCTGGCCCTGGCCGAGCGCATCGGGTATCCGGTCATGCTCAAGGCCACCTCGGGCGGTGGCGGCCGCGGCATCCGCCGTTGCGAGCATCCGGCCGATCTGCGCCGCAACTACGAGCGGGTGATCTCCGAGGCCACCAAGGCGTTCGGGCGCGCCGAGATCTTCCTCGAGAAGTGCATCGATCATCCGAAGCACATCGAGGTGCAGATCCTGGCCGACCATCACGGCAATGTAGTGCATCTATTCGAGCGCGACTGCTCCATTCAGCGCCGGCATCAGAAGCTCATCGAGATCGCGCCCTCCCCGCAGCTGACCGAAGCGCAGCGCCAGGGGGTCTGCGAGCACGCAGTGCGCGCCGCACGGGCCGTCGGCTATCGCAATGCCGGCACCGTGGAGTTCCTGCTCGACTCCGGGGGCCGGTTCCATTTCATGGAGATGAACACCCGCCTGCAGGTCGAACACACGGTCACGGAGGCCATCACCGGCATCGACATCGTGCGCGCCCAGCTCTGCATCGCAGCCGACGAACCGCTCGCCCTGTCGCAGGAGGCGATCGGCCGGCGCGGCTACGCCATCGAGTTCCGCATCAATGCCGAGGATCCCAAGAACGACTTCCTGCCGAGCTTCGGGCGCGTGACGCGCTACTTCGCTCCGGGCGGGCCCGGGGTGCGCACGGACGCGGCCATCTATACGGGCTACGAGATCCCGCCCTACTACGATTCCATGTGCGCCAAGCTCACCGTCTGGGCGCTGGACTGGGAACAGGCGGTGCAGAGGGCCGCGCGTGCACTGCGGGACATGGGCGTCTACGGGGTGAAGACGACCATTCCCTATCATCTCGAGATTCTGGGAACGCCCGAATTCCGCAGCGGGCGATTCGATACGGGATTCGTGGAGGCGCACCCCGAGCTCGCCGGCTACACCACGGAACCCAGCACGCGCGAACTGGCCACGGCCATGGCGGCGGCGATCGCCGCCCATGCCGGTTTCTGAGGAGAACCCAATGGAGGATCGAGTCCAGCTCACCGAGGTCGTGCTGCGCGACGGGCACCAGTCGCTGATCGCCACGCGCATGCGCACGGAAGACATGCTGCCGATCTGCGGCGCGCTCGACCAGGCCGGCTACTGGTCGCTCGAGGTCTGGGGCGGCGCGACCTTCGATGCCTGCCTGCGCTATCTCAAGGAGGATCCCTGGGAACGGCTGCGGCGCCTGCGCGAGGCTTTGCCGAACAGCCGCCTGCAGATGCTGTTGCGCGGCCAGAACCTGCTCGGCTACCGGCACTATGCCGACGACGTGGTGGAGGCCTTCGTCGCAAGAGCCGCGGCCAACGGCATCGACGTGTTCCGTATCTTCGATGCGCTGAACGACGTCCGCAATCTCGTCACGGCCATTCGCGCCGTCAAGGCGGCCGGCAAGCATGCCCAGGGCACGATCTGCTACACCATCAGCCCCGTACACACGCTGGATCAGTTCGTGGCCATGGCCCGGGAGCTGGAAGCGCTCGACTGCGACAGCATCGCCGTCAAGGACATGGCCGGCCTGCTGACGCCGCAGAAGGCGGCGGAACTGTTCGCCGCGCTGGTGGAGGCGGTGGACATCCCGGTGCACCTGCACATGCACGACACGGCCGGCGTGGCCGCACTCTGTCAGCTCAAGGCGATCG
>Ga0256832_1000781_pt1 | contig 20942 bp, 18 predicted proteins | sample 134614metaG_FD_190534 | JGI IMG/M metagenome (GOLD analysis project Ga0256832, IMG submission 190534) | Hydrothermal vent microbial communities from Lau Basin, Pacific Ocean - 134-614 | ecosystem: Environmental > Aquatic > Marine > Hydrothermal vents | place: Pacific Ocean: Lau Basin | collected... | reverse complement strand
AGCTGGGTGTAGGTGTCAACCACTGAACCGTCCCGTTGTTCGAGGAAGCGGGAGTCAGGGGCGGTGGCGGGGATGTGCGGATTGCACTCCTGTGCGTGAAGGGATGCGCTGAGAATGATGCAACTCGCACCGGTGAGCCAGGACGGCCAGGCACTCATGGTTGCCACCGCCCAAGCTGATAATGGCTGCTTACCAGACGCACGTGCACCCGGTTGGTCTTGAAGTAGGCGTAGTCGAAGCCATGGGCAAAGCCGATGCCCCAGGCCTCCAGGGGTTCGCTGGCCTTGCTGTCGGCGGACCAATGAAACTGCCCTACGGCGTTGGGGAAGGCGCGGGTGTCGAGGGTGGGGCCGGGATAGGGAACGAGGTAATCCACCAGGCTGCGCAACTCCTCGCGCCGCGGCAGGCGCCAGTCGTGGGCGCCGCACAGACCTTCGGCATTCACGGTCTTCACCAGGCGGTGGGTATCGCAGATCTGTTGTGTGCCGTCAGCGCAGCGCAGGGAGCCGGGTTCACCGGCCAGGCCGCCATTACGGGTACGATTGGGGTCGAACCAGCGATAGGTGTTGTGGCGATAGTGCAGTCCCGGGGTGCGAGTCTTGGCCTCCCAGACCAGCCCGGTGCGTCGGTCCAGTACACAGGGCCAGATTCCCCGTTCCCGCTGGGCCGTGGCCATGGGCTGGCCCTGGGCGTCGAGCGGAACAAAGCGACCGCTATCGGCGTTTACCGCCCCAGGGCCGAGGGTCGTGATCATTAGGAGAGAAATGTGCAGTAGTGTTTGTCGCATGGCAGTAACCTTCGTAGTGTAACCTGTCCGTTGCTTGGTCCCCATCACAGATGAACAATTCCTTCTGACTGGTGATCATGCTGAAATGCTGGTAATTTGTGACGCCGGCCTTTTGAATGGCGCGAAAAGTGCATTAAATTCAAAGATAAGGCAAAAAAAGACAAAGTTGTTTCTAAAAAAAACCGTCCCGCAGGCCGAAACCTGTGGTGTCGGGGCTGTTTGGGACAGCTTGGGATAGCAAGTGTCGAAAATTTGGCAATGGGCTCTGGTGATCGAATTTGTTGAGACAGGCCGTTGAGAGAACCGGGTGGGCTGGTAGACAGGATGAACAAGATGAATATGGGATCACAACATGGCTGATTTTGCGGCGAATCTGGGAGGGAACCTCCTGGCGCGGCTGTCTGCCCTGGGCACGGACAGACGTTTGCCTCTGCTGGTCACCTTGTTGATGATCGTGTTGCTGGCCCAGGGCCTGGCAAACCTGACCTGGCAATTGTTGCCGGGGCAGTCTGAAGAGCCTCTGGTGTTGCCCCGCAATACGGCCAGCGCCGGGCCCAAGCCTGCCACCGGCGTGGATGTTAGCGCCATCAGCCAGTGGCATCTGTTTGGCAAGGTGCAGAAGGTTGCGCCCAAACCGGCGGCCCAGGTCACTGAGGCGCCGGACACCCGGCTGAATCTGAAATTGCGTGGCCTGCTGGCTTCCTCAGACCCCGTGGCGGCGCGGGCAATTATTGCCGATGGCAAGGGCCGAGAAGAGGCCTACAAGGTGGGGCAGAAGTTACCAGGCAATGCCGTACTGCGGGAGATTTATGCCGACCGGGTGATTCTGGAATATCGCGGCCGGCTAGAGGCGCTGCGTCTGCCCAAGGAAGCGGCGCCCAGTGGAGCCGTGACCCGCAGCATGCGTCAACCGCAGACCCGCCGCCCTGGAGTGACTCAGGCGGGCACCGCCGATAATGCCGCGCTGTTGCGTCAGTACCGTAATGCGCTGATCAATGAGCCCCAGTCATTGATGAACCTGGTGAGCGCTTCTCCCGTGACCGACAAGGCCACAGGCAAGCTCAAGGGCTATCGCATCCGCCCGGGCAAGGACCGCAAGCTGCTGGGACGCTTTGGCCTGAAGAGCGGTGATGTGGTGACGGCGGTAAACGGTGTGGCGCTGGACAACCCCATCAAGGCGCTAGAGATCATGCGCGACCTATCCTCCGCCACCTCGGTGACCCTGGATGTGGAACGCAACGGTGTGGTGCAATCTTTTGCCTTTCAGGTGGAATGACATGAGACAATCAAGCCCTGTGGCCAGCGCTAACGGCCCCAATAGCCCAACACACAATAACCGAGGAATCGGATGAAAACCGGACGAGTACGAGCCTGCCTGCGAAGAATCAGCCTGGTGACGGTGACCGCGGCGCTGCTGTGGTGGTCCACAGTTTTTGCCGCCGAGACCACCACACTGAATTTCAAGGATGCCGACATCCGCGCGGTGATCAGTTCCATTGCCGAAGTGACCGGCAAGAATTTCATCATCGACCCACGGGTCAAGGGCAAGGTGACGCTGATCTCCAATCGCGCCATGAGCAAGGGCGAGGTGTACAAGGTCTTCCTGTCGATTCTGGAAGTCCATGGCTACAGCGCCATCCCCAGCGGCAAGGCCATCAAGATCGTGCCCGACGCCGACGCCAAGCACAGTGCCATGCCCTTTGCCTCGCCCAAACGGCCGGGTAAGGGGGACGAGGCGGTGACCCGGGTCATCGAGATCCAGCATGTTACCGCCGCGCAACTGGTGCCCATCCTGCGCCCGCTGGTGCCGCCCCAGGGGCATCTCGCAGCCTATCCGCAAAGCAATGTGCTGATTATTTCCGACCGCGCCGCCAATATCGCCCGCCTGGTGAAGATCATCAAGCGCATCGATCAGCCCACTAGCGGTGAGATCGAAATCGTGCAACTGGAAAACGCTGTGGCCGCGGATCTGGTGCGGGTGCTCACCAGCCTGCGACAACAGGCGGGCAAACAGAACCCCAAGGCCAGCAAGCCCATGCTGGTGGCGGACGAACGCACCAACAGTATTCTCATCGGCGGTGACCGTGCCGAGCGCCTGCAACTGCGCGCCATCATTTCCCATCTCGATACCCCCTCCGAGGTGGTGGGTGACACCCATGTCATCTACCTGCGCTATGCCAAGGCCAAGGATATGGTGCCGGTGCTCACCGGGGTGGGTGATACCAAGAAGAAAAAAGGCAAGCGTGGCAAGATGGCGCCGGCGGTAGCCAACCAGCCTTTCGATATCCAGGCGGACGAGAGCACCAATGCCCTGGTGATCACCGCCGCGCCCACGGTGTTTCGTTCACTGAAATCGGTGATTGCCCAGCTGGACGTGCGCCGTGCCCAGGTGATGGTGGAGGCCATCATTGCCGAGGTGTCCTCGGACCGTGCCGCGGAGCTGGGTGTGCAGTGGTTATTCGATGGTAGTGGGGGTGACAATCCGGTGGGAGCCATCAACTTTGGTTCGGGCAGTAGCAGTATCTCCGGCATCGCTCAGGGAGCGGCCCGGGCGGCGACTTCGGGAGTCGGTGGTACGGGCGCTGCCGTGTCGTCTATTGGCGCGGGTTTGACCATCGGCCTGGGCCAGTTCACCAGTGGCACCTTCAATTTTGCCGGGCTGATTCGTGCGCTGGAGGGGGATGGCGTCACCAACGTGCTGTCCACACCCAATCTGGTAACTATGGATAACGAAGATGCCGAAATCTTCGTGGGTCAGGAACTATCCATCCCCACCGGCTCGTTCACCAGCACCGGCTCCACTACGTCCTCCGTCAATCCCTTTACCACTTTTGAGCGCAAGCAGGTGGGCATACGCCTGAAGGTGAAGCCGCAGATCAACGAGGGAGACGCCATTCGCCTGGACATCGAACAGACCGTGGACGGTATTGCCGGTGGCTCCGCCGGTGCTGGTGACATCATCACCAGTGAACGTTCCATCAAGACTGCCGTGTTGGTGGACGACGGCAAGACCCTGGTGCTGGGTGGACTGATCAAGGATGATCTGGTGGAGACGGAACAGCGGGTGCCATTGCTGGGTGATATCCCGCTGCTGGGTGCCTTATTCCGTTACACCTCGGTGAAAAAGGTGAAGACCAACCTAATGGTCTTTCTGCGTCCCACCATCCTGCGCACGGGCAAGGACAGCCTGAATCTCACCCGCAGCAAGTACAACTTCATTCGCTCCAAACAACAGGAGTTGGACAAGGAAGGGGTCAGCCTGTTGTCCAATGAAGCGCATCCTATCCTGCCTGCCCCGGGAGAATCCCTGGAGTTGCCGAAACCCTTTTCAAGCGACAATACTAAGCCCAATACCAAGCCCCAGCCGGAACCCAAGGCCATGAAAAAGATGCCTGATTCCACCAAGACTGCCGCGGCCTCCAATGTGTGGGATGACGATGAGGGCGATGAGTTTTAACGGCTCGTTCGCAACCCATGAGTAACGTCGTCGATCTCGCCCAGCACAATCCCGCCGAAGCGGCCACGGATGAAACCGGGCCAGCTGCTGCCGTTGCTGTGCCCGACCTGCCCTTTGTATTCGCCAAGCGCCACGGCGTACTGGTGGGTGAAAGAACGCCCGAGTACGTGACGGTGTTGGCCCGCCCCGGGGTGAGCAGTGTGACCCTGGCCGAGGTACGCCGCTTCCTTGGCCGGCCGGTACACTTCGATACCATCGATGCCGACGAATTCGATGCCCGCCTGCAACGGGCTTACGAACAGCAGTCCGGCGAGGCCATGCAGATGATGGACGACCTGGACGACGAGGCCGACCTGTTCGCCGTGGCCCAGGCCCTGCCCGAGCCGGAAGACCTGCTGGAGAGCGAAGACGACGCCCCCATCATTCGCCTGATCAATGCGCTGCTCACCCAGGCTATCAAGGAGGACGCCTCGGACATTCACATCGAACCCTACGAAACCCGCCTGGTGGTGCGCTTTCGCGTCGACGGCATGCTGCGCGAGGTGCTCACTCCACGGCGGGTGCTGGCGCCGCTGCTGGTGTCGCGCATCAAGGTGATGGCCAAGCTGGACATCGCCGAGAAACGCCTGCCCCAGGACGGACGCATCGGCCTGCGCGTGGCCGGCCGCGCAGTGGACGTGCGCGTCTCCACAATCCCCACCGGCCAGGGCGAGCGGGTGGTGATGCGCCTGCTGGACAAGCAGGCCGGACGTCTCGATCTCTCTCACCTGGGTATGGACGAGCGGACCCACGCCAACATGGACAGGGTCATTCGCAAGCCCCACGGCATCATCCTGGTCACCGGCCCCACCGGCTCGGGCAAGACCACCACCTTGTATGCGGTGCTCACCCAGCTCAACGACAACAAGCGCAACATCATGACCGTGGAAGACCCCATCGAATACAACCTCGATGGCATCAGCCAGACCAATGTCAATGCCAAGGTGGAGATGAGTTTCGCCCGTGGCCTGCGCGCCATCCTGCGCCAGGATCCGGACGTGGTGATGGTGGGTGAGATCCGCGATCTGGAAACCGCGGAGATCGCCGTGCAATCCTCGTTGACCGGACACTTGGTGTTATCTACGTTGCACACCAACTCCGCCGTGGGTGCGGTGACCCGCCTGCGCGACATGGGCGTGGAGCCCTTCCTGTTGTCGTCCACCCTGCTGGGGGTACTGGCCCAACGCCTGGTGCGCCTGTTGTGCAACGAGTGCAAGGAACCCTACACCGCCAACGCCGTGGACTGCGAACGCTTCGGCCTGGATGCCGCAAACCCGCCCACCTTCTACAAGGCCGTGGGCTGCAAGCACTGCAACTTCCAGGGCTATCACGGCCGCACCGGCATCTACGAACTGGTCACCGTGGACGACACCCTGCGCAGCATGATCCACGATGGCACCAGCGAACACGAGATCGAGGCCTATGCCCGACGCCTCTCACCCAGCATTCGTCAGGATGGCCTGCGCCGCATCCTCGCCGGTGACACCAGTGTGGAAGAGGTGTTGCGCGTGACAAGAGAGGATTAACGGCAGGTGAAAGAGGGCAGAGAAAAGAGGAAAGAGAAAAGGTGAAAGCTGCAAAGAAAAAAAATACGGCAGATGTAACTTGGGCTTTGTTCCTCAGTTCAGGCCGCTTAGCTTTTTCCTTTTCCCTTTTCTCTTTTCTCTGATCTCCAATGGCCGCCTTCGAATACACCGCACTGGACAACCGTGGCCGCGAAAAGCGCGGCGTGCTGGAGGGTGATGCCGCGCGGCAGATTCGTCAGCAGTTGCGCGAACAAGGGCTGACGCCGCTTTCTGTGGAAGCCGTGCAGCAACGCGAGGCGCGCAGCAAGCGGGCCTTATTCCGGCGCGGCATCGGCGCCACCGATCTCGCCCTGATTACCCGGCAGCTGGCCACCCTGGTGCGTTCCGGCATGCCCATCGACGAGGCCCTGGCCACCGTCTCCAAGCAAACCGAAAAACCCCGCCTGAAAAGTATGCTCGCCGCGGTGCGGTCACGGGTACTGGAAGGCCATTCCTTGGCCGATGCACTGGCGGATTTTCCCCACGTGTTTTCCGATCTGTTTCGTTCCACCGTGGCGGCGGGAGAGCAGTCCGGGCATCTGGAGGTGGTGTTCGAGCGGTTGGCGGATTACACCGAGAATCGCCAGCACCTGTCCATGCAGATCAAGAAGGCGGTGATTTACCCCACCATCCTGGTGCTGGTGGCCCTGCTGGTGGTGGGGGTGCTACTGGCCTATGTGGTGCCCAAGGTGGTGCAGGTGTTTGACAACATTGGCCAGGAGCTGCCCTTGCTGACCCGGGTGTTGATCGCCACCAGTGAGTTTGTGCAGAACTACTGGCTGATGATACTGAGCGCGGTGCTTGTACTGTTGGTGGGTTTTTTCTATCTGCTGCGTTATCCCGCGTTTCGCTTTGCGGTGCACAAGATTATGTTGCGTCTGCCTCTGGTATCCCGTTTGGTGAGGGGGCTGGAAACCGCGCGCTTTGCCCGCACCTTCAGCATCCTGGTGGCCAGCGGGGTGCCGGTACTGGACGGCATGCGTATCTCCGCCCAGGTGATGAACAACCTGCCCATGCGCGAGGCGGTGGGCGCGGCGGCAAAAAAGGTGCGGGAAGGCTCAGGTATCTATCTCGCGTTAGAATCGAGTGGTTATTTTCCACCCATGACGGTCAATCTCATCGCCAGTGGTGAGGCCGGTGGCAATCTGCAGGAGATGCTGGAGCGGGCGGCAGCGGCCCAGGAGCGCGAGATGGAGTCGCTGATCTCCATTGCCCTGAGTCTGCTGGAACCTCTGTTGCTGGTGAGCATGGCGCTAATCGTGCTGTTTATCGTGCTCGCCATCCTGCTGCCGATCTTCGATCTCAATCAGTTGGTGAAATAGCCGAAGCCGGTACCTCTCAGCGAGGGGCGTTTTGCGCCCGTTGAATGTCTGCCAGCGTGGCACGAAAATCTGCTGCATGTTTCCCGCCCAGGGCCACGGCCTGTTGTGCATGGGTCTGAGCCTCGTCCAGTTTTCCCTGTTCCAGCAACACCTGCGCCAGGTTGTTGTGCGCCGCGGCGGCCTCAGGGTGATCCTCCAGGGCGGTCCGAAAGGCCTGCGCCGCGGCGTCCAGTTCACCCAGCCGATAGGCGCTGTTGCCCAGGCCCATGCGGGCGATGAGGTTCTGCGGCCAGCGCGTCAGGGCCGTGGCGTAGGCGCGCTTGAGAGTGCGCCACTGGTCTGGGTGGCGGGCAATCTTTTCCAGGGAGACCACGCTGCGTAGATAGCCATCGATGGTGGCGGTGGCGGGCAACCTGTCCGGGGACAGCGCCACGATGCCCCAGTAATTACCCCGCGCCCAGGTGAGTTCGAAAGTATCCAGCTCGGAGATATGCCGCGCCTGGGTGCCGGAACGCAGAATGATCTTTTGTGCATCCAGGTCGTAGCCCACCACTACCGCGTAATGCCACTGCGGGATCCAGTCCAGCCCAAGATTCTGCAACACCAATACCGGATTGCCGGCAGCCACTTCATCGAGCAGGGCCAATAGCGTGGGGGCGAGGCGATAGGGCAGGCGGCCGTGGCGGCGGGTGCTGGCGAGGATCTCCAGCTGCAGGCTGCCCTTGCGGGCCGGCAGGTAAATGTCGTCCACCAAAGCTTCGGCATCGATGTCGATACCAGAAGCCTTGAGCACCGTGGCCAGTGCTGCCGGGCCGCACTGGTAGTCTTGTTGTGCAAAAAAGGGGGTTTGGCGAAGCTCCACTCGTGGCGGTAGTTTGCTGGGGGCGGTGAGCAGTTGTTGAGTTTGAGGGCCGCTGGCACAGGCGGTCAGCAGGCTCAGGAACAGCATCAGGGCAATCCTTTGCCCTTTAGAGAGGAAGCGCACTAAGAATTTAGTTGATGGTCTTTTTCACGAAGGGAAAGACCTCGGTGTAGCCGAGGATGTCCGTGGCCAGCAGCACCAGAAAGACAAATACGGCGGTGCCGAGGATGCCGCTGCCCGCGGGCAGTTGATCCAGGTGTTCTGCCAGTTGCGCCACTTCCTCGTCACTGAGACTGTCGACGCGGGCCTGCAATTGTGCGGGATCCACGCCGGCCTCTTCGAGTTGCGCAACCAGTTCAGCCCGTTGCAGCAGTGTCTTGACGTGGTTGCGATCCTGTTGGGCCCGCGTCTGGTCCATCAGTTGCCCGGTGCCGATCATGGCGGCCTGGGCCATGGGCAGAATAACGGTCATGGAGGCAAACAGGAGTAGCAGGCTGCCGATCACGGTGTGTTTTGCAGCTTGGGGGAATGTCACGATAACCACCTCTCTTAATGTTGGCTTAATGTTCCATTGATAGTCTGGCGTTAGTTTATGTCACATGGGTGATGCTTTCACAAGACTCGCCCGGATCTGGAATAAAACAGAAATCACGATCGCCAACCCGTGGATGTGGCAAAATAATGCGATTTTCGACATCAGCCGTGGTATCCTATCCCCAAATGGATAGTTGGGCATGGCTAACGCCGATTTTTGCATTCGCAAAAACGCGCCGAAAAGAGCGCAGCACCGCTAACTATAAATGTGGTTTGGGTTCAGGGAAATGGGTTTGCATGTGGGTTGCCTGGCGGATAAGGGCGCGCATGCGCACGGTAGAGGTACAGGGGTAGTAGTAATGGAGAGTAACGACAGGGATCTTCAGGGATCACCAGTGCTGCTCAAGGTGCTGGGATTGCTGGAAGACCTGAAGACATCGCCATCAGGGGCGATCATTCATGGGCACATCGAACAGATGTTGTTGGAGTTGTCCGCAGACCATCGTAAGACCGAAGAGGCCTACGCCAGCTTTCTGGATATGCTGATGGAGGCCTGCGTCTCTCTGATACCCGCCGACCTGCCCCTGCACACCCACTTGCGGTTAGTGCAGATGCGGCTTACGCCGCCGTTGTCGGTGTCTGAATTGGGGGCGCTCAATCGGGCCGTGGAGGCCATTTCCGACGAGCTGGTGCAATCCGGTGGCTTTCGTGGGCGTGATCTGGCGCCGGCCCTCAGTCCCGTCATTGAGCGCTTCAGCGGCCAGCCTCAGCCTGTCGTCACCCCTATTTCCCACGCCTCATCTGTGCAGGGCTCGCCGGTGCCTGAGGTTCACGAGCGACCGTCGGCCGACCAAAAGCCCGGTGGCAATGAGGCTGTGGCCGAATTTTCCGTCAATACTGCCTACCGCGCCCATCTCGATGAAAAACGCGAAGAGATGCAGAAGTTGCAGGCGGATTTTGTCGCCCACATGGGCGAGGCGGTGGCCGAGAGCGAGGCCTTTGGCAACCTGCTCACCGACACCCTTGCCAGTTTGCACCAGGCGGCCAGTATCGAGGAACTCGAGGAGTGCCGCAGCAAGCTGGTGACGGCCCTGGAAAAGATGATTGAAGGCCATCAGGCCCTGGGCAACAAGTTTGCCCGCGCTCAGGAATACTTGAGCATTATCGAGGACGACAACCTGCAGCTCAGCGAAGAACTGGATCGGGTGCGCCTGCTGAGTCTCACCGATGAGTTGACCCGCCTGTCCAACCGTCGTGCCTTCATGCGTCGGCTGGAGGATGAAGTCAGCCGTGTGCAGCGTCATGGATTCCCCCTCAGTCTGGTGCTCATGGACCTGGATCACTTCAAGCGCGTCAACGATCTTCGCGGCCATGCGGCGGGGGATGACGTTCTGCGCAGTTACTCCGAAGATGTGCTGTCCATCTTTCGTCATCATGATCTGGTGGCCCGTTATGGCGGCGAGGAATTTGCTGTGCTATTGCCCAACACCACCCAGGAAGGGGTGGTCTGTGCCCTGGAAAAGGTGCGCCGGCGACTGGATGAGGTGAAGCAGGCGCGGGATGCCGACGACGTGGAGCTGCCTACTTTTTCTGCAGGGGTGGCACAGTTTCAGGCTGGCGAGACCACCAGCCGGCTCATCGAACGGGCCGATGCCGCCCTTTACGAAGCCAAGCGCAAGGGCCGCGATCGGGTGGAAGTGTCGCGTTGCATTACGGGTAATGAGCCCGAGTGTGAAATCAACCGCTAGACTTTTTGCTTGCCAACGGTGCCCGGCCAGGGGATGAAGCTGGCCGGCGCATAGGGTAGGCTTGGCCCATGGGTTCCCCTATTCCCGATCTGGTGCAAGGTGTTGCCGAGACCCTGTTGTCCCACGGCGCGATGCTGGTTAGCGCCGAGTCCTGCACCGGCGGAGGCATTGCCGCGGCACTCACCGACCTGGCCGGCAGCTCACAGTGGTTCGAGCGGGGCTTTGTCACCTATTCCAATTTATCGAAACAAGAGATGCTCGGCGTGCGCGGCGAGACGCTGGAACGCCACGGCGCGGTGAGCGAGGCCACAGTGGCCGAGATGACGGCCGGCGCACTCAAACACAGCGCCGCCCAGGTGGCGGTAGCGGTGAGCGGTATTGCCGGACCCGGTGGCGGTACCGTGGAAAAACCGGTGGGCACGGTGTGTTTGGCCTGGCAGCTGGAGGGAGCCAAGCCACTGGTGTGTACCGAACACTTCAGTGGCGACCGTGCCGCTGTGCGCGCGCAGACGGTGGCCCGCGCCCTGCAGGGTGTGCTGGATGTGCTCAACGCAGGTTGAGTCTGCTCCCAAGACCGAGCGCCTCTTCTTCGCCCTCTGGCCCAGTGACGCGGTGCGCCAGGCCCTGCGGCGGCACTGCAAGGCCCTGTTGCGTCACAGCGGCGGCCGGCCGGTGGCCCCGGAAAACTGGCACATCACCCTGGCCTTTCTCGGCACTGTGGAGGCGACGCAGCGGGCCTGCGCGGAGCAGGTCGCCGCCGGCATTCACCTGCCGCCGTTCGCATTGCGACTGGACCACGTGGGCCACTGGGCCCGGCCCCAGGTGCTTTGGATTGGTGCCAGCGACACCCCTGACACCCTGCGCAGTCTGGCGGACCGCCTCGCACAGGGCAGTCGCGACTGCGGCCTGGCTCTGGACAAGCGTCCCTTCGTCAACCATCTCACCCTCAAGCGCAAGGTGGACAGGCCCCCGGCCAAGCTGGACATCAAGCCCGTGGACTGGGCGGTGACGGATTTCGTCCTGGTGAGGTCCCGGACCCTGCCGGAAGGCGTGCAATACACCGTGGTAAATCGCTGGCCCTTAACGTAGGGTGGGCACGTTTTTTGTGCCCACGCGTGATCACGTTCTTACCGCGTGGGCACAGAATACGTGCCCACCCTACGCAAACGCCCACCCCGCAAAGGGCTCGATCTCATCGCGGTTGAGCACCACCAGCTGATGCGCATTGGGATTCATGGAATGGTCCGCCGTGGTGTCCACCGCCAGGCGTTGCAGCAGGTAGCCGATGAGCGCGCGGCGCACGGGTACGACGATGCGTCCATCCACGTTTTCATAATCGATGAGCAGGCGCTCGCGTTTTTGCGGGTCGAGCCCCGGGTGGGGGCTGAGCTGCAGGCTGACGATCTCGCTCCAGTCATCGTCGTACTGGGCGCTGGACTCGGCGGCCTCGGTGAACATCTGCGCCGAGGTGAAACGCGACAGCACAAAGTCCCGGAAGTCGTAGGTATCTTCGTTGTAGGCGCGCACGTGCCAGCGCAGGCCGTTGCTGGCCAGGGCGTGGGGCTCGATGATGCGCTCCAGTCCCTTGTCGGGAGTACTTTCCCGATCAGAAAGTGAGTGATAACTCACCTGTAGCTTGCGGCCCTGCTTGATGGCGCGCAGGATCTGCGCCAGCACCTCGCGCCTCGGCAGGCGGTTGGGCAGGGGCAGGGTCTCGGCGGGGATGCCGTACAGGGGGTCGTCGCCGTAGGGCCCGCCGGCGGCGGCCAGGTTGGCGGCGATCAGTGGCAGTACCTCGGCTGGGGCCAGGTCGCTGAACTGGGGCTGGAAGCCGTCCGCGGGCACGAAGCCGAACACGCTGTGGCGGTAGATGAGGTTGTCCGGTGCCAGCTCGTTATAGAGCTTGAGGTCTTTGGTGGCGGCGGCGTCGGAGATGGCGAAGGCGCGGGCCAGGTCGCTGCGGGTGATGAGGCCCGTGTAATAGGCCATCAGCTCGATGTGCTGGAGCCGCTGGCGGGTGGCCCATTTGAGGTCGTTGCGCATCTTGGCCATTTGGGCTAATTCTCGGTTGGTCGATTCGACCGTCATCCCGGCGCAGGCCGGGATCCAGAGAGGCGTGTGCTAATGCAACAATTGGATCTCGGCCTGCGCCGGGATGACGGTAGTTGATATTTACTTGCCATTCATCCCGGAAAAGTTGCAGGGAATTATATCGGGGATTGTCAGTCCTGTCTCACTAAAAATTATTACATGGTAAAAATTACAAAGGTGATAAAATATATTGACACTGTAAAATGTATAGCCTAAAGTCTGCCCCAGTACCCGGTCAGCGGACCAGTAAACATCAACACAAGCGGGAGGAGAGGATCATGGCGACAGACGACAAACAAAAGGCATTGAGCGCGGCACTGGGACAGATCGAGAAGCAGTTCGGCAAGGGTTCGGTGATGCGCATGGGCGATGCCAGCGCGGTGCGGGATATCGAATCGGTGTCCACCGGCTCCCTGGGGCTGGATCTGGCCCTGGGCATTGGCGGCCTGCCCAAGGGGCGGGTGATCGAGATCTACGGGCCGGAGTCTTCCGGTAAAACCACGCTGACCCTGCACGTGGTTGCAGAGATTCAGAAGCTGGGTGGTACGGCGGCCTTTGTGGATGCCGAGCACGCCCTGGATCCCAGCTATGCCGAGAAGCTGGGGGTGGACGTGGACGAGCTGCTGGTTTCCCAGCCCGACACCGGTGAGCAGGCCCTGGAGATCACCGACATGCTGGTGCGTTCCGGCGCGGTGGACATCGTGGTGGTGGACTCCGTTGCCGCGCTGACCCCCAAGGCCGAGATCGAGGGCGACATGGGCGATCACCATGTGGGTCTGCAGGCGCGTCTTATGTCACAGGCCCTGCGCAAGCTCACCGCCAACATCAAGCGCACCAACACCCTGGTGATCTTCATCAACCAGATTCGCATGAAGATCGGCGTGATGTTCGGCAACCCCGAGACCACCACCGGCGGTAATGCGCTGAAATTCTATTCCTCGGTGCGCATGGACATTCGTCGTATCGGCGCGGTGAAGAAGGGCGACGAGGTGCTGGGCAACGAGACCCGGGTCAAGGTGGTGAAAAACAAGGTGGCACCACCCTTCAAGAAGGTGGAGTTCGATATCCTTTACGGCGAGGGTATTTCCCGCGAGGGCGAGATCATCACCCTGGGAGTGCAGGAGGGTATCATCGACAAGAGTGGCGCCTGGTACAGCTACAACGGTGAGCGCATCGGCCAGGGCAAGGACAATGTGCGCGGCTTTTTGAAGGAGAATCCGCACATCGCCGAGGAGATCGAAGGGCAGATCCGTGCCAAGCTGATCCCCGATGCGGCGCCCCCCAAGGCGGCGAACACGGCCGGCGAGGCAGTTGAGGCGGAGGCCTGAGGGCGGTGCGCCCGGCAGAGGATACGGCGGTGGCCGATGTGCTGCCGCCGGAAGGGGAGACCCGCTTCAAGGCGCTGCGCAAGGCGGTGCGCAAAAAGGCCTTGGACCTGCTCATGCGCCGCGAGCACTCCCTGAGCGAGCTGATGAAAAAGCTGCGTAACAAGGAGTATCCGGCGGACCTGGTTGACGAGGTAGTGGCGCAACTGGCGGACGAGGGCCTGGTGAGCGATGCGCGTTTCACCGAGGCCTTCGTGCGTTATCGCGCCAACCAGGGGCAGGGGCCGCAGCGCATTCAGGCGGAATTGCGCCAACGCGGCGTGGATGAGAAAATACAGTCCGCTTACCTCGACGCCGGGGATCCCCAGTGGCTGGAACGCGCCGCCCAGGCGCGTTGTAAACGCTTCGGGGAGGCGCCGCCGGCGGATTTTAAAGAACGGGCCCGTCAGGCCCGTTTTCTTCAGTACCGGGGATTTACCACCGAACAGGTTCGGCAGGTGCTGGACGATGATTGACAGGGATAACGCTAATTAGAGGGCGCGACTTCGACGCGCGCCGCAGGGGCAGATGAAACACACCATGGCCGTGAAGAAGATGACAAGCGCAGAGATCCGCACCCTGTTCCTGGACTACTTCCGCGAGCGCGGTCACGAGATCGTGCCCTCCAGCCCGCTGGTGCCGGCCAACGATCCCACCCTGTTGTTCACCAACGCCGGCATGGTGCAGTTCAAGGAGGTGTTCACCGGCCAGGACACGCGCCCCTATAAACGGGCCGCCAGCGCCCAGCGTTGCGTGCGCGCCGGCGGCAAGCACAACGACCTGGAAAACGTTGGCTACACCGCGCGCCACCACACCTTCTTCGAGATGCTGGGCAACTTCAGCTTCGGCGACTATTTCAAAAAAGAGGCGATACACTTTGCCTGGGAATTTCTCACCGAGGTGGCCAAGCTGCCGGCGGAGCGCCTGTGGGTCACTGTCTATTCCGAAGATGACGAAGCCGCCGACATCTGGCTAAAAGATATCGGCGTCGATCCCGCGCGTTTCTCGCGTATCGGCGACAAGCCTGGCGGCAAAAGATACGAGAGCGATAATTTCTGGTCCATGGGCGATACCGGCCCCTGCGGCCCCTGCTCGGAAATCTTTTACGACCATGGCGCCGAGGTGCCCGGCGGTCCCCCCGGCACGCCGGAGGAAGACGGCGACCGCTACATCGAGATCTGGAATCTGGTGTTCATGCAGTACGACCGTGATGCCGCGGGTAAGATGAATCCGCTGCCACACCCCTCGGTGGACACCGGCATGGGGCTGGAGCGCCTGGCGGCCGTATTGCAGGGGGTACACAACAACTACGACATCGACCTGTTCCAGCATCTCATCAAGGCCATCGCCCAACTGGCGGGGGAAAAGGATTTAACTAATACCTCGCTGCGGGTGGTTGCGGATCACATCCGCGCCTGCGCTTTTCTTGTGGTGGACGGTGTGGTGCCTGCCAACGAAGGCCGCGGTTATGTGCTGCGGCGCATCATTCGCCGCGCCATTCGTCACGGTCACAAGCTGGGTCTGCGCGAGGCCTTTTTCTACAAGCTGGTGACGCCGCTGGTGGAGGTGATGGGCGACGCCTATCCCGAGCTGGCCAAGGCCCAGGCACAGGTAGAGCGCGTGCTGAAACAGGAAGAGGAGCGTTTTGCCGAGACCTTGGATCACGGTATGAGTATCCTCGAAGAGGCCATCGCCAAGCTCGACGGCAAGGTGATCCCCGGCGAGACCGTGTTCCGGCTTTACGACACCTATGGCTTTCCCGTGGACCTCACTGCGGATATCGCCCGTGAACGCAACTTGTCGTTAGACATGGCGGGCTTCGAACGGGAGATGGCCGCGCAGCGTGAGCGCGCCAGGGCGGCCAGCAATTTTGGCGCGGCGACGGCCGATGGCCTTACGATAGAGAGTCAGACGACATTCACCGGCTACGAGCATCTGCAGGATCGCGGCAAGGTGCTGGCCCTTTTCCGCGAGGGAGCCGCGGTACAAAAACTGGCCGTCGGCGACGAGGGCCTGCTGGTGCTGGATCGTACGCCCTTTTATGCCGAGTCCGGTGGCCAGGTGGGCGACCACGGGGTGCTCACCGTGGGCGATGCACGGGTCACGGTGCTGGACACGCAAAAACAGGGCGAGGCCTTCCTCCACCGGGTAAAGGTGGAAGTGGGCGAGGTGGCGGTGGGCAGCGAGGCCGAGGCCCGGGTGGATGCCCACAGCCGTCGCGAGACCGCCTGCAATCACTCCGCCACCCATTTGTTGCACGCCGCCCTGCGCCGGATTCTCGGCGAGCATGTGCAGCAAAAGGGCTCGCTGGTGGAGGCGGACCGGCTGCGTTTCGACTTTTCCCATTTCGAGGCCATCAGCCCGGCGCAGCTCACCGAGATCGAGCGCCTGGTGAACAGCGAGATCCGCGCCAACCGGCCGGTGGAAACCCGGCTCATGTCCCAGGAGGAGGCCCAGGCCGCCGGCGCCATGGCCCTGTTCGGCGAGAAGTACGGTGACGTGGTGCGGGTGTTGTCCATGGGGGATTTTTCCGTGGAGCTGTGTGGTGGTACCCACGTTCAACGCACCGGTGACATCGGTCTGTTCAAGATCGTCTCCGAGGGCGGTGTGGCCGCCGGCGTGCGCCGCATCGAGGCGCTGGCGGGAGAGGCGGCTTTGCGCTATGTCGAGGACGTGGAACGCAGGCTGCAGGGTGTCGCCGAGCTGCTCAAGGCCGACATGGACACCGTGGAGTCCCGGGCCCAGCAGTTGCTCGAGCGCAATCGCGGCCTGGAAAAGGAGCTGGAGCAACTTAAGGCCAGGCTGGCCAGCAGCCAGGGCGGTGACCTGGCCGCCCAGGCGCTGGAGATCGACGGCATCAAGGTGCTGGCGGCGAGGCTGGAGGGCGTGGATGCCAAGTCCCTGCGTGACACCGTGGATCAACTGAAGAACAAGCTGGGTGCCGCGGCAGTGGTGTTGGCGACGGTGGACGGCGACAAGGTGAGCCTGGTGGCCGGGGTCACCAAGGCGGAAACCCGGCGTTTGCGTGCCGGCGATCTGGTCAACAGCGTGGCCCAGCAGGTGGGTGGCAAGGGGGGTGGTCGTCCCGACCTGGCCATGGCGGGGGGCAAGGATCCCGCGGGGTTGGATGCGGCGCTGCAGGCGGTGCCGGGGTGGGTGAAGGGGCAACTGGAAGCGGGCTGATTCCTCCGCCAGAGTGTCCATCATATGGCGTGTTGGCGCCCCCGGGCCTGTGATCGAAAAACCCCAAAAGTGATTGTATATCCTAAGATATACACGGTTTTTCTTGTCTGCTGTGTAAGAATTGTCCTACAATGTCTTTCATTCGAGTATAAAGTAGTGTTTAATTTACATCTTTATGGCGGGCCGCTGTCATGGCGTTGATCGTCCAAAAATATGGCGGCACGTCGGTGGGCTCGGTGGAGCGCATCGAGCATGTGGCGGACAAGGTGTCCGCCTTTCGCGCCAAGGGTCACGAGGTGGTGGTGGTGGTGTCTGCCATGAGCGGCGAAACCAACCGTTTGCTGGCCTTGGCCCAGGAGATCGATCCACAGCCCGAGGGTCGCGAGCTGGACGTGTTGTTGTCCACCGGTGAGCAGGTGACCATCGCCCTGCTGGCCATGGCGCTGAAAAAGCGCGGGGTGGCGGCGCGTTCGTTTACCGGGGGCCAGGTGCATATCCGCACCGACAATGCGCACAACAAGGCGCGCATCGTGGACATCGACAGGCAGCGGGTGAGCGCTGTGCTGGAGGCCGGCGAAGTGGTGGTAGTGGCCGGTTTTCAGGGGGTGGACGAGGACGGCAACATCACCACCCTGGGGCGTGGCGGCTCGGATACCACCGCCGTGGCCCTGGCGGCGGCCCTGGAGGCCGATGAATGCCAGATTTATACCGACGTGGATGGGGTGTACACCACCGATCCGCGGGTGGAGCCCAAGGCCCGGCGGCTGGAACGTATCACCTTCGAGGAGATGCTGGAGATGGCCAGCCTGGGTTCCAAGGTGCTGCAGATTCGCGCCGTGGAATTTGCCGGCAAATACAATGTGCCGTTGCGGGTCTTGTCCAGTTTCGACGATGACATGGACGGACAGACCGGCACGCTGATCAGTTACGAGGAAGAAGGTATGGAGCAGGCTCTGATTTCGGGCATCGCCTTCAATAAGGATGAGGCCAAACTGACGGTGCTGGGCGTGCCGGATCATCCGGGCGTTGCGCATCAGATTCTCGGTCCGGTGGGGGCGGCGAATATCGAGGTGGATATGATTATCCAGAATGTGGGCGCCGATGGCACCACGGATTTCACCTTCACCGTACACCGCAATGATTTTGCCCGGGCAAAGGAGGTGCTGGAGCGTGTGGCCGAGGAGCTGGGCGCCCGCGAGGTAAGCGCCGATGACAAGATTGTGAAAATTTCGCTGGTGGGTGTCGGCATGCGCTCACACGCCGGCATCGCCAGCCAGATGTTCGAGATTCTGGCTAGCGAAGGCATTAATATTCGCATGATATCCACTTCCGAGATCAAGGTCTCAGTGGTGGTGGATGAAAAGTATCTGGAACTGGGTGTGCGGGCACTGCACAGCGGTTTTGGTTTGGAGCAGTCCATCGAGCTGACGCAGTAGCGCGGTTGCCTCGGGTACAGACTCCCGTACAAGGACTGTGCGTTGGAGTACGCAGGGCAACGATGGAAACCTGTAATTTTTGAACAATAGTGCCAAATGCACTTCGACGCGGAGCAGCAGGGACGCGTGGAAACGTTTGAGGCACTGAACAAGGAGATATCGAAATGCTGATTTTGACGCGACGTGTGGGTGAATCCCTGATTATCGGAGATGACGTCACCGTGACTGTCCTGGGCGTCAAAGGCAACCAGGTCCGTATCGGGGTTAACGCCCCCAAAGAAGTCACCGTGCACCGTGAAGAGATTTACGAACGCATCCAGAGCGAAAAGACGCCCCAAGAATCCACCGGATAACATCGGTTCAAGGTGTCACTGACGGGCGTGCGAGCGCTCGTCAGCACTGGAGAGTGCGCTCCCACCTTTTATAATGTATTTCCCTTTATCGAAGTTTCCCTTCTGCAGTTCGAGCGAAGAAACTTTTTCCTGCAAGTGTCGGTGAATGACGGTTTTTCAGCTGAAGACGGAATCCCCGTCCTTTTTCCCGATAATGAGTGGCTGTAGTGGGTTTTCTAATGCGACTAATTCTGGGAGAATAGCGCCCCTGTTGAATTCGCGGGTAATCGCGATGTTTGACCGGGAGAGCTGGCCGAGTGGCTGAAGGCGCGCCCCTGCTAAGGGCGTATGGGTTAATAGCCCATCGAGGGTTCGAATCCCTCGCTCTCCGCCATATCTTCACATTAATGGTCTCAACGAGACCATTAATGTGAAGATGGAGAAAGTGAAGGAGTGAGAACCCGGATAGAGGGTTCGACGAATCGGCAGGAAAGCCGATTCGGTCAGCCGCAGGCTGCCCCGCAGGGGCGAGCGACAGGAGGTCGCGAGACAATCCCTCGCTCTCCGCCATTCAAATGAGTATCGAGTGTGGAGTGGCTAGGGTCGAGTTACCAAGGGTGGTTCCTTGCAACAGTGTGGTGGAGTCTGTATATTCCCCGCTCTTTTCGACTTGGCTGGTGGGTGAGGTTTCCTCGTTTCAAGCCACTCGTTACTTTTTACAACGCGCCCGTAGCTCAGCTGGATAGAGTACCTGGCTACGAACCAGGCGGTCGGGAGTTCGAATCTCTCCGGGCGCGCCATTTTTACAAGAAAATACAAGCGGTTATGGTGTTATCCAGCCGCTTGTTCTTTCTCATCCTCTCCATGTGTGCCCGTAGTGTGCCAATAAAACCAGGTCGTCTGGTGTTCGTGTTCACCGCATACATTGTGTCTTCAGACACTTAAATCTTCACATGGTGTTTGTTTGATTGACGACGCTCTGGTGTCAAGCCAGAAGGTCGGCCTTTTCTGATTACAGCAAGACACGCTCTACAGGCCCGAAATCTCTCCAGTGCTGTAACCGATGGCGCGGTACCCGCGCTGGCGCCGTTCGAACATCCGGGCGAGCATCGGCACCTGACTGTCCACATAATCGTAAATGCGCACTTCGCTTTTGTCCGGGTGAAGACGATGGAGACGGCCGGCGTACTGCACCAGTGTGCCTTTCCAGGAGACCGGCAGTGCGAGGAAGAGTGTGTCGAGGCGGCTGTCGTCGAAACCTTCGCCGATGTAGCGCCCGGTGGCCAGTACCAGCCGCTCTTCGTCTTCCGGGATGGCCGCCAAACGGTCCAGCATTTCCCGGCGTTTCTTCATGCTTCTGCCCCCGTGCAGAACAATCAGGTTCCGTGTGAAGTGACTGAGGCGTTCAGAGAAGTATTCCAGATGCTCCTTGCGTTCCGTGAGCAGGATAGGTGAACGTCCCTCCTCTAGTACTCCTTCAAGGTAATAAATCAGGCCGCTTCCTGGCCGGCCCGAAGGGAGCGTCCCAGGCCGGCCCAGGCGGTGTTGCCGTCCTTGACAAGGGCTGGGGGCCATTGCCTGCGGACAGCGCCTTGCCTGGACCGGCCTGGGACGCTCTGCAGCCTGATTTATTACCTTGAAGGAGTACTGGTGCCTGCAGGACGTCGTTGAAGATCAGGTCATTGCGCTGCGGGTCTGCGGCAAGCCGGCGGTAGAGTTCCTGTATACGCGGCTCGCTGCCATCTTCAATGTGGAAGCCGGTCTTACGGACGATCAGGCGATGGTTGAAGGGACGGTGTGTCGCTTGTTTCCGAGCGTCCACTTTGAACCGGACCGGCCCCAACTGCATCTCGATGATCGGGTGATGGCCGTCACGGCGATGTGGTGTGGCGGTCAGGCCGGTGACAAAACGCGCCCTGACCGCAGTCAGGACGCCCTCGAACGATACCGCAGGCAGGTGATGGCATTCGTCCACGATCACATGGCCATAGTCAGCCACCAGATCATCCACGCTGTCTTTACGCACCAGGCTCTGGATCATGGCAACATCGAGCCGGCCATTGTACAGGGATGTGCAGGTGCCGCGAAGGCCATGGATGGCCGAGAGCGGCCATTGGCTTTGTGTCTGCCGCCACCGATTCGCCCGATCTCTTTGGCATCCAGCCCGAGGAACAGCGCGAGCTGAGCGGCCCACTGATCGAGTAACGGCTGGCGATGCACCA
>Ga0256832_1000780_pt1 | contig 21004 bp, 21 predicted proteins | sample 134614metaG_FD_190534 | JGI IMG/M metagenome (GOLD analysis project Ga0256832, IMG submission 190534) | Hydrothermal vent microbial communities from Lau Basin, Pacific Ocean - 134-614 | ecosystem: Environmental > Aquatic > Marine > Hydrothermal vents | place: Pacific Ocean: Lau Basin | collected... | reverse complement strand
CTGGGGGGCACTCACAATAATAGGCCTTTCCTTCTTCCCAAAGGTGCCTAGCATATTCTTGATAAAGGTTGAGGCGTTCCATCTGGAAGTAGGGCCCTTCATCCCAATGAAGTTCAAGCCATTCCAGGGCTTTGCGGATAGAATCTACATATTCTGGTCGGGAACGTTCTTGATCTGTGTCTTCAAAACGGAGAAGAAAAACTCCTCCGTGGTGTTTGGCAAAGAGCCAGTTAAAAAGGGCTGTCCGCGCTCCGCCTAAATGTAAGTGCCCAGTAGGGCTGGGTGGAAATCTCGTTTTGATTTTTTTCATCATGGGGCTATTTTAACGGATAATGAGACCTGCGTAACCCACCACTTGATAAAAGTCTCCAGAGATTTCTCCAGAAGTAGCGTATTTTACAAGTTCAGCTTCCCGCGCCCCCAGGGCCTTCGTAGCCACGAGGGTAGCCGCCGTGGGTACGACCCCGCACATGCTAATCCTCTCGCGTGCTACTACCTCGAGGAGTCCTACGTGATCAAGCTTTAGAATTTCCTGAATAGCAAGCATGTCCTTTTCTTTAGCAATATGATGGGGCACATAATGACTCATGTCTGTACTGGCCACGATGAGGACAGGCTGGCGGTATTGAATAATGCCTTGGGCTATGGCCCGGCCGATTTCTTCAATTTCGTCTAAACTTAAAAGGGAGAGGCAGAGGGGAACGATCTTCAACTTAGGATTTAAATATTGGAGGAAGGGAATTTGAACTTCTAAGGAATGTTCATAAAGATGGGCTTCGTAATCATCTGTTAACACTTCGCTATTTTCTAAGATGTACCAAGCTAATTTTTCCTCTATTTCCACAGGGCCGAAAGGCATCTGCCATGTACCGGAAGCCATCACGGCTGCTGGTTGCCCAAGCCCGGTATGATTGGGGCCTAAAATGACCACTGTATCCGGCACGAAAATACGGCCGTATACTGCACCCGCTACATGGCCAGAATATAAGTATCCAGCATGGGGAGAGATCACCCCCACGGCCTCTTCCTTGTGGTCAGTATGGACCAAATATGTTTCAATTTCTCGGCGTAAGAGAGAGGGTTTAGCCTCGTAAAAACGCCCTGCTACTGCTGGCAGCCTGATCATGCTGGCCTCCTTATTTCTTTAATAAACGACAATAAGAGGCGAATGCTTGTCAGTAAAGGGTGCCTTTGTTACTTTAAATATAAATCTTTCCTCAATTTGTTTCGGGAGGAATCCTCTTTGCCAATTCTTTCCTAGCGTGTTGAAGGACAGGAATTTTTCTCCTACGGAGAAGCTTGAAATTAAAAAAATAGATTTTAGCATTCACAAAATTCCTATAGAGAGGTAAAGATCAATCTATGTTTCGTTCGTTGATCGGGTGGTTTTCAACAGATTTAGCCGTGGATCTGGGTACCGCTAACACCTTGGTTTACGTAAAAGGGCGGGGCATTGTTTTGCGAGAGCCTTCCGTCGTGGCGGTCCGGTCAGATGGCCGTGGAAAGAGGGTGTTGGCTGTGGGCCAGGAGGCCAAACGGATGCTTGGACGTACCCCCGGTAATATCCATGCGATAAGGCCTTTGAAAGATGGTGTAATTGCCGATTTTGAAGTCGCGGAAGCTATGTTGCGTTATTTCATCGAAAAGGTGCATAACAGGCGCTTTTTTGTCCGTCCGAGAGTGATCGTGAGTGTGCCTTCAGGGATAACGCAAGTGGAACGAAGGGCAGTACGTGAGTCTGCGGAATCGGCAGGGGCAAGAGAGGTTTATCTTATCGAAGAACCCATGGCCGCCGCTATAGGAGCAGGGCTTCCTATTACTGAACCGACGGCAAACATGGTGGTTGATATAGGCGGAGGCACAACAGAAGTCGCGGTTATCTCCTTGGCAGGCATTGTATACTGCAATTCTGTACGTGTAGCAGGAGACAAGATGGACGAGGCCATCATGAACTACATCAAACGTAAATATAATCTTCTCATTGGAGAACACACCGCGGAGCAGATCAAAATCGCCATAGGTAACGTCTTGCCAGAAAAGCCGTATGAAACCATGGATATTAAAGGAAGAGACCTAATCACCGGTGTCCCGAAGACCATCGCCATAGATGCCGAAGAAATCAAAGAAGCCATACAAGAACAGGTCGACATTATTGTAGACGCCATCAAAGATGCCCTCGAGCAGACTCCTCCTGAATTAGCAGCCGACATTGTGGACAAAGGCATCGTGCTTACCGGGGGAGGGGCCCTTCTTAAAAATCTTGACCATCTTATCCGTGAGGAAACGCAACTTCCGGTTATTGTAGCAGAGGATCCTCTGTGTTCTGTAGTGGTAGGCTCAGGTAGGGCCTTAGACAATATCCATATTTTAAGAGAGATAATGCTGCGATAACCTGTGCTTCATTTACGTCCACCCAAAATTTTTCCCCTCGTTTTGCTAATTTTGCTCGGTTTATTGGTGTTGTTTCTGATCTTTGGAGGCTTTTCGGGCGAGAACAAGCTCTCCGTAGGAGAAAGGGTAGCCTTCAATTTGACGGCTCCAGCTTCGCAAGGGGCTGTATCTGGGGGTTTTTCTCTCCGCAAGTGGTGGCAAAAATACTTTTCCTTGGTAGGGGTGGCGGAAGAGAATATCCGGTTACGTCAAGAGATCCTCCAATTAGAAGCTGAGCTAGCCAGGAAGACGGAAAACGAATTGGCATATAAGAGGTTGGCGAAGTTACTTAAGATTACAGAATCATACGATATCCCTTATGTAGTAGCCAAAATTGTGGGCAAGCCTTTGGGGAGTTGGCAAAGAGTGATCATTATAGACCGAGGCTTAAAAGATGGAGTCCTCCCGGAGATGCCGGTTTTGAGTTATCCCGCCTTGAAAAATAAAGTTTCTTTTCATGCCTTGGGAGCCCTGGTGGGCCAAGTAGTAGCTGTGGAAGATCACTACGCCAAAGTGATGCTTTTGCTTGATCCTTCCAGTGCGGTGGATGTGTTAGTCCAAAGGTCTCGCCAAAGGGGTATCCTTCGGGGTAAGGGTCAACCACTCTGTCTCTTAGATTATGTTCCTGCAGAAGCAGATATAAGAGAGAATGATGTTATTATTACGTCTGGCTTTGATGGTCTTTATCCGAAGGGAATCCTCGTGGGCTGGGTAAGTACGATTTATCCTGGAAGACTTAAGGGTCTTTTCCGTCCTATCGAGGTTCAGCCCGCGGTAGATTTTTCTTCTTTGGAAGAAGTCCTTGTTTTATTACGTAAACCTATCCGTTAGTCAGTAGTAAAAGATGAAAGAATTGCTTTTTTTACTCTTCCTTTTCTTAATTTTTCTAATTTATCAGTTCTGCGGGGCCCTTTGGCATCCTCCGGCCTTAGACCCCTTTTTCCCCTTTTTTTTGGGAGGCGTATTTTGGCGTTTGAACAAAATAGTCCTTTGGGGTGGGGCTATCTTTTGGGGGCTTGTAGTAGATAGTTTTTCCTTCCTTGCCCCAGGCCCTTCTGCTATTTCCTATCCTTTGGCCCTTTTGGTCTTTTTACACCTTAAACTACACCTTGACATGAGAGAATTTTTCCCGGCCCTTTTATCCTTGATCCTATCTCTCTTTATTTGTGAACTCCTCAGGCTTTATATCATCCCCCATATTTTCGAGCTCCCTTTGCCTGCGGTAAGTTTCTATTATGTAGGGAAGATCTTTGTGGGTACCTTGCTTTGGGGGCTTTTGTGTTGGTTTTTGTGCCAAATTTCTACGCTGAGGGATATTTTTGAGATACCGTCGTCTTCTAGTAAATCCTGAAGATCCAGATTATCTGGATCGCCGTCTGCGTGTGGTTTCTATCCTCGTGGGGGTCATTTTTGCCGTTCTTTTTCTAAAGCTTTTCTTTTTACAGATCATAAAAGGGCCATATTATCGCAAATTAGCCCTTAAAAGGAGTCTTCGTGTCTTTCCCTTGGCGGCTCCGAGAGGAAACATATACGACCGTCGCGGTATTCTGCTTGCAGGCAATTCGCCTTCCTTCACGTTGGCGTTGGATCCCCAAACGGTTCGCGGGGAACAAGGAGACAAGGTCCTTAAGAAATTGGCTTCCCTTATGGGAGAACCTTTTCCCTCTTTGAAACAAAGGTACCTCATTGCTCGACGTGAGTCCCGAAATCAAGTGTTACTTGCCTTTAATTTGGATCGCGACGTAGTGGCCAAAATTGAAGCCCGGCGTTTCTTCCTCCCTGGTGTAGAAATTCTGGTTGAACCAACCCGCTATTACCCTTTTGGCGCCAAGGCTTTTCACCTTATAGGTTATGTCTCGCGGCTAAATTCTTCTGAACTAAAGCGCCTTTCTAAAGAGGGGTTTTCGGCCCAAGATTTCTTAGGCCGGGTAGGACTCGAGGCCCTCTTTGACAAAGAATTAAGAGGGAAAAAGGGCCGGCGTTTGGTGGAGATCGACGCTCGGGGCCGAATCCGCCAAGTGGTAGCAGAAGAGCCCCCGGTGATCGGGAAGAGTCTAATTCTCACGGTAGACGCCTTTTTGCAAGAATTGGCGGATAATCTCTTTCAGGATGAATCTGGCGCTATAGTGGTTATGGATCCTAGAGACGGAAGGCTTTTAGCCCTAGATAGTCATCCAGCTATAGATCCTCAAGCCTTTATCCGGGGTTTCTCTTCTAAGGAATGGGATCAAATTATCCACGATATCAAGTTTCCTCTTGTCAATAAGGCCTTGTCCGCATATCCACCAGGCTCAACGTTCAAAGTGGTTACCGCTATGGCGGCTTTGGAAAAAGGGGTCGTTACTCCTTCCTCTACTATATACTGTCCGGGCTATTATCGGTTGGGGAGACGTACTTTTCGCTGTTGGCGTCCCTGGGGGCATGGTGAAGTCAATATGGTCAAAGCTTTAGAGGTGTCTTGTGATACATATTTTTTCCGGGTGGGGGAAGAAATAGGGATTGACTTTTTATCTCAAACGGCAAGGGCTTGTGGTTTGGGAAGAAAAACGGGCTTGGGGTTCCCGGGAGAGATGAGGGGTCTAGTGCCCGATCGTCACTGGAAGTTAAGGGTATATAAAGAACCTTGGCAACGGGGAGAAACTTTAAACGTGGCGATAGGGCAAGGCCAAATCTCGGTTACCCCTTTACAATTGGCCAAATTGCTTTCGGCGATTGTCAACGGCGGCTATCTGTACCGTCCCTGGTGTGTGACCCAGATCCTTGATCCTTACGGTGAGGTGCTGGAAGAATTTCACCCCTATTCCGAAGGGCGTCTCCCTGCGCATCCGCGTACGTTAAAGGTTATTCGTCAAGGATTAGTAGCGGCGGTCAACGGCCCTAATGGGACAGGGAAAGCAGCGGCCCTTCCTGGGATCCTCGTAGGGGGGAAAACAGGGACGGCGCAAATTGTGGGGATGAAAAAAAGAATCCATAGTAAAGATCTTCCTTATCTACGCAGGGATCATGCGTGGTTTATGGCCTTTGCCCCTGCGGATAATCCAGAGGTGGTAGTGGTAGTGTTTGTGGAACATGGTGGCCATGGGGGTTCGGCGGCGGCACCTTTGGCCGGGAAATTTCTGAAGGCTTATTTTAAAGGGGAACACCCTTCATGAAACTTAAAAATTCATCCACGATCTGGAATATAGATTGGATTTTGGTCTTTTTGACCTTTTGTCTCCTCTTGGCCGGGGGGCTGAATCAGGCCAGTGCCACCATGGGAGGGCTCCTTTTTAAAAAACAGCTCCTTTGGTTTGTCTTGGGAACCCTTTTGATGTTTACTTTGGCCTTCTCTAATTATCAAAATTTACTTACCCCCCGTATCGTTTTTGGCGTTTATTTTGTGCTCTTGTTTCTCCTATTGGTCTTAGATTTAAAGCATACCCGGTGGCTTCGAATAGGAAGCTTGGGTATACAACCTTCTGAATTTGCCAAATTGATCCTCACGCTCACTTTTTCCCTGGTCTTGTATAGACGGGACGAAGAATTTTTAGATTTACGTACTTTAGGGCTCCTCTCTCTTATAGCTTTTCCTGTGATCCTTTTGGTGGCCGTGGAGGATCTGGATCAAGGAGGGATACTTTTTCTCCTTTATTTTTCTTTTGTGCTCATTAGCGGGGTACCGCGGAAGTGGCTTCTCTTGGTTACGGTGTCTGGAATTCTTCTGGCCGTTGTTTTAGGGCCCAAAATTTGGCTTTTATTAAAACCCTATCAAAGGGCCCGTGTTGAAGCCTTTATTAATCCAGAAGCTTTTCGTTTAAATAGGGGCTACCAGATCCTTCAAGCCCTTATTGCTGTTGGTTCCGGGGGATTTTCTGGCTTTGGGTTTAAAGGGGGACTTTCGAGTAGATTAAATTTTTTACCAGAAAAGCACACGGATTTGGCTTTTGCGGTGTGGTGTGAGGAATGGGGGTTTGTTGGGGCTAGTTTAATCTTGGTCCTTTTTTTGGCCCTTATCCTGAGGATCCTTAAAATGGCCTCGGAAGTTAGGGAGCCTTTGGGAAGAATGATAGCGTTAGGCATAGGTGTGATGATCTTTTGGCAAGTATTTATCAATATAGGCGGAATATTGCATGTATTACCTGTAGCCAGCGTACCTTTACCTTTTTTAAGCTACGGTGGTTCTGCTGTGTTGGTCAATCTGATGGGGATTGGATTGGTCTTAAGTATTTCTCGAAGGCGCTATTCCTTCCGTTAGGCGGATATGACCACAAAAACTTAGTTTTTCGCCTTATATTGCCATTTTTAGCCCATAAAAGGCCTTTGACACGACCTACAAAATGATGTAAAAGCGCCAACATGAATAGCGATTCAGCTTAAATTCCCAAAAAGGGGTTTGTGGATGCTTAGTTTTGATATCACTTTAATCATTCAGATCGTCGAAGCCCTCATTTTGATGGTCATCCTTAACGCCATCCTTATTAAGCCTGTGATGAAAATTCTTAAAGAGCGAGAAGAGAAATTCAACACTCTTAGGGGAGACATAGAAAAGTTTACGAAAGAGGCGGAAAGTGCCCTGCAGAGGTATCACCAACGCTTAAATGAAGCGCGCATGGAGGCGGCTCAGAAGAGAGAAGAATTGAAGCAACAAGGAAAAGCTGAAGAACGTAAGATTATTGAAGCCGCTACCAAAGAAGCGGAACAACTTAAACAACAGATGCTTTCCCAGCTTTCGCAACAATTACAACAGGTGCGTCAGTCACTTCAGGCGCAAGTGGAAACTTTTGCTACGTCTATTGCTCAGAAGCTCTTGGGGAGGTCTATATGATGGCCCGTTTTTCACTCCTTTTAGTCTTTGGGGCTTGGTTGCTTTGGGCTGTGCCTGTGTGGGCGGAAGAGGTGCCTCATGCGGTACCCCCGGCTCATCCGTCTACGGTAGAAGAGGCTGCTCCTATGCATGGAGAGGCCACGTTGGGTCATGAAGGAAGCCATGAGGGAGTGGGAGAGCATGCGTCTTCCGAAGCTCATGGGGTTCACGAAGGGAAGATCAAGCCTCATGTGACAAAGACCCAGGTAATGAACCTCCTTTGGTGGGCGGTAAACTTTCTTATTCTTTTGGTCATCCTTTATAAATATGGTCGTAAGCCCATGGCAGATATGTTTCGTTCTCGTCGGGAAGCTATAGAGACCGAATATAGAGAGCTAGAAGAAAAACGAAGAGAAGCGGAGGCTAAATTCCAAGAATATGAGAAGAAGTTAGCGACTTTAGAGGATGAAGCCAAGAAGATTGTCGAAGCCTTTATAGAACAAGGGCAAAAGGAAAAAGAACGTATCATAGAAGAAGCTAAGGCAGCTGCGGAACGTATTAAGCAACAGGCTGAGTTTTATGTGCAACAAGAGTTGGAAAGGGCACGTGAGGAGCTTCGTAAGGAAGTAGCCGAACTTTCGGTCAAATTAGCAGAACAAGTTATCCAAGAGAAGATAACCCCTGAAGATCATAAACGTTTAATACAAGAATTTATTGAAAGGGTGGTGCACTAGTGATTAGGACAATCGTAGCCCTTAAGTATGCAAGAGGATTGTTTGCCGCGGGCAAAGAAGACGGCCGTTTTAAAGAGTACGGAGAGGAGTTGCACAGGGTGGCGGATTTTCTGAAGGGGCAACCGGAGATTTTGGAGGCCTTAGAAAGTCCGATTTACCCCCCAGACCTCAAGCTTGAAATAGTAGAAGAGGTGATCAAGGGGCTTAATGTAGACGAAGCTGTAGCTAAATTTTTGCGTCTTTTGGTGGAGAAGCGGCGTATCCAATTTATTGCTGATATTGCGGCGGCTTATCAACAGCTTTTGGACGAAGAGTTAGGTATTGCACGGGCAGAAGTGAGGGTGGCCACTCCGCTAGATGAGGAAACGCAAAAGGCTTTAGCCGAGGCCCTTTCTAAGAAAATGGGCCGTGAGGTAGTGCTCAATATCGTGGAAGATCCCAGTATCCTGGGAGGGGTCGTGGCTAGAGTAGGCGATCTGGTCCTGGACGGTAGTATCCGGGCCCAGTTAGAAAGATTTAAAGAATCCATTATAAGGGGTGAGGTGTCCTAATGCAGGGGATCAGAGTAGAAGAAATTAGCGATCTGATTAAAAAACGTATTGAAGAGTATGAAAAGAAGGTAGACCTTAACGAAATGGGTGTGGTCATCTCCGTAGGAGATGGTATCGCCCGTGTTTATGGTCTGCGTAACTGTCAAGCCATGGAGCTCATTGAGTTCCCTGGTGGGGAAATGGGTATCGCCCTAAACCTGGAGTTTGATAACGTGGGTGTCCCCATTATGGGTGATGCCACGAAGATCAAAGAAGGGGATATTGCGAAGCGTACAGGAAGAATCGCGGAAGTCCCAGTAGGGGAAGCGGTATTGGGTCGTGTAGTGGATCCCTTGGGGCGTCCTATCGACGGCAAAGGGCCGATTCAGGCCAAAGAGTTCCGCCGTATCGAGCTTAAGGCCCCGGGGATTATTGCACGTCGGCCTGTGCATGAGCCCATGTATACGGGTCTTAAGGCTATTGACGCGATGACCCCGATAGGTCGTGGTCAACGTGAGCTCATCATTGGTGACCGGCAGACAGGGAAAACGGCCATCGGGATAGATGCCATCATTAACCAAAAAGATAGTGATGTCTATTGCATATATGTCGCCTCGGGTCAGAAAAAGGCCTCGGTAGCCCAAATTGTGGAGGTTTTACGTCGTCACGGAGCCATGGAATATACGACAGTGGTTGCGGCTTGTGCATCTGATCCGGCTACTTTGCAATATATTGCTCCTTATGCCGGTTGCGCGATGGGAGAATATTTTCGTGACTCCGGTCGGCATGCCTTGATTGTTTACGACGATTTATCTAAGCAGGCCAATGCCTATCGTGAAGTTTCTCTTCTCTTGCGTCGTCCTCCTGGTCGTGAGGCTTATCCAGGAGACATCTTTTATAACCATTCTCGTTTGCTTGAACGGGCGGCGAAGCTTAATGAAGAGCATGGTGCTGGTTCGCTAACAGCCCTGCCTATTATTGAGACCCTTCAGGGTGACGTGTCTGCTTATATTCCCACAAACGTTATCTCTATTACAGACGGTCAGGTTTATCTAGAACCGAGTCTTTTCTTCGCCGGTATTCGTCCAGCCATTAACGTTGGACTGTCTGTTTCACGCGTGGGAGGTGCCGCGCAGGTCAAGGCTATGAAACAGGTGGCCGGGCGTTTACGTCTTGAGCTTGCTCAATACCGTGAGCTAGCGGCCTTTGCCCAGTTTGGTTCTGAATTGGATCGTGCTACCCAGCGTGTCCTCCATCGAGGCGCTCGTCTTACGGAAATATTGAAACAACCTCAGTATCAGCCTCTCCCGGTAGAAAAGCAAGTTTGTATCCTTTTTGCCGGTACACGAGGCTTTTTAGATGAGATGCCTCTTGATGTATTGGTGGATTATGAAAAAGAGCTCTACGAGTTCATAGAATCTCGTTATCCTGAAATTTATTCAGAAATTAAAGAGAAGAAAGAAATTAGTCCCGAATTAGAAGAAAAAATGAAAAAGGCTTTTTCGGAATTTAACGAAGAATTTAAGACCAGACACAATGTCGAAACCGTTGAGGTACCCTAAAGATTAGGAGTGGGTGAGGAAAATGCCGAACCTGAGAGATATTAAGCGCAAAATAGAAGCGGTTAAGAAGATTGGCCAAATTACACGGGCCATGAATATGGTGGCTTCGGCGAAATTGCGTGTGGCCCAAGAAAGGGTAGAGCAATTTCGCCCGTACGCCAATAAATTTAAAGATGTAATCAATGAATTAGTCGGTTCTGGGGCTGTAAATACCTCGCAGTTTGATCTCATGCGCACGAGAGAGGTCAAAAAAGTAGAAATTATCCTGGTTACTGCGGATCGAGGGCTATGTGGTTCTTTTAATGCGAATTTGATTAACACATGTGAACGCTTCATCAAGGAACAGAAGGCTCAGGGAAGAGAGATTTCCCTTATTTGTGTGGGTAAGAAAGGTGCGCAGTATTTCAGGAAGTTTGAAATGATGCGTTCTTCCTATGAAGATATTATGAGTCATGTAGAGATTTTTAATGCGCGTACGGTGGCCAGAGAAGCCATGCGTGCCTTTATCGAAGGTGAGGTAGATGAGACGTATATTATCTATGGATATTTTGTGAACATTGTTCGTCAGATCCCTAAGGTAGAGAAACTACTACCTATTTCTGTGGAAGTTGAAGAAGGAGAGGAAAAAACCTCAGAAAAGAAAATATCAGGTTCTTATATTTATGAGCCAGAACCAGAAGAACTCTTTGCCCAGATTTTACCTTTATATGTAAATACGCGTGTTTTTGCCGGAATGTTAGAAACCGCAGTGAGTGAGCAAGCGGCGCGTATGGCTGCTATGGATAATGCTAATAGAGCTTGTGGTGATATGGTCCATAGTTTGACACTTCTTTTTAATAAGACGCGTCAAGCTTCTATTACTAAAGAGCTTATGGATATTGTGGGCGGTGCGGAAGCCCTTAAAGGATAGTAAAGTTTAACAAGGAGGATGAGGCGTTATGGCCGAAGAAAAAGTAATGGGTAAAATAGTTCAAGTAATGGGTCCTGTAGTGGACGTTGAATTCCCTCCGGGCCAGGTCCCCAAAATTTTAGATGCGTTACGCGTATCAAACCCGGCGATTGATGACCGTGAGTGGAACTTGGTTCTCGAAGTGGCGCAGCACTTAGGTGATAATGTTGTTCGTACAATCGCGATGGACACGACAGACGGTCTTGCCCGTGGTCAAGAGGTATGGGCTACAGGGCAGCCCATTGTAGTGCCTGTGGGTAAAGCAGTGCTTGGGCGTATCATGAACGTGGTGGGGGATCCTGTGGATGAAGCAGGGCCCATTAAGAGCGATAAAACCTTTCCTATTCACCGTCCCGCGCCGGCCTTTACAGAACAAGACGTTACCATCCGTGTTTTGGAGACAGGAGTTAAAGTTCTAGATCTTTTGGTGCCCTTCCCCAGAGGGGGTAAAATGGGGACCTTTGGTGGCGCTGGTGTGGGTAAAACCGTGGTCATGATGGAGATGATCCACAACATCGCTATGCAGCACGGTGGTATCTCGGTGTTTTGCGGCGTGGGAGAACGTACACGTGAGGGGAACGACCTATACCTGGAGATGAAAGAATCAGGGGTTATTGATAAAGCGGCTCTGGTTTACGGGCAGATGAACGAGCCTCCTGGAGCCCGCGCCCGAGTAGCCCTCACGGGAGTTACGGTAGCGGAATATTTCCGAGATGAAGAAGGGCAAGACGTGCTCTTCTTCGTAGATAATATTTTCCGTTTTACACAGGCAGGTTCAGAGGTTTCCGCTCTATTAGGTCGTATTCCTTCAGCCGTTGGTTATCAACCGACATTGGCTACAGACCTTGGTGCTCTCCAAGAACGGATCACTTCTACCACCAAAGGTTCGATTACTTCTGTACAATGTGTTTATGTTCCTGCGGACGACTTAACTGACCCAGCTCCGGCGACTACATTTGCCCATCTTGACGGGACCGTGGTTCTTTCTCGTCAGATCGCAGAGCTTGGAATTTATCCGGCGGTGGATCCTTTGGATTCTCAATCTCGAATTCTGGATCCCAATGTTTTGGGTGAAGAACATTATCAGGTGGCCCGTCAAGTACAACAGGTGCTCCAACGTTATAAAGATTTACAAGATATTATTGCGATCTTGGGTATGGATGAACTATCCGAAGAAGATAAAATCATTGTTGCTCGTGCCCGTAAGATTCAGCGTTTCTTGTCTCAGCCCTTCCACGTGGCTGAACAGTTTACGGGTACGCCCGGACGTTATGTTAAACTAGAAGACACCATCAGAGGGTTTAAAGAGATTTTAGAAGGTAAACACGATGACCTTCCAGAACAGGCATTTTACATGGTAGGGACCATCGAAGAGGCTGTAGAAAAGGCCCGTCAAATGGCTTCTGGAGGTTAATAATGGCCAGGATCCTCCTTGAGATCGTAACTCCAAGTCGGATGGTAGTAAGTGAAGAGGTAGATATCGTCACGGCACCTGGGGTAGCGGGTGAATTCGGTGTCTTGGCTAATCATGCTCCTATGGTAGCCGCTATTAAGATAGGCGAGTTACGATATCGCGTGGGTGATAAAGTAGAGTATTTGGCTGTAAGTGGTGGTTTTTGTGAGGTAAGTAATAATAAAATTACTTTTTTATGCGAATCTGCAGAAAAGGCAGAGGAAATAGACGTAGAGCGAGCCTTGAGGGCCAAAGAGCGTGCGGAAAAACGCATTCAGGAAGCTATGGCCCAAGCAGAAAAGATAGACATGGCGCGTGCGCAAGCTGCCTTACAGAGAGCCCTTGTGCGTCTTAAAGTAGCGGAAAAAATAAGAGGTGGGGCAGCATAAATCCTTCTCAGAGGTTATAAAAAGGGGCAACTTCGGTTGCCCCTTTTTTTATTTGTACAATTCTCTAATGTAAAATAAGAGATCCCCTCTTTTTGAGGACAAATTCAATTTAATGGCAACGAGGTGTTTTTATGGGGTTAGCAGTGGTGATCCTTGCCGCTGGTAAAGGTACGCGGATGAAATCTCCATATCCCAAGGTACTGCACATCCTTGCGGGAGAACCATTGGTTACCCATGTAGTGGAAACCAGTCTTACTCTTTCTCCGCAGAAACTTCTTGTTGTGGTCGGTTTTAAGGCCCCGATGGTACAAAGGGCCTTAGGGGCTTATCCGGTAGATTTTGTTTTACAGGCTGAACAATTAGGTACAGGCGACGCTGTAAAACGGGCGGAGCGCCAATTAGCTGATTTTCAAGGAGAGGTTTTAGTCCTTTGTGGAGACGTACCTCTCCTCAGGGAAGAGACTTTGAAGTCGCTTTTGCTTGAGCATAGAAAACAACAAGCAGCGGTTACTATTTTGACGGCCGAGTTAAGAGATCCCAAGGGATACGGGCGTATTGTAAGAGGTAACGATGGTCTCGTAAGACGTATCGTTGAAGAAAAGGATGCCACGGAGGCGGAAAGGCAGATAAGAGAGATCAATAGTGGCACTTATGTCTTTGAGAAAGATTTTCTTTTCCATGCCCTTCGAGAGATTAGGCCCGAAAATGTCCAAAAAGAGTACTATTTGACGGATGTAGTAGAGATTGCGGTTAAGCGTGGCCAAAGGGTAGCGGCTTGGAAGGTTCCGGACGCTACAGAAATATTAGGTGTGAATAGCCAAGAAGATCGAGCTCGGGTCGAGGAGCTCTATCAGGCACGTTTACGTAAGTTTTGGATGGACAAAGGGGTTACCTTTGTCTTGCCTGAAACAGTGTATCTTGAAAGGCGTGTTTTGTTAGAACCAGGGGTTACCGTTTTCCCTCACGTTGTTTTCCGTGGTAGGACTTGCGTAGGCGCGGAAGCAAGGGTATTGAGTTTTTGTTATCTTGAAGATGTTGATATTGCGCCGGGAGCATGCGTGGGCCCTGGGGTTTTTTTGAAGGGGGCTAAAATTTCTCCAAGGAAAAATCCGGCGGGCAATTTGGATTTTTTTCTCAGATTTTAATTTCTTAGATTCTAAAGTGGAAAGGAGTGCGGATATGGAGTTTCAAGAAATAAAGGTCCTGGAAGAGAAAATCGAAGGTTTACTCGCCCTTTTGGAACGTATGCGTCAACAAAATGAAGATTTGAAACATCAACTTCAACAAAAAGAGGAAGAACTAGCGAAAATACAGCAAGAACTTAACCTTTTAAGATCAGAACGTCAGGAAGTTAAAGACAGAGTTCAAACTATACTTTCTAAACTTGATCAGTTACCGATGGGTTAAGGGGTTGGAACGAGTTGTCGATTTCCATCTTTTAGGCCAAACAGTTTCCCTCCGGACAGATTTGCCGGAAGAACTGGTATTGGAAATCCAGAATCTTCTTACCGAAAAGGAAGAAGAAATTAGGCGTAAATATCGCTTCTTGCCCCCCTTAAAAGTGGCCATACTTCTCCTCTTACAAATTTCCGGAGATTATGTAAAAATAAAGAAAGACCATGAAGCGTTGCGGCAGGCGCTGTTGGAAAAGGCGAGTTTGCTCGAAAAATATTTAAAGTAATGAGTTCCTGGGGTGTGCGTGATTAACCACTATCAGCCCGCCGAGCCAACAGCGAGGCCAAAGGGAGGCTCCTCTCCTGGCGGAGGCAGGCTCCTCGAAAGAGGAGAAGCCGGACGGCAGGATGAGCCACCCAGTTCGTGAAAAGGGTCTCGTGCGGGCCGGTTAACACGGCACCCCGGGGTTTTTGTGGCGCCAAACCCCAAGCGGGGTTAATAGATATATTGGTAGGTGAAAGGAAGTGCTGTAACAGGCTTTAAAGGCCTGATGATATGCAAAAGTGTCTATATTATAAAAGCGAGGTTTTTTAGAAAATTGCGTTAACAATATAAGTTTATCTAAGTAAAAAACAGGTATCCTTTATTCTTTCCTTCCTTTCACTTACCATTCATTTTCCCGCGGGGTTTTAATTAATAAAGAGGAGGTTTAGTCATGGAATGGGTCCTAATAATTGTGGCCCTTTTAGGCGGTATAGGCGTAGGGATCCCTTTAGGTTTTAAATACAAAGAGAAGAAAGACCGCGAGCGTTTAGCAGGGGTAGAAGATAAAGCCAAAGAGATTCTTGATGCCGCGCAGAAAGAGGCGGAAAGATTAAAACAAGAGGCGAGATTTTCTGCTCGGGAAGAGGCCCTTAAATATAAAGAACAGATTGAACGTGAATTTGAGAATAAACAGCAGAAGATCTACGAACAAGAAAAACGTCTCTCTGAAAGGGAGATCACTTTAGAGCGGCGTGCAGAACAACTTGAAAGAAGGGAACTAGATCTTGTTCAGCGAGAAGAAGATCTACGTAAAAAAGAAGAGGCCCTAGAGAAGAAAGAAAGCGAATACGAGAAGCTTATTGAAGCCCAAAAGGCGGAGCTTGAAAAAGTAGCTCAGCTTACCCTGGAAGAGGCAAGGGGCATTGTGATTAAGAAGGCCGAAGAAGAGGCTCGGGAAGAGGCTGCCCGCGTTTTGATGAGGATTGAAGCGGAGACGCGGGAAGAAGCCAACCGGCGGGCGCGCGAGATCCTTTCCTTGGCTATTTCCCGTTGTGCCGCGGAGTTTGTGGCTGAGAAGTCGGTTTCGGTAGTGCCTTTACCAAGCGAAGATATGAAGGGGCGAATTATAGGCCGTGAAGGCCGCAATATCCGGGCCCTGGAGGCAGCGACAGGGGTTGACCTTATCATCGACGATACTCCAGAGGCGGTGGTTCTTTCAGGCTTTAATCCGTTACGGCGTGAAGTCGCCCGTATTGCTCTAGAGCGTCTTATTTCTGACGGGCGTATTCATCCAGCGCGGATCGAGGAGGTAGTACGCAAAGTGGAAGAGGAGCTTGAAGCCACCATCAAAGAAGTGGGAGAAAGGGCGGCCTTTGACGTGGGGGTATATGGTCTTGCTCCAGAGCTTTTGCGTCTTTTGGGTAAGCTTAAGTATCGGACCAGCTACGCCCAAAATGTCCTTCAGCATTCCATTGAGGTAGCCTATCTATGTAGTGTCATGGCAGGGGAGTTAGGGCTTGATGTAAAAAAGGCCAAAAGGGCAGGGCTCTTGCACGATATAGGCAAAGCGGTTGATCAGGAGATTGAAGGGCCTCACGCCCTCATCGGGGCAGAGCTGGCCAAAAAATACGGTGAAGATGAAGAAATTGTCCACGCGATAGCCGCTCATCATGAAGACGTGGCTCCAGAGACCGTGCTGGCCGTCCTGGTGCAGGCAGCAGATGCTGTTTCTGGTGCGCGGCCAGGGGCGCGGAGAGAACTTTTGGAAAGTTATATTAAACGCCTTGAAAATCTTGAACGCGTAGCCACTTCCTTTCCGGGTGTGCAAAAAGCTTATGCTATTCAAGCGGGGCGGGAAATTCGGGTCATGGTGGATAGCGGTAAAATCTCCGATACAGATGCCGTACTCCTCTCGCGGGATATCGCGCGCAAGATCGAAAAAGAACTCACTTATCCTGGCTTGATTAAAGTTACCGTTATTCGTGAGACGAGGGCGGTTGAATATGCCAAATAAGCTGCGGGTCCTTTTCGTGGGAGATATTGTGGGGAGGCCAGGACGTAAGGCAGTGAAAAAGTTCCTGCCCCTTTTAAAGGAAAGATATAAGCCAGATTTTATCGTAGGCAATGCTGAAAATGCGGCGGGAGGGTATGGCTTAACCCAGAAAACCGCCGAGGAGATGTTTGCCCAGGGGTTTGATGTCCTTACCTCGGGCAATCATATTTGGCGTCGCGAATTTCTCCCTTATCTCGCCCAAGCAGAACGTGTCTTAAGGCCGGCCAACTATCCGGCCGGGGCTGTGGGGCGAGGCTTCACGCTGGTCGAAAAAGAAGGTCGCTCTTTGGGAGTGATAAACCTTGAGGGGCGTGTTTTTATGCGCGCCCTAGAATGTCCCTTCAGGATGGGCTCTACCTTGGCAGAGCGCTTGCGGGAAAAGACCCCTTGTATCATCGTTGATTTCCATGCCGAGGCCACCTCAGAAAAAATAGCCTTAGGATGGTATCTCGACGGGAAGGTTTCCGCCTTGGTCGGTACCCATACGCACGTCCAAACCTCTGATGATCAAATCCTCCCCCAGGGCACAGCTTATATCTCTGATGTAGGGATGACGGGATTTCGAGACGGAGTGATTGGCATGCGGGCGGATCAGGCCATCGAACTCTTTCTCACGCAAGTGCCTCGGAAACTGGAAGTGCCTAATTCTGGTCCGTTGAAACTGGAAGGCCTGTATTTGGAACTTGATTCAAAGAGCGGTACCGCGCTCTCTATAGAGCGGATCCGCCTGGTGGAGTGATTGGCTGAAAACGTAGCTAGGAGAGGGGAGAGACAAGGATTTTTTGGGCTATACCATGCCCCAAGGCAAGACGAGAGCCTTTTACCGAAATGATGATAGGGCCACAATTATTGATGATTTCGATCTCTTCTCCCGGAATAATCCCCATGGCGGAGAGCCGATTTTTCATTTGCACCCCACCCAAAAACCTTTCTATCCGGACCTTTTCTCCTGAAGAGACCAGAGTGAGGGGTAAAGCGGGGCGCCCTCTGGTCGCCTGGCAGGTATCGCATAAGCCGTAGATTTCTAGCCTATGATCTAAAGGCTTAAAGCCGTATTTTTTAGCCACTTCTTCCTGTAATTTTTCTAATTGGGGATGGAAAAACTCTTGGATCTTTCCACACTTAGTGCAAATAAGATGATCGTGATGTTCTCCGAGATGGCGGTGTTCATACAGGGCCTCTTGGCCTAAGAATTCCTTTTTCTCCGCAAAACCCAAGCGGCACAAAAATTCCAGTATTTCCGAGATCTTTTCCGGGGGGATAGGAATACCCTTTTGACGCAGTTTCTCATGTAATTTGGCGGTGGAGATATGTTCTTCTACTTCTAAAAAACTTTCAAACACTTGTTTAATCAGCTGTTTTTCATCTTGAGGAAGGTGGGCAATAAGGCGATCTAAATTTCTTTTTTCTTGAAGGTGGAGTTCGTGCATTTTAATTTAAATGTGTCGCTATAAAATTTTATTGTAACTTTCTCCCTTACGGCCTAACTGTCAAGAGGGATTTCTAGGAAGATATGCCCCCGGCAGGACTCGAACCTGCGACACCGAGATTAGGAATCTCGTGCTCTATCCGCCTGAGCTACGGGGGCAAAGCCTTGAATTCCTTGGGATACAAGCATTGTAACTAAATTGATCCCCTCCCGCAAGGGTGCCCAAGGGCCTCAAAAAGGGGCAATTACGATCAATATTTCATGGATACAATTATCTTGATCCTGATCGGACTAACAGAAATTTTGGGGATGGTCGCACCAAGCTTTGGTAAAATAGTAAAACTTTAGAAATCTTAGAGTGCTAAAATCATACGGCTTAATAAAAAATAAATGATCTGGGAAGGGTTAGGGCAAGAAATACTGAGTAAGCTTTTTTTAGCGGCCCTATTAGGCGGGGCGATTGGTTTTGAACGGGAGCACCACGGTCAAGCCGCAGGTTTTCGGACCAATATTTTGGTGGCCATTTCGGCCTGCCTTCTCATGCTTCTTTCTCTTTATATGGAAAAGCTTTTTGCCCCCTTAGGAGGGGAAAGCAGTATCCGTCTCGATCCTTCGCGTATGGCCTCTTATGCCGTAGTAGGAATGGGCTTTCTCGGAGCAGGGACCATCATCAAAGGCAAGGGTAAAGTCAAAGGGCTTACTACGGCGGCTTGTTTGTGGTTAGTCAACGCTATAGGTCTCGCGGTAGGTGCGGGCTATTTAGGTGTCGCTGTTCTGTCTACGATCATAAGTTTGATCTTTTTATACGTCTTCCGTCGGGTTTTACGGCCTACTTTTGTTCACGATATATACACGGTGTTAACCGTAGTTTGTAAAAATATGGAACATATAGAAGATATACAAACGATACTTTCTCGCTACAAAGTAGAAATTCAAGCTATAAATTGTTATCACGATTTAGAAAAAGGGTTACACACCTTTAAAATACGCTTACGAACCACAGACCACATCCCCCAGCGGGACCTTATAGAACAAATTTCTCTTCTTTCAGGGGTAAAACGCCTTTCTTGGGAGGAAGCCCCTGTCCCCTAACTCAAAGTATTTTCAATATGCTGGGCAATTTCTTGGGCATAAGCCTTGATTTTTTCTTCGTCTATCCCTTCCACCATTACCCTATATTTGGGTTCCGTACCCGAGGGCCGGATAAGTACACGCCCGTCTTTACCTAAATCTGCTTCGATTTTGGAAACCAGATCTTCGAGGCCAGGGATTTCGTGCGGGGGTTTCTTTTCTTTCACCTTTACGTTTACCAATACTTGAGGGAATTTTTCCACGAGTTTAGCCAGTTCAGAAAGGGGTCTTTCTCGACGCTTCATTACAGAAAGGAGTTGGAGCGCGGCCAAGACCCCATCTCCTGTAGTGGCATGATCAAGAAAGATGATATGTCCGGATTGTTCTCCTCCTAAGTTGTAGCCATTTTTGCGCATTTCTTCTACTACAAAGCGATCTCCTACTTGCGTACGTATAAGCTTTAAGCCCATATTCTCCAAGGCTTTTTCTAACCCCATATTACTCATTACCGTGGCCACCACCGCTCCACCACGTAGAGCGTTAGCTTTTTTCATTTCTTGGGCGCAAATGGCCATGATTTGGTCCCCATCTACAGTTTCTCCCTTTTCATCCACTACGATTACCCTATCTGCATCGCCATCTAAGGCGATGCCCAAATCTGCCTTGTATTTTTTGACGTGTTGGGCCATTTTTTCGGGATGTAGAGCTCCATAACCGTCATTGATGTTGATACCATCTGGTTCAACTCCAAGCTTGATCACTTTAGCTCCCAGCTCCTCAAAGACAGCCGGGGCTACTTTATAAGCTGCTCCGTGAGCACAATCCAAAACAACAGTAATCCCCTCTAGGGTTAATTCGTTGGGAAATGTGCGCTTTAAGTGCACTATATAGCGCCCTTGAGCATCTTCTATGCGGTACGCACGGCCTATTTCTGAATCACATGCTCTAAAATCAGTGATGGTTCCGTTGAGAACCATATCTTCCACTTGGGCTTCTAGTTCATCGGAAAGTTTAAAACCGTCTCTTCCGAAGACCTTGATGCCGTTGTCATAATAAGGATTGTGAGAGGCCGAGATCACTACCCCTGCGTCACATCGCATATCTACCGTAAGAAAGGCAATAGCCGGGGTGGGTAGAGGGCCCACCAAAAGGGCCTCTGCCCCCACGGAACACAAGCCCGAGGCCAGAGCATTTTCCAAAAGATATCCAGAAAGACGTGTATCTTTCCCGATGAGGACTCGGTGCCTACCAGCCTTAGAACGGAAGAGATAACCTACGGCTCGGCCTACAAGCAGGGCGACCTCAGGGGTCATCGGCCATTCATTGGCGCGACCACGGATGCCGTCTGTTCCAAAGAGTTTTCCCATACCCACCTCTCTCTTATTTTAAAATTCTGACTTTTATTTTTGGAGGGGTCAAGCGGATCAATCTGATCCCTGCAGGAAGTTGAAGCTGCACTTTAATTTTGTAGATCCCAGGTTTTAGATCCCGCACGTCTACAAAGGCCTTAATCTGTAGATTGGAGAAAGGGCCTAATATGTGTTCCGGCCCTTGTAGTATAGCCGTAATCTTTGGCGGGGAAAGTTCCACTTTGCTGCTCGCTCCTTTGACCACGATGGGTAAATCTTTTATCTCGCGGGTGACTACGTGTTCGGTGAATTTTATATGTACTTCAACGGTTTTACTCCCCTTAACCTTTATGAGGTCAGGTAAATCAAGGGGAACTTTGCGAATCACAGAGCCGCTAAGGCCGCTTATATCTATGGGGGCCGTACGTATTCGACGCAACCGGTTTACTAGAGATTGAGGTCCGTAAACCTTGACCTTATTCGGTATAACTTCTATCTTGGCGATCTTCCATCCTTGGGCCGGGCTACCATAGATCCCTGGTTCTACAGGTAAGATTTTTTCAATTTCCTTTTCTAAAACTATTTCAAATTGTTTGGGGTCAATTTTGATGAC
>Ga0256832_1000779_pt1 | contig 21018 bp, 17 predicted proteins | sample 134614metaG_FD_190534 | JGI IMG/M metagenome (GOLD analysis project Ga0256832, IMG submission 190534) | Hydrothermal vent microbial communities from Lau Basin, Pacific Ocean - 134-614 | ecosystem: Environmental > Aquatic > Marine > Hydrothermal vents | place: Pacific Ocean: Lau Basin | collected... | reverse complement strand
ACACCACTTTTGAGTATTCTTACCTCAGGTCCCGTCGCTACAAAAGTTGTCGAGATAAAAAACGGTCTTCACATTTTTCCAAACCCATCTTCCGGCGAATCCGTCAATCTGCAATTGGAAGGGTTTGATCGCAGCACCTTGCGTCTCCTCATACACGATGCTGGCGGTAGAAAAGTATTTCAAAAAGAAATAATAGGCAATCCCGGTAAATTTTCATTAAGTATCCATCCCAATTTGCGCCCGGGAGTATATTATGTTGCTGTGCTAAGCCATCAAAAGTATGCTTTAGCGACTTTAGTCGTTCAATAATCATCTGAGGCAGTCGCCCTTGGTACTCGCATCAAAGACAACTGTATTTAGATGATGTGATTCCCGGACTGATTTCTATCAGTTCGGGATTTTTTATCACATTGCACCAAAAATGGTCGGTAGCCATAGACTTAGTTTGGGAATAAAGGTTACGAGCAGCAATACGACAATCATGGCTACAAATAGGGGTATTAATGGTCTGATTACCTGTTCAATCTTTACTTTGGCTACGCTGCAACCGATAAACAGAACAGAACCGACCGGTGGTGTACACAAGCCAACGCTAAGGTTCATAATCAAAATAATGCCAAATTGAATAGGGCTGATCCCCAACTGTCCGGTGACGATTGGCAAGAAAATCGGGGTAAAAATCAGGATAGCAGGGGTCATATCCATAAAGGTTCCAACAAGTAGCAGGATAACATTAATGATAATCAAAATGATGTAGGGATTATCGCTAATACCAAGCAAGGCACTGCTTACTGTTTGTGGTATATTCTCATAAGCCATTATCCACGACAACCCCATACTGGTGCTGACCAGGAACAGGACAATGGCAGTTGTCTTGACAGAATGAATAAGGATATCCGGTAAGTCGCGAACGGACATTTCTTTGTAAACCAAAGCAAGTATTAACGCATACAAAACAGCGACCGCTGATGCTTCCGTCGCGGTGAAATATCCGGCAATAATCCCTCCAATGACAATGACGAGCATTAAAAGACTGGGTAATGCCCTGATGAATTTGTGAAAAGCATCGGGAATGCGCGATCTGTTCGCAAACGTCACATAAGCCATGACAACACCAATAATGCCCCACCTTATAGTAGCATGAAGATCCGTATTGCTTACTAGTTTTGGTGCAAAATACAACAGCCCGAGAAAAGCAATGCCAACGGTTACTATTTTCACTACATTGGTAACGGCAGCCATAATGCCATCTCTTTTGAGTATCAGCATGGACATCGCTACCAACATAATAGCCAACCCCGTCAGAATACCGGGGATATACCCGGCGATAAACAGGGCACTAATGGAGACGCCTCCACTTGCCAAAGAATAGACAATCAGGACATTGCTCGGAGGAATGGAAAGACCGGTTGTAGCCGAAGTAATATTGATGGCAGCACTAAATTTTTCGTCATAACCTTCTTTTTTCATCTCCGGTGTCATAATACTGCCAATTGCCGAAGCAGATGCCGCTGCCGATCCGGATATCGCGCCAAAAAGCATATTCGAAAATACATTCACAAATGCCAGCCCACCTGTTGTCTTTCCCACTAAAACCCGTGCTAAATCTACCAAACGAAGCGCAATGCCTCCTTTATTCATTATGTTCCCCGCAAGGATAAAAAACGGAATCGCCAGTAGAGAGAAACTATCCAAACTACTCGCCATTCGCTGTGCATAGGTCGTAAATGCCGGTAGGGAATCAATCGACACCAACATCGTCAAAACACCTGAAATGCCAATGCTATAAGCAATTGGCACACCTTTTATTAATAGAACGACAAAACTGATAATTAAAACTACTATACCTATTGAATCCATTTTTACTTAGCTTTACGTTTCTGCCTTATGCTATCGTTTGCATTAATTGAAATCAAAGGTAGTAATTTTAGGAATCTATTTTGAAAAAATGTTAAAGAAATAAAAATATCGCAGAATTTCCGCTAGGTTTTTTTTGTATTTAAAAAAAAGGTTTATTATTGCGATACCAATTGAAGATTGTGTGCTGCAACTCACTAGTGGTTCGCCTCAATTAAATTGAACAATTAAAAACATACTCACTTCTTGAAAAACTTAAAATTAAACTATTTTTTAACCTAATTTTTTAAATAAATTTCACTTATGAAAAAAAGAATTTTAACACTCGTCGCAGCATTGTTTTTAACGACAAGTATGTTCGCGCAATTTGAAGTAAAAGTCAATCCGATTGGCTTGTTATTTGGCGGTATCTCTGCTTCAGGAGAATACATCCTAAGTGACAATATGGGGGTTGAAGTTTCTGCAAACCTGCTAAGTCGTAAAGCTTCCTTTTTGGCAGAAGATGCGAAGCTAACCGGATTTGGATTTGGCGCTGCCTATAAGTATTATTTCTCTCCTGAAGATGGAGGTGATAAATTTTATGCAAATGTTTATGCACGATATGGTGGACAAAAATCAAAATTCGATGATGGTGCAGGACAGCAAATAACTGCAAACTATAGCGTCGTTGCTGTAGGATTCGGGGTAGGCTATAAATGGGTTGCAGATTCTGGTTTATTATTTGAACTAGGTCTCGGTGCCGGACGTAACCTTGCGCAGAATTGGACTCTCTCTGATGGTACAGATAACTATGATTTCCCTAATTGGGGGTTTGACCTTACAGGAAAGCTGGCAATCGGTTGGAGATTTTAATAAAAAAAATGTCCGGCAGTATTTAACTGTCGGACATTTTTTATTTCCTTTATTTCCCCTTTTTAGCCAATAGGATGTACTGGTACTCCAAAAGCATATCATAGGCAACTACCGTATCAAATCCTGCCTGATACAATTCATTTTCCACCTGATAAAGAGGAATTTTATACATCTGCTCCGGTCCAAGGGGTATTCTTCTCTTTTTAAAATCGACAATCAAAACCTTCCCTTCCGGTTTTAGCTTGCGCAATAATTCTTTTAAATATTCAACGTGATTTGGGATAAACATAAAGGTGTTGACGATAACAGCAGCGTCAATTTCTCCGTCTTTAAGTGGTATCTTGTCTCCCTGAACCAGTCTCGTTTCCAGCCGAATGCGATCTTCGGGTATCAAATCAACCCTTTTGATGCTATCAATAAGGTTTAGGTATAGCGGATCGATATCAAGAGCTATGACTTTTTTGGAAAGCGGTAAAAGAGGAAAGGTGAAAAATCCGGTACCCGCTCCAATATCAGCTACCGTTTTACCATCCAAAGTATCCAATAAGCTAAGTACCAATTCCGGTTTTTGCCATATTAGTCTGTTATCTTCTATATAATCATCCTTCTCACCGGGTATTACTATGTCAGAGGGCAATTGAATGTTAGTTCCTTCATCATTGTGAGGATACGCTTTTGTATTATCCCAGGTATCTGTTGTAGAATCACAGGAAAAAATCCCCATTGCTGTTAAAATCACTAAAAAATAAAACCGATTCATCTTTGAAAAATTTGGTATATCAGTGGGTAAAAGTAGGTAAAAAAGTACGATTTACATAAATTGGGCTTCCACATTTACATTTTAATAACAAAAGGAGGAGCATTAATCACAAATAGCCTTCATCACTTTAGCACATTTTTGACGGACGTTTTTCCCCGAGCCCTCAAAGTTATTGACGATAATGCAGTAGCTTACCTTTCTACCGTCATTCATAGTTGCATAGCCTGCAAAGGAACGGACGCTTTCCATGGTACCGGTCTTTGCCCGCAAGTTTCCGGCTGCCTTCGTATTTTTCAATATGGATTGCACGTAGCCCGTCTTCCCTGCGATGGAGAGCGAAGGGTAAAAATCAGCATAAAGCGACTCGTTGAGTGCTATTTTTCGCAGCAATTTCGCCATGAAATTAGCAGTAATCAAATTGGTTCGAGACAACCCGCTTCCATCTACAAGCGTCACACCGTCAAATGACAAACCCCGCTCCTCCCAATAAGCCCTAACACGACGGAGACCTTCGTTTGTGCTTCCCGCTTTTCCCGGCTGCACACCCAAAGTTTTGAGCATGACCTCACAAAAAAGGTTGATACTTTTGTGGTTGGTCACATCGACAATTTCCCTGAGCGGTGGAGAGGTATGCGTGTAAATTTTTTTTCTTGCTTTGCGCAAACTTATCTTACCCGGATAAGAAAAATCTGAATAGACCCCCTTCGTCGGGTTGATACCTTCTTCATCCAATAATTTACCCAAATACTGCGCTGCAAAAAGAGGAGCATTTGGAATGGCACCTTTTATTGAAAAAGAGCCTTTACCCCTTGGAATCGTCCCACGAACAAACCGCATATCGGAATAGGGCGCGCCATAAATGTAGGCATTATCTCCACTACCGGTAGCTCCGGATGTCAACTCATTGACGAAGGATAAGCCTTCTATTTCCGGATAAATGCCAGTGATTCTGGGGCGCTGTCCTTCTTTAGGTGTTTGAGCGAAGGTCAGTTTATACAGATTTTCGTTGATATTCAAACCCCACGCACCGGTGCCGTAATAATTGCCGAGATCCTGCCATTGCCAACCCGGCGGACTGACTTCTGATTCAAAATAACTACCATCCCCAATGAGGCTGCCTTCAATACATTTAATACCTGTTTTGTAAACAGCGCCGGCAAATTTTCCCATGACGGACTGTAAGCTTTCCCACCTGTCGCTACCCAGCGTCGGGTCTCCATAACCCGTAATATACATATCCCCAACAAGTGTCCCCGTCTCATCAATACTGCCGGTATAGGAGAGCTCCGTCTTGAAGCGATAATCTCCACCAAGAATGCCAAGCGTGGTGGAGGTCGTTAATATTTTCAGAATCGAAGCAGGCATCAGACTTTTACCACTATTGTACTGCGCAATGGTTTTCCCCGTAGCAATATCTACGATACAAATCCCGATACTTGAATGCGCCAATGCCTCATCATTAACCAGACGATTAATGGATTCCTGGATGTGAGCCTGTCCGTTGCTAAATTTTGCAACAGCAACCAATGAAAAAAATATAAAAAATAATCTCTTGTACATTTACTTCGCATTTACAAAGCGGGAAGTATTTTCCCGGATGCTTCACCAAATCCAATCCGAACTCCATCCTTTTCTCCCCATCCTTTCATGGTAACGGTATCCCCGTCTTTCAAAAACTTGCGCTCGCTTCCATCGGGCATTTCTATAGTCTTACTTCCTGCCCACGAAATCTCGAGCATAGACCCATAAGAATCCGGCGTTGGTCCGCTAATAGTCCCGGAAGCACAAAGGTCTCCGATGTTTACGTTGCAGCCATTGACGGTATGGTGTGCCAATTGTTGGCACATATTCCAGTACATGTATTTAAAGTTTGATCGACTGACAACTTTCCCTGCACTCCCCTCCGGTTGTATATTGACCTCCAACTGAATGTCGTAGTTTTTCTCCCCCTTCGATCGAAGGTAAGGTAATACTTCGGGGTCTTGCACAGGCCCTGCCACTCGAAAAGGTTCTAAAGCCTCCAAAGTCACAACCCAGGGGGATACGGTGGAGCCAAAATTTTTCCCAAGGAATGGTCCCAAGGGTACATACTCCCATTTCTGAATATCCCGAGCTGACCAATCATTGAACAACATCATTCCAAAAATATAATCTTCCGCCTCTTCGATCGGGATTGTTTGTCCAAGTGAAGTTGGCTTTCCAACGACAAAGGCCATTTCCAATTCGAAGTCCAACAGCCGACAGGGACCAAATACAGGGTTATCAGCCCCTTTGGGCATCATTTGACCCTTGGGGCGATGAATAGGCGTACCCGACACCACGATAGAAGAGGCTCTACCATGATAACCAACGGGTAGATGCCGCCAATTGGGTAATAGTGCATTTTCGGGGTCTCGAAACATCATTCCCACATTAGTGGCATGCTCAATACTGGAATAAAAGTCGGTATAATCCCCTATTTTAAGCGGTAATAATAATTCCACAGAAGAGACCGGACGTAAAAAGTCCGTAGCCGTTTTTATTCCCTGCCATCGGTTGGGTTCTTTATTCAAAATATCAGACAACCTTTCCCTCAATTGACTCGTTTTTTCCTTGCCCAGACTGATAAGCTTATTGATGGTTTTATTCAGGAAAACGCTCTTTTTAATATCTAAACCCTCCAGTAAACCAACATTGGAAAGGGTATATAAATCGACAATGTAATCTCCTATCCTCGTACAGACCCGCGGTCCTGCATTATTCGTCTTAAATACACCAAAAGGGAGGTTCTGAATCGGAAAATCGGAATCTTTCCCCACTTCTACCCAAGAAGTTAATTTTGGATTGTTAGCTTTTATCATGGTTGTTAATTTTGGGTGCAAAAGTATAAAAAATTCCTCGCTCGTCATCTATCAATTCCGAAACTGTCGTATTTTATTCAAATAATGTTATTTTTACAAAGTTTTTAAGCCATCAACATGAATAAAGCGCATCCACAACAAGCTGAAGCCTTCATCCGGAATGAGGAACGCACAGATTGGCACGATCAGGCACTCTGGTTTGTTCGCACCAAAAGGGATACTGCCATCAATGCGGTACCCGAATGGGAAGCGCTACGCACACTTGCCGGAGACATCAAACTCCACACCCTTTCCAGATTGGATGAATACTTGCTTGAATTCGAAAAAAACGCACTTGCCAACGGCGTCCATGTCCATTGGGCAGCCGATGCCGAGGCACACAATAAGATAGTCGCGACCATCCTGCAAAAACACAAAGCCCAAAAGGTGGTCAAAAGCAAGTCCATGCTCACCGAAGAGTGCGGACTCAATCACCACCTCGAACAATTGGGAATTGAAATAACAGATACCGACCTCGGCGAGCGCATTATTCAGATGAGAAATGAGCCGCCCAGCCATATCGTACTACCGGCTATTCACCTGAAGAAGGAGGAGGTTGGACATTTATTTGAAGAACAATTGGGCACTGAACCCAACAATGCCGACCCCGCTTATCTGACCAATGCTGCCAGACTGCATCTACGCGAAAAGTTCTTAGAAGCCGATGCCGCTATTACAGGTGTTAACTTTGCTGTTGCCCAAACCGGTGAAGTCGTCGTATGTACCAATGAAGGGAACGCGGATATGGGGACACACCTCGCCCCGTTACAAATCCACTGCATGGGTATTGAAAAGCTCATTCCGAAACGAAAGCACCTCGGTATTTTTACCAGAATATTGGCACGTAGTGCGACAGGGCAGGCAATCACCGTCTATACCTCCCACTTCCGCCGACCAAAACCAAACGGAGAAATGCACATCATCCTGGTCGATAATGGCCGAAGCGAAAAATTGGGGCAAAAAGACTTCTTCACAGCGCTAAAGTGCATTCGTTGTGGTGCCTGTATCAACACCTGCCCTATTTATCGGCGAAGCGGTGGATTTAGTTATCACCACACAATCCCGGGGCCTATTGGTTCTATTCTGGCTCCTGCCACCGACTTGAAGGAGTATAATGATCTCCCTTTTGCATCCACCCTTTGCGGCTCCTGCAAAGATGTCTGCCCCGTAAAAATAGACATCCCTCACCAATTGTACCTTTGGCGCCAGGAAATCGGTAAAGCAGGCTACCTCGGTAAGGTCAAGCAGCAAACCTTGAAAATAGCAGCCAATGTATTGGCAAATGAGAAGCGGTACACCCTTGGCGGAAAACTGACAAGATGGATACTCCGCCACACTCCTCGACAATTGATTAACAACCCCATGAACCTCTGGGCAAAAGGCAGAGAGATGCCACCTGCGCCGAAGGAGAGTTTTCGGGAATGGTTAAAGAAAGAGCGCAGGGACTTGAAAAAGTCTGGTAAATGAGTTACTTTTGCTAAGCATATTCGGAATATTCTCTATAAAACGAGGAAGAAGATCCAACAGGCGGGAACTAAATTATTTAGTAGAGTGTTTTAATTCGTAAGCACATGGGTTTAGGTGGCTTCCTGCATACCCCGTGTTGACGCATATGCGCGTCCTCATCGGAAAGGAAGATAAGGGTATGCAAGGTAGGAATGCGCGAAAGTCAATGATACCGACGTTTATCGTTCAATAGCCTTGTTTGGCAAAAATAGTGAAGTGGTAAGTAGTTAAAAATAAAAAATAATGACGACAGCAAACGACATGAAAATAAATATCATTAATATCGTTTCGGGTATTAATGATGTCAATAAGTTAGAGAAGATTTATCGGGATATTGAGGGAATTACATCCAACTCAAACGATGGAATTAATCTATCTAAAAAATCTAATCTGGAAGATGCCATTGTTAAAATAAGGGAAGGTGTGACCTATCAACAAATTCTTGAAGAGCAAAACTACAAACCAATAAATTTCACTGAATTTAGAAAATTGGCAGATCAAATAGAATGGGAACACTCTTTGGATGAGTTATTGGCAATATTGGATTGATTAGCACCTTTTGAAAACGGAAAATGAATTATTTGCTAGATACTAATATCATCATAATCTACAGCCCATCACGAAATACCCGCCCGGGGAGTCAATGTCAATTCCAGCCCAACTCCGCGTAACATTTTCAAAAATGTAGATAACTGCACATCTACTTTTCCATTTTCAACTCTGGAAATAAAGGATTTTTTCAAATGAAGTAGTTCTGCTAACTGCTCCTGTGTAAGCGTTGCTTTCTTTCGCTCTTCTTTGAGCATCTCGCATAAATAAAATGCTTCAGCCTTTGCCTCAAAAAGCATTCGACTTTCTGTTTCTTTCTGACCATACTTTTGGTCTAAAAGTTCCTTAAATGTTTTGGGCTTATCTGTACTTAAATTCATGAGTTGAAATTCTTTATTTGGGCAAAAGATAACTAATTAGTTAACAAAAGTCAAGTTACAAAAAAAAAATACCGACAGAGTAAAACTCCATCGGCATCATTGCTGTCATAAGCTGCAATTGATTGACAAAACTTATGCTACCTTTCAATTGGTTGTTTGACTTAAAGACATTGTCGTTTTCATTTGCTTTGCTGTCGGTTAGTCGCTTTATTATCATGTATTATAATGCAAAGATAGGACACTACTACGCATCATAAATGCGTAATATTTAAAAATGCAAAAATTTTTATAAAAAATTTATAATCAAATAATTAAATACTATAAAACAGATACTTTTTATCATAATACGCAAATATATTGCGTTGTTGTTGAAGAAAAATCACTACCTTTACCCCAAAAAGCTATGTCTGCCAATAAATTAGCCCTGCTTCGATACAGAATCATCGACAAATGCCTTAGGAATAGATTCAGAAAATGGACGCTAAACGACCTGATTGAAGCCGTATCAGATGCACTATACGAATACGAGGGAATTACCTCAGGGGTAAGCAAGCGAACCATCCAACTCGACATCCAAAATATGCGCAGCGACAAGCTGGGTTATAATGCTCCCATTATTGTCCGTGACAGAAAGTACTACTGTTACGAAGATAAAAACTACAGCATTACCAATTCACCTCTTTCGCCCCACGATGTGGACAAATTAAAAGAAGTCGTCAGCTTGCTGAAGCAATTCAGAGAATTTAGTTATTTTGAAGATTTATCCAGTTTGGTCTCCCGACTTGAAGATAAAGTTATCAGTAAAGAAAATCCCCTCGAAAGCCCCATTCAATTTGATAAAAACGAAAAGGTAAAGGGAACACGGTGGTTGCACCCACTGCATCGTGCCATCCTAAAAAAAATCTCTATCGACTTATTGTATCAATCCTTCAAAGCAGAGGAACCAAAGAGCTACCGGATATTCCCCTATCTCCTGAAGGAATATAGTAATCGTTGGTTTTTGCTCTCGGCTGTAGGCGAGGGTAATAATATCCGCATTTTTGCCTTGGACAGGATCGAAGACCTCAGAGAAAATCCCTTTCACCCTTATCGGGAAGCAGTCGGCATAAATATTTACAACTACTTCAAGGATGTTATTGGCATCTCCAAAAAGCCCGGACTTAAACCGGAAACCATTACCTTCCGGGTCACCAACGACCAACTGCCTTACCTGCTCACCAAGCCACTTCATCCCTCTCAAAAGCTCCTCGAAAAAACGCCAGACAAGGCGACCCTCCAAATTACAGTCATTCAAAATTTCGAGTTGGAAAAAGAATTATTAGGCTGGGGGGAGTTCCTGGAAGTCCTCAGCCCGAATAATCTCAGAGAAAAGATGATTAGCCGGTTAAATAATGCGTTGAATGCTTATGAGTAAAAAATTAACGCAATCGTTTGCACCTTTTGAAAATTAATTTCTATCTTGGCATTTAATTTTCAAAGCAAGCACGCTATTATGAAGTATATTCCGGGTAAATCCTTACTTTTTTTCTTCTTTCTTTTGTGTATGAATGTGCCGGCAAACGCGCAGGAATCATCCGTCACTATCAATTACGAGGGGAAAGATGTGCAGCATTTGAAGCACGCCTGGTACGCGCAGTGGCTTACCCACCCGACAGCTTCAACACTGGATTACGGAGTCTTTCTATATCGCCGTAATTTTGACCTCTCAACGCTGCCGGATTCCTTCATCGTGTACGTGTCTGCCGACAACCGCTATAAGCTCTATATTAACGGACACCTCATCAGCAACGGACCTGCGCGTGGCGATATCAATCATTGGCGTTACGAGACCGTCGATTTGGCGCCTTTCCTCAATGTTGGCAAAAACACCCTCGCCGCCGAAGTCGTTAATTTCGGTGAATTCAAGCACGCCGCCCAGCTTTCCTTCCAGACCGCGTTTATCCTTCAGGGACACAAGGACAATCCCGTTAACGTCAATACGGCAATCGATGGCAGTTGGAAAATTATTCAGAACAAAGCTTACGACTTCATCCCTTTTGTCAGTGATTCACTTGGTGGATATTACGCTGCCGGACCCGGCGACATCGTCGATGCCCGGCAACATCCCTGGGGGTGGGAACAAAAGAATTACGACGACACCAACTGGCTAAGTCCCCGCCCGGCAACTGTTGAGTTTGCCGTCGGAAGGGGATTTTTATTCGGCAGTACCTGGTACCTCGTGCCGAGACAGATTCCCTTCATGGAGGAGCAAGTTACCCGATTTTCATCCGTGGTGAGGAGTAAGGGGGTAGCGGTTGGAACCGATTTCCTTGCCGGAAAAAAGCCGCTGACCATTCCCGCCAACAGCAAGGTATCCATCCTGCTCGATAATCGGGTGCACACCATTGGCTACCCTGAAATCATCCTCAGCAGGGGCGGGCAATCCAAAGTGAAAATCACTTACGCCGAAGCTCTATTCTTCAAAAAATCCAAAACGAGAACCGCCCACGGTGGATGGAAAAAAGGCAACCGAAACAAAAATTGGGACGAAAAAGAAATTCGAGGTTATTACGACATCATCTATCCCGACGGCGGTACAAAACGAAAATTCAAGCCGCTCGCCATGCGCACCTATCGTTTTGTCCAATTGGACATCACAACGGGTAATGAGCCGCTCATTATCGAGGATTTCCATGGTGTTTATACGGCTTACCCTTTTAAGGAGGTTGCCCAATTTCACACCGGAGACACACACCTTGACGAAATATGGCAGGTAGCCTGGCGAACCCTGCGCAATTCGTCCACCGAGGTCTTTATGGACCCCTATTATGAGCAACTGCAATACGTTGGGGACTCAAGAATAGAATCCATGGTTGCCATTTATGTATCAGGGGACGATCGGCTTATGCGAAAGGCTATCAAATCGTTTGATGATTCCAGGCTGCCAATGGGACTGACCGCCAGTCGATTCCCTTCCTATATCGTACAAGTTATACCCACTTACTCCCTGCTTTGGGTGGATATGATTCACGATTATTATATGTATCGGGACGACCCGGAATACCTGCGACAGTTTCTGCCGGGCATGAAGACCGTATTGGAGTGGTTTGAGCAACAAATGGATGATACGGGCATGTTAGGCCCGCTGGAATGGTGGAACTTTACGGACTGGACAAAAGGATTTCAAAACGGCATTCCGCCCGGAGCGGACGACGGGCACTCCGCCAACGTCTCGCTCCAGTACGTTTACGCCCTTCAAAACGCAGCGGAAGTATATCGACATTTTCACTGGGATGATACAGCGCAACGATATGAGGAACTCGCTCAAAAAATACAACGGGCTGTCGTAATGCATTGTTGGGATAAGGAAAAGGGGCTGATTGCCGAACGCCCGGAAAAGGATGTTTTCTCGCAGCACACCAATATTTTTGCCATCCTGACCAATACGATTGCTTCCGCAAAACAAAAGGCAGTTATGAAGCGGATTTTATCCGATAGTACCCTTATCCAAACCTCTGTTTATTTCAAATTTTATCTAACGAGAGCTTTGCAAAAAACCGGAATGGCAAATTTATATCTCGACCAATTGGCCCCCTGGGATTATATGCTCAAACAGGGTATGACAACCTTTGGAGAGACGGATAAAAACCCCCGCTCCGACTGCCATGCATGGAGTGCGAGTCCCTGTTTTGAATTCCTGCACACCGTCGCCGGTATTCAACCTGATGCTCCCGGATTCAAAAAGGTATTGATACAACCCGAGCCGGGAAGATTAGACCATATTGAAGCGACTTTTCCCCATCCGATGGGATTGATAAAGATAACGTTAAAAAAGGATAAATCCGGACATTTATCGGGTGTCGTACTACTTCCGAAAGGGCTTTCAGGTACTTTTAGGCAGGCGGGAAAGGATGTCGAATTGTCACAGGGAAATAATATAATTAAGTAATTATTACGGATGAGGCACTTATTGATTTTTATATTGTTGTTAATAACTTTTTTCGGGTTTTCCCAAAGCGAAAACAGTCGTGTACTGTCTTTAAACGGTACGGCTGAGTTTGAACAAACGACGACGGCGTTTCCCCCTGAAAAATTTACGCGTACCATCCCTGTACCCGGGCTGATTGATTTGGCTGTTCCCAAAATCGACCAATACGATTTATACTTTTCCGGTAGGCATCAGCCAAGGTATAACTGGTATCGCTTTACCTTTCATATTTCGGAAGAAAATCAGGGCAAATACGCCATTTTAAAACTGTTAAAAGCCCGTTATAACACCCAAATAATCATCAACGGGCACGACTGTGGTCAGTATATGCAGTGTAATACGCCTATCGACTGCGACTTGACTCCCTTTTTGAAAACCAAAGGAGCAAACGAATTGTTAGTCCGCCTCGGTGAAAGAGCCTGGCTGCCCAAGGAGGCAGCTACCGGATTTGACAGGGAAAAATACACGGATATTCCCGGCATCTGGGATAATATTTTCATAGAATTTGTCGGACCCATAAAAATCCATCGTGCCCTGACGCTGCCTAATCTAAAAGACGAAACCGTCACCGTTAAACTACAGTTGGAGAACTACGCCAATATCCTCGAAAGAAATATGGAATACTCCGAAATCGACTACGAAGCCAAGGTATTTATCCGGGAAAAGGAGAGTAAAAAGGTCGTATCCGGCACAGCAACTGCCAAGGGGCGCATACAATGCCAACAGGGGCAGGAAGCCGTCTTCAACCTGAAATTAGAGAATGCTCATCCATGGTCGCCCGATGACCCGTTTTTGTACGAAGCCGTCGTTAGCATTACCCCCGAGGAATTATTTTTTAATAATTACGGTAATAAAGAAAGCCTAAAGCCCGGCAAAAAATACGGATGGGAGATGCAGGTGAGCGACACTCAAAACATCACCTTTGGAATGCGGGATTTTGAATCCATAGGCAAGGATTTTTACCTCAATGGGGAAAAGTACAACCTCTTCGGCTCGACGATTACCCTCAACCGTTTTTTCGAGGACAGAGATCGCGCTCATCTACCGTGGGATACTGCCTGGGTCGAACGACTGATGATTGACATACCCAAGTCCATGCGTTGGAATTTTTTCAGAGTGAGTATCGGTATCTTGCCACAATTTTGGTACGACCTCGCAGATAAGTACGGCATTGTCATCCAAAACGAATACCTGATGTGGAACCTCCGCGGACGTCCTTCGCAGTATAAAAAGGAATACACCGACTGGATTTGGTCGGACGGCAACCATCCAAGCATTATCATCTGGGATGCGCTCAACGAGCAAAAACAAGAATATATAGGCAAAGAACTCATTCCTGAATTACGCAAAGTAGATCCCACCCGAATTTGGGACTTGGGTTATATGAAATCGGACAAAAATCAAAGATTAGAGGTCAATGAAATACACTGGTACCCGCTCGCTCATGGCTGGTGGGTCAACGATGAATGGTATGACCGGCATATTCCCGCATTCCGCTTTGGAAAGGTGAGCAGAAAATACGCCGGTATCGCACAATTCCGGGAAGCAACCAGCCCCATTATCGTCAATGAATTTGGTTGGCTCTGGCAGAGCAGAGACGGGTTAAAATCAGGGATTCGCACCTACGGCGAGTTTACGGATGCTGATATTACCCCCTACAAAGAAAATTATGAATCCTTCGAGCCGGACGGGACTCAATTGTACCACAATCGGGATATTTACAGACATTTCCTCGGCGATGCCGCCAAAAGTGCCAAAGCAAGACGCGATTTTCAGGCGTATATGCTTGCTATTGAGTCAGAGATCATTCGCAGCACGAGGGAGGCAGATGGGCTGGCCTCTTTTGCATATTTATCAAATAATAACGGCTACACCGGAGATTGGTTTGCCGGAAATATTGCCGATTTAAACCCTACACCTGCCTTGTTGGCGCAGTACCACACCTGCCGTCCCTTTGCCGTGTTTTGGGATGTGCAGGACGGACGGTACTTGAAAAAGCCGGATTATTTCCAGCCAAAGAAGGAATATCTACTCAATCTCCTCGCCGTTAATGATTCCCCGAAAGGGGAGAAAGGCACGTTGATTATCCAATTGCTTGCCGCAAATGGCAAAGTCATCCTTGAACAAAAACAAGAAATTGAATTAGAGGCTTATTGGCAAAAAAACATTTCCGTAAGGGTAAAAATGCCGGCAAAAAAAGGCGGTTATATGCTCATATCTCACTTGGAAGAATCGGGATTGGACGATATACCGCAAGTCAGCCGTCGCTATATCAACGTAGGAAAGAAAAAACATTATCGCTACTTTGAATACGAATATCAAAAGCCAAAAGGGCTGCTTAAGCGATAAGCCGGGGCTGAATAAATGAAACCCTCCTTTGCGGGAAATGATTGAATGATTGAATGAGAGACGGAGGGACGGAGAGATGGAGAGACGGAGAGATGGAGAGACGGAGAGACGGAGAGATTCTTTGCGCCCTTTGCGAAACCTTGGCGTTCCTCTGCGGGAAATAAGTGAATGAGAAATGAGTTGTGAGAGTTGGGGATGGAGAGACTGAGAGACTTTTGGCGCTCTTGGCGTACTTTGCGTGAACCTTAGCGTGCCTTAGCGGGAAAACAGGAGAATTGGAGACTGAGAGATTCTTTTCAACCAATAAAAATAACAAATGAAAATCAGAAAAAAATAAAAAACATGCAAAGATATCTATTATCATTCGTACTCATCATTGCCCTTTTCGCACAGACACAGGGGCAAAAACCGGCATTCAGAAACGGTCAGTTGGATGTGGTACTCACGCCTTTCAGACTGCCGATACCAAAAAGTAATTCTGTCACCTACATCGACTTGGACAAAGACGGCGACCCCGACGTACTGCGGGCTATTCTGCCCAACGGCATACACATACAATGGATAGATGACGATGACGATATGAAAAAAGGAGACTTTGAAGGCGACATGGATAGTGATTGTGTGATGCTCGACCTCAATCAGGATGGCTCGTATAGTGGCGAAAAAGACCTGATGGTTGACTGGAGTGATGAGGATAAAGACGGCAAAGCAGACTGGCAATGCATCGTCGATAATGCGGAGAAGGACTACACCGGCAAATGGACTTCCCATTACATTTGGTTTTGGGATGCCGATCAGGATGGTGAATTCGGGTATATCGACTGGAATCACCTCGGGTTTGAGGGTTGGGATCATGATGGAAGAGCCAATTTCTTTACAGATTACAACGGAAAAAGCATGATGCTAAAAGTCCATATCACAACCCGTAACATAAAAGACCTGCGATACAATTGGGAAAACCCGTTTTTGTATTTCGATAAAGACAATGACGGACTAACGGAAATGGCAATGCGAATGGTCGATGAACCCAATACCATCAAGGATGAAAAAAATCCTCTGCTCGCATGGGATTTCAGTCATCACATCTCTATGGTACAGATGACTTTTGACATGGATAATGATAATGCGCCGGGTAATGAACTGGACTTCGACATGAGCCTGAAGTTCAAAGGAGCCGGCTTTGAATACAGCGATCAAGTACACCGGATTAAAAATATAGAAGGGTTGCCAGAGGCAGATAAATACTTCAATGATCCGAGGTGGCGACACACGACCGAACTGATTTATCCCGGCCATGAAGCGGCTTATGACCTGACTTTTCAGCGAGGAGAGTGGCAACAATGCTGGTTTGTTTTTGATGAGGATGACGATTGCCAGCGTTGGGAGCGGGTAGAGTTTTACGAACCCAAAGACCCGTTCAAAATCGGGGCAAAAAACGGGGGGGTGGATAATAATCCGCAGGCAGACCCCTCCGGTGACCGTGGTGAATGGGATATGGACTTTTCAGGTAAGGGACAACTATACATTTCCCCAATGGACGGACGACTTCACCTCTATGGTGCGGAGCTCGGCTATTGGCGCATTGACCAAAATGCAACCTACTTTCAGGGATGGCAGGGATGGCGGGGACCCAACCTGCAACCCGAAGATTTTGACAAGGCAGAGCCGGAAGTGTTTGGTACGATGAAGTACGAAGATACGGACGGCAATGGATTCATGGACAAAATCAGGATGGATATGGATGGGGATTTTATTTACGAGTCGGAAATATCTCTTATTGCCCTCGGCATTGACGATAAAGCATCAATCTTCAATACCGCGGAGTGGTCTTATTCGGATTATCAGGCAATCTATCAGTCCATGGCAGACAAAATGTGGAGAAATGCAAAAAATGGAATAAAAGTCGCTCAACAATACGGCTTAAATACGAACTGGTACAGCCATTTTCTAAACCCTAAAAGCCTGCGTGAAAAATACAATAACGGCTATTGGCTTTCACTATACCTTTATCGGGATTTGATACAATACGCCGCGATTCAACACGACAAACAGTTAGAAAATATTATTCAAAAAGCTTATTTTTCTTTCAATTGGGAGAGGTGTTTAAAATAATCATCATGAATTACGAACTTACAAACGAACAAATCGAAGCCTACCAGAGAGACGGCTTCATCATTTTGCACGATTTTTTGTCCTCCGAAGAGTTGAAAATCATGCGAAAAGCAGTTGACAATGCAGTCGCTAACCGAAAGGGGCGAAAATTCCCCCACTCGGATATCATCACCGGGCAGGACGACGGCATCAATGCTGAGGCAGCGTATTTTGGAAAGGTATTTGACCAAATTATCAACCTTTGGCAAACTGACGAGACGGTAAAAGAGCTCATCCTCGACAGAAGAATCGGAAAGATGGCTACTCAACTCGCGGGTGTCGATGGTATCCGGGTTTGGCACGATCAGTCTCTCGTCAAACAACCATGGGCAAACGCAACTGCCTGGCACGTGGATACCCCTTTCTGGTCTTTTACCCATAGGGAAGCACTTAGTATCTGGATTGCCTTAGAGGATGTCACAATTGAAAACGGCTGTCTGTGGTTTATGCCCGGATCGCATCGGGATACCGAATTTGGCGAACCCGGCATCTCGGTCAATATGGGTGACATCTTCGATAAATATCCGAAATATCGCTATGCAGAGCCGGTACCTTCAGTCATTAAGGCGGGAAGTTGCTCCTTCCATAATGGAATGTGCCTCCACGCTGCCGGTGTCAATATGACTCCCGGTACGCGAAAGGCAATGACCTGCGCATTTATGCCCGACGGCAGTACCTTCAATGGGAATAAAAACGTACTGAGCGATGAGCAGTTTGCAAAATTGTCGATAGGCGATTTGATGAACGATGAGCATCAAAATCCGTTGATTTATCACAGGGATTGGGAATAAGAAAAAATAGAAATGAATAAGAACAAACACTGGGGGCGATACGAACAACTGCGCCCCGAACAGATAGAGACCATCTTCGAGCAATATCCCATCGCTTATTTGCCATGGGGAGCATCGGAGTACCATGGTGTCCACAATCCGGTGGGGCTGGATAGCATCAAGGCATACGGGATGTGTATCGACCTGGCTAAATCGGTAGGAGGCTTGGTTTTACCTGTCGTCCATCAGGCGAGCAGCACCATTAAAACCTACCCGGGTGTCAACTTCAAACGGCATTCGCTGGAGTTTTCGGAAGGATTAATCAGGATGATGTGCCGGGAATACTTCGAGCAGTTGGCAGAGGAAGGTTTTAAAATTATTGTATTACTGACGGGGCATTGCGGCGAACCACACTTTGAAATCCTAAAATCCGTAGCGGATGAATTCAATCAAAAGCATCCCGACAAATACTTTTGGACGTTGGCTGAATTTGAGGTATTGGAGCCGGATATGCTGGTTGCCAACCACTCTGCTATCGGCGAGACGGCACTGCAATTGTACTACGCTCCCGAGTTGGTCGCGTTGGAGAACCTGCCTCAGGATAGGGAAACCACCCTTGTGGATGATGCCGTTTCCGGTGCCGACCCACGCCCGGCAACAGCCGAGATGGGAGCCAAAATCGTGGAAACCTTCGTCCATAATGCAGGAAAAAGAATAAAGGAATTATTACAAAAATTAAGCTAATGAAATATCGAACACTTGGAAGAACCGGCTTAAAGGTCAGCGAAATAGCACAGGGAACCTGGGCTTTTGGCAATAACGTCTATGGCGGTGTGGACGAAAAAGACGGCATCGCCGCTATCCATGAGGGAATTGAATTGGGAATTAATCTCATGGACACCGCCCCTCAATACGGTACTGCCGAGCAGGATGGCGTAGCGGAAATCGTGTTGGGAAAAGCCCTCAAAGGCAAAAGAGATAAGGTTTATATCTCAACAAAATTTGGACGAAATCCGACCATTGCCGGAGGAGCATCACAGTTTTACAAAGAGCGCGTCATCGCCTCCGTGGAGGAGAGCCTGAGGCGGTTGCAAACCGACCACATTGATATCCTCTTCTTCCACTCTCCCTTTTCTGCCGACGAAATACGTGATGATGTATGGGAGGGTTTAGAGCAAGTGAAAAAACAAGGTAAGGTAAGGTTCGTCGGCCACTCCATCTCTATGTTTCACCAGACGGAAGGGATGGCGCGAGAGTGGGCAAAAGACGGTCGCATTGATTTAGTGCAAGTCGTGCTCAGCTTGATGAACAGGGAATCTGAACAATTAGTCAGTGACTTTGCTGAAATGAACATCGGAGTCGTAGCGAGGGAATGCCTTGCAAATGGCTTCCTCGCCGGGGTTTTCACCAAGGATACTGTCTTCAAAGCGGGCACTTTAAATGCTCGTTACTCACGGGAGGAACTCAGCGAGCGCATCGATCAGGTGGAAGCATTCCGGTTTTTGGTACGAGATGACATCACGCAGATGGCACAGGCGGCATTGCGGTGGGTACTGGATCAAAAGGGCGTTTCGACTGTACTTTCCGGAGCAAAGAACAGCATGGAGCTGCGTGGGGCGGCTTCTGCTTCCGATGCGAAGCCCTTCACGCAGTCGGAATTGGATTTGGCAAAGAAATTATTGACGAAGAATTTTGAGGCGGCTTGAATTCAATGATTGAATGACAGAATGCCTGCCTCATGACCGAAGGGAGGGAGGAATAAATGATTGAATAATTTTTAAGAATTGAATCAAACAAAATAATCATGGGTGCATTTTTAGGAATAATATTACACGCCATTGGCGGTTTTGCAGCGGGCTCTTTTTACATTCCAATGAAATTTGTAAAAAAATGGAGCTGGGAAAGTGCCTGGATGGTACTCGGTTTTGCAGCTTGGATATTCGCTCCCTGGGTGATGGCTTATTTTACAACGCCACATCTTTTGGAGGTATTGACAGCTGCGGATGGTGCTACACTTTTTTACACTTTTCTATTTGGCTTACTTTGGGGGATTGGCGGGCTGACCTTCGGGCTGACCATGCGGTATCTCGGGGTGTCGTTGGGTATGGCGGTAGCACTTGGATTTACAGCCGCCTTCGGAACCTTGGTTCCACCCATAATTGATGGTACAATTGGAGATAAATTTACATCTAATGGAGGACTACTCACCATGAGTGGGATATTATTGGTACTGATTGGAATCGGGCTTGCCGGTTATGCCGGAATGATGAAGGAAAAGGAATTATCAGAGGAAGAGCAAAAAGCCGCTATTGAAGAATTTGATCTATGGAAGGGATTGGGTGTGGGTATTTTTTCCGGCATTTTAAGTGCGAGTTTCGCTTTTGGATTAACAGCGGGTGCACCCATCGCACAAAAAGCGCTGGAATACGGAGTAGCACCCGTTTTTCAAAATAATGCCGTATTAATATGGATATTATTGGGAGGAATAACGACAAATTATATCTGGACGATTTATTTAAGTGCAAAAAACAAGACCTTTTCCGACTTCACAGCCCACTATAAAACTATTGAAGGACAAAAAGAACAAGTCCCGTTAAAAAGCAACTACCTCTTTGCGGCACTCGGGGGTATAACCTGGTATCTGCAATTCTTCTTCTACGGTATGGGAGCCACTTATTTGAGTAAAAAATATGGCTTTGCAAGTTGGAGCCTACACATGGGCTTTATTATTTTGTTCAGTACGATGTGGGGGCTTTATTTCAAAGAGTGGAAGGGTATCTCCTCTAAGACCTCTGTTGTTTTATGGACGGGACTGATGACCATTTTGATTGCCATCGTGATGATTGGAATGGGCAGTTATTTGGAAGGTTTGGTATCGGAATAATTTTTTTATTTTGGTAGGGCTTTCTCATAAAAATAATTCTCATTTATTCAGTCAAGATAATTGTAAGTTCTCAATACGGGTGCATTTCATTTTGTCGTTTTTTAGTAGTGGCGG
>Ga0256832_1000778_pt1 | contig 21018 bp, 15 predicted proteins | sample 134614metaG_FD_190534 | JGI IMG/M metagenome (GOLD analysis project Ga0256832, IMG submission 190534) | Hydrothermal vent microbial communities from Lau Basin, Pacific Ocean - 134-614 | ecosystem: Environmental > Aquatic > Marine > Hydrothermal vents | place: Pacific Ocean: Lau Basin | collected... | reverse complement strand
GGTGTCGGGTTTTGCGCTGGGGGGCGGTTGTGAGCTGGCGATGTTGTGCGATATGATAGTGGCTTCGGATACGGCGCGTTTTGGGCAGCCGGAAATCAACATCGGGGTGATGCCGGGGGCGGGGGGCACGCAGCGCCTCACCCGGGCCGTCGGGAAATACCGCGCCATGGAAATGGTCCTCACGGGGCGTTTCATCAGCGCCGAGGAGGCCCACCGGGCGGGGCTGGTCAACAAGGTGGTGCCGGTGGAACTATATCTTGAAGAGGCCGTGTCGCTGGCCCGCGAGATCGCCCAAAAGTCGCCGCTGGCGGTGAGGCTGGCCAAGGAAGCGGTGAACTTTGCCTTCCAGTCGTTCCTCAACGAGGGGCTGCATTTCGAGCGGAAAAACTTTTACATGCTCTTTGCGTCGGAAGATCAAAAAGAGGGCATGAAAGCCTTTATGGAAAAACGACGGCCGCGGTTTCAGGGGCGTTAGGCGGGGCCGGCGGTTTCTTTGATACGGGCCCCCTGAGCCCGTAAGAAGGCCACGGCTTCGTCCCACAGGTCGGATAGCCGTTCGAGCGGATAAAAGCCGCCGTCGCCGAACAATTCCGCCCGCCGGTTCAACACGGCCCGGGCCGCCACCACGGCCACCGAGCCCGTGACCTTGCTCATCGACGCCTGCGCAGGCGTGCCGTAGTCGATCATTTGAAACGTGCGGATAGCGCCGTTGCTTCCGACGGCGCGGCACCGCATCAGCGTCATGTCGGGGCCCTGCATTTTTACGGCGGGCAGGAGCCATTCCGCGAGGGTGGCCCGCCGGTCTTCGTGCAGAAATCCCAGCTCGTAAAAGCTGCGCATGAGTTCGAGGTGCGGCCGATAGCGCAGGGTCAATTCCGCCATCATGGGGACGTCTTTTAAGGTGTAGAGGAGCGTGCGCAAACCGTCGGAATAAAAGGCCGTGAGGGGGCCGACCTCGTCGAAAAAAGAGACGTGTTCAAGAACGGCAAGGGGTTCGGGCCATTCCACCCGCCCGTTGCGGATGATGCCGGCGGGACGGACGTATTCATCGAGGGCGTCCATGGGATGAAAAGGAGCTTCATAAAACAGCGGTGGGCGCGGCCGCTGCGGCAAGCCGCCTACATAACAACGAAACTCGCGTAAGCCGCCCGGTGCCCGATGCCATTTTCCAGCAAAGAGGTTGCTCAGGCCCGGGGCAATGCCGGCGTCGGGGATATAGACGGCGTCCGGGCGGACTTCTGCTGCCAGTTCCACGGGGTTACGCGGATAAAAGGAGACATCCACCAGCGAAGCGCCTGCGGCAAGAACGGCCTGGGCCATCGCCTCGCCGAGGTTCCCGGGCACCGCCGAAATCACCAGATCGTATGCTTCGGCCCGGATGCACTGCTGCACCTGAGTCGGCGAGGCGTCCGAGGACAAACGCCGCCCGAGCCCTTGCGAACGAAGGTTCGCAAGAGCCTCCTCGGAAGGGTCCATTACATCCAGCAACACATCCTGCAGATGCGCCGCCACAAAACGGCCCACCCGTCCGGCGCCCACAAGCAAGACTTTCTTTTTCCGGTCAGTCATTAAAAGTCCATTGAATACCCCACGTCAGGCGGAAAGGCGATGAGGGGTTGTAATTATCGATCAGGAAAGGTTCGCCGGTGAGCAGGAATCTCAGGTGCGAGGCCCTTACAAAGGCCTCGAAGGTTTTCACCCGTCCGGTCAGTTCGGCTTGAATCCACGGCGGGTTGGCGATGCGCTCGCCGGTGGGCCACAGCCAGCTGAGGCGCGGCGCATAGAAGCGGGGGGCTGTGTAAGGAGCATGCCAGAAGACCCGCAGGCGGAACGCGCTTTCCACCCGCCGGAGCCATCGCCATTTCACTGCGCCCCATGCTTTGATGACCAGCGGTGAGACGCCCCACCATCCGCTGTCGGCCTGCTGGGCGATGATCTCGGCCGTTCCGTCCCAGCGGCGGCTGCGGCCTTGCACCTTCGCCCGCACCTGATACCACCGGGCGACAGGGCGAACGACAAGGTGCAGCGCAGTGTCCCACTGCGGGAAGGTCCCTACCCTTCCAATGCTTCCAGCAAGGGAAAGCCCCCGCCACCGAAACGCCGCCTGCGCCCGCTGGGACGGGACGGCCCCCGAAAAGCCCACACCCGCCGGGTAATAGGGCGAGGACGGCGCTGCCAGCCACAGGAAGGGAATAAGCAACCGTCTTTCAGTGGTCAGCCAAACCTGCATAGGCCCTTGCTGATAGGCAGCGCGGATCGTCCCTTCCCATCGGAGGGTGTCGTTGGCACGCATCAAAAAGGACAGCTGCCATCCGCGGTGGTGCCATCCGGCCCGCAGATAGGCGTTCCACCTTTGCGAGGCAGCCTTCCCGCCCTGCAGCGGTTGAAAGGCCCGTCCGCCTTCGGCTTCCAGCCCGCCTTCCACCGACCACGGCCCGCCCGGCTGCTGATAAAAGGCGCCCACCCGGCCGTAGAGATAATAAGAAGCAATGGAGTCCTTGCCGATGGAAGCCGTGTCCTGCACCGGATAATAATCGGCCCCAAAAGCCTGGGGGTCGGCATACCCATAGGCTGTCAGGCCGGCTCGGATAGCGTGAACGATACCCCACGGAGCCCCTCCCACCACCGAGTCGGAGTCATTGACTATTGCCCGTTGCCAGCGCCCCCGCCATTCCACATCGCCAAGGCGGAGAGACTGAGAAGCCGTTGAAAGCCTTACCGGCAGTGCAGGGTATTGAAAAAGACTGACCTGTGAGAGCAAAGCCGGCTCGGCAATGCCGCCGTTTTCTTCCCAGGCGGCGTCTTTCCAACGCAGCCGAAAGCTGCCGCGATAGTGGCGCCCGTCGATGCCGCCGCCGCCCGCCAATGAGCGCCGGCGCGTGGTCCGATGGGCATAATACGTGGCTGTATAAAGCCGCCGATACTGGAAAAAGCCCCATCCCTTTTTCCGTTGTTGGTAATGGGCGGCATCAAAGAATTGAAGTTCCCGTTCCCCCTGAAAATAAGCCAGTCGGGTATATAACGAATCCGAAAAAACCGCCGTATCAGACAGCGGAAGCAGCCATTGCTCGAGATAATGGGCCCATGACCACGGATGCGGCGTCCATAGCATCTGCGTTACGTCCAGCGAATGATAGGGAAAGGCGTAGCCGGGCAGGAAATGCGTATCAGTCCAGTCCCGCCACATCTGTCCGGACAGCAGCGGCATCGGCTGCTGGGCCCATCCTGTCCATGCCACGACCGCGCATGCCACAGCCCCCATCAGCCGCCGCATACGCCGTCCCTCTTATTCAACCTTTTGAAAGGTGGCAACGGCGCTTCCCCACCGGATGAGGTAGATTCCCGGCACCCACCGATCAACCGCCACCGTCACCTCCCGCTGTGCCGCCGGCCCTTCTCTGTGCACAATGCGTCCTCGGGCGTCATAAATGACCAGCGGCCGGCGAGGCATCGGCACATCATCCGGAAATGCAATCCGGACCTGCGCAACGGCCGGATTGGGCTGAACGTTCAGCGTCATTAGGGATGCAGGAGAAGGGCTTACCACCGAGGTTGTCGTATCTATCTCGGGCACAAACACAAAAAGGCCATAGGTCATGTCACTGGCCACCACCGCTCCCGACGGAAAAAGGGGATAAACTCCCCAACACCCTTCATAGCCCTGATAACTCACCCCCCCGATAGTGTTGTCATTGTCCGGATAGGTATCGTATTGAAACACCTTTTGGGGGTTGTTGGGATCAGCGATGTTATAAGCCACCACCCCCTCATGATAGTAACTAATCCATACGATTGAATCATGTGCAATAATAGGGTTATGCGGGATAGAGCCGGAGGAATAAGCCGATCCGAAAGTGGATTTTAATACCGGTAACTGAGGATTGGAATAGTCATACACTTTCAACGGGCTGCCATGCGTCTCATCGGCAAAAACCAGCACATCTCGCTGGGGCGCCGCCCATGAGCTGTGATTGTATCCTTTACCCGGGTATGAGGATATCGAAGAAATCCGCACCGGAGAATCCGGTCGCTGAAAATCATACATGGCAAGTCCAATCCATTCCAACGACAGTAAGACCGTATCTTGATAGGCAAAAACATCATGCGAACGGCCGCCGCCAAATGTGGAAGGGGGATGATGCTTGATCAATCGCGGATGGGCCGGCGTATCGAGCGAAACCACTGACACTCCTGATACACGCCGTTGTCCATTTTCCCGATAAGAGGCAGCAGCCAGGTAAAGCATCCCTCGAGCGGTATCGATGAAAACATTATGCGACCGATAGCAGATCGCATCCGAATCATACACTTTATGCACTGAATCGGGCAGATATGACAGGTCGAATACCTGCAAGCTGCTGTTGCCTTCGTCGGCTACGCCATAGCAATAATGCTGATAGGTCTTATAATCCCGGTGAATGCAGCGGTTATACCATCCGTGTTCGACCTGCACCAGCCGGACGCTGTCGGGATTGGTGATGTCAAAAAAGAAGGTGGCATCCCACGAGCCCATGATAGCGTATTCCCGCCCGTTGGAATCCGTCCAGCCCCAGATGTCATTAACCCCGCCATAAACGGCGCTGTCCCAGTGATAGGCCAGCCGATAGCCCAGCAAATCCACCTTTTCCTGCCCCCGAAGGCCGGCCTCCATCCAGAAGAGCACAGCCCCGAGCAGTATCCATCGCCAATGCTTAAAAATCGTCATATTATTCCGTTAAACCGTCATTTTTTCAATCACCCGCGTCAACAGCTTCGTCAGCAGGGGTTCAGCTTTAGCTGCCGCCGCCAGGACGTGTTCAAGGTGCACCTCCGGGAGTTCGGGCAGCCATCCTTCGTCGGTGACCACCGACACGGCCATCACGCGCATGCCCATGTGACGCGCCACAATGCATTCGGGCACCGTGGACATGCCCACCACGTCGCCGCCGATGGTGCGCAGGTAGCGATATTCCGCGGGCGTTTCGAGGTTGGGCCCTTGCACCACCACGTAAGTGCCCCGATGCAGCTTGATATTCAGCTCCCGGGCCGTGGCTTCCGCCAGCGCAATCAGCGCCCGGTCGTAGGGCTGACTCATATCCGGAAAGCGCGGCCCCAGCGCATCCAGGTTGGGCCCCCGCAGCGGATTATCGGGCAGCAAGTTGATATGGTCTTCTAAAATCATCAGCTCCGCCGTCTTAATGGCCGGATTCAGCGCCCCGCATGCATTCGACAGGATGAGCGTCTGAATCCCCAGCCGCCGCATCACCCGAATAGGAAAGGTCACCTCCTGTAACGAATAGCCTTCATAATAATGAAAACGCCCCTGCATGGCCAGCACGTATTTCCCGCCCAGCCGCCCGATGAGCAGCCGCCCGTGATGACTCTCCACCGTCGAGACCGGAAAATGTGGAATGGCGTCATAATCGAGCGCCCGTTCCAGCTCGATGGCCTCGCCCAGCTTGCCCAGCCCCGTGCCCAACACAATGCCCAACACCGGCGCGTCCGTCAAATAAGGCCGAATAAACGCCGCCGCCTCATCAATACGGCGCATCATTTCAGAAGCCTGCATCATCATAGGAAATCTTTGCCGTTCGATTTCGAAGGATGGCAAAAGTAGAAAACCGCATCAGGACGTTTTTGAATTGGGTGTGCCCCCCTTCTCTCCGATTGAAGAACACCGATTGAAGATTGCTGACTTAAAATTAAAGCGTAAAATGCATATTTAACATTCAGAATCCGCGACTTTGACTCCGCTCAGTCTGTGGACGCTCGGCGGAGGGATGCATCCCAAAGCAATCCCGTTCTATCACCGCGGTGCAATCATCACCCGCTGATGGACGACGCCGTCGGGCGTGATGATCCGCAACAAGTAGGTGCCGGCGGCGAGGCGCGGCGGAAGGGAGACGCGCCATGGGGAAGGCATGGCATGCGGCAGGCGGTGCATCCACACCTGCTTACCGTCGGGAGCGTAAAGACGCATTACGACCTGACGCGGCGGGCGGGCGGTCTGTATCCACAGAGCGTCGGTGGCAGGGACGGGATATATTTTCCAACCGGCGGCGGGGTCTTTCCCGAGGCCGGCCGGATAAAGGGGGGTGAGTCGGACGTCATCAAAGGCGAGGCCGTCATAGGTGGCGGGGCCGGGGCCGTCCACCGCAAAGACGAACCGCAGCTGGATGGTGTCGGCGGAAGGGGTGTTGATTCGGGTCGAGACCTGTTTCCAGAAGTGCGACTGCCCCGTCCATCCGTAGCGATGGGCATATCCCCATCGTTTTTCGAGGGCGGAGACGGGCCCCGTAAACCAATATTGCGGGAAAGCGCCGTTCATGTGATGCCATTGGCCGTTCTGGTAGATGTCGATGGCACCGCCGTCGTAGGTGCGGTAGGTATCCCACCACACGCCGGCGGAGAACCGGAACGAGTCGATGGCATCGGGAATGACAAAACAAGGACTCAAAACATAGCCGGCTTCGTCGTCGAGATAGCCGGCGCCGAGGCTGGTTTTCCATACTTTGGCCCCTTCATAGGCCTTGTTGATGGTGCCGACGGTGGGGGAACCCCATGTCCATGAGGTGGTGTCCCCCACCTTCAGGATTTTCCATCCGGCCCGCCCTTGCTCAAACCCTTCCCGATAAGGGAGCGTTTGCAACGGCGGCACCCACACCGTCACAACATAGCGGTTGTCGGAGGTGTCGGCCTCGGTGGGCGTGTTCAATGTGACCCGCATCTCGACTTGATGCGTGCTGTCGTGAAACGTCAGCTGACATCCGGGGATTTCCCACATCGTCGTGTCGCCCGTTCCGAGGGCGGTGCCAAGGGGCGCGGTTCCCTGACAGACCGTCTGCTGGTCGCTGCGCACCTCATAAGAGAGCATGTCGCCGGCTGATAGCGGCTTGCCCATGTTGATCAGGCGCGCCTTCACCGGCAACAGCTTCGAGCGTTTATCGCATTCCAGCACCGGCGATAAGGTGGTGGAGTCCACCATAATATCGGAGCCGAGCACGCCGATTCGGACGTCGTCGAAGGCAAAGCCGTCGCCGCTGTGGATGCTGTAATCGGATCCGAAGAGCACCCGAAACTGAATGTAGCCCGTGGTGTCGGGCATATCGAATATCCATCGGGCCGTAACCCACCCCTGACTTCCGCGATCCGAGGCGGTGCCCGTCCATCCTTTCTGACTTCCGCTCCATGCCAGTCCATCAATCCCCGGGTCGTTATACCACCCCTGGGCGATGGAGACGGTGCCGAGGCGTCCCCACTGACGGCGCATCGAGGTGAGGGTATCGACGGCACCGCCGTCATAGCCTCGTTCGGCATCCCACCAGACAGCCGCTTCAAAGAGGACCTGATCGCCCCCGAGAGCGGAAAGGTCGAAACACGGGCTCAGCACCCATCCGGCTTCTTTGTCGTCGTAGCCGTCTCCGAGGCGGGTTTCCCATGCCATGGAGCCGCTGGCCGCGGTGTTGATGTTGCCGCCGGCGGCGGGGTTGCCCCATTCCCACGAGGAAGCGCTTCCCTCTTTTGCCTGTGGCAACCAGTTGTCCGTCCCGTTTTCAAAGTCTTGATAATACGGCAGCTGTGCGATCAATGGCTGCGTAGTGATGGGCGCTGTATATACCGTCGAGTCGTCAATGGTCACCCTGATTTCAAGGGCGTGAACCCCCACGGCGGACACATCCAGCGTGCAGGGCGCATGGACGTGCAGGGTGTCTGCAAAAGCGAGGTCGCGGGGCGCGTATATGGTTTGTTGGCAGACCTGCTGACCGTCGAGCATGACGGTATAGGCGATGGTATCACCGGCGTGGACTTCTATGGCAGGATTGGTCAACACAAATACAAGGGGTTCGTTGGCGCCCAGCCCGCATCCGCCTCTCGGCGAAAGCACTTCCAAGACGGAAAGCTGTTTGGTCGCCGGATAAAGGGAAATGCTATCGATGGCGATGTCGCTTCGATAGCCACTGCCGCGCACAGCCCGAAATCTTACCCGGTAAGGGGCGGTCAGGCCGCCCACCAACACCCTGCGTAGCATCCAGGCCGAGCCCGACAATTGTTGTTCGCCCATGAGGGAATCGAACACCGTCCACACGCCTGAGGCCGAGTCCCATCCTTCGATATAAAGGTTCCCCATCTGACTGCCATACATGTGATAATAGAAAGAAAGGTAACCTCCCCCTTCATCGATACATGGAGAAGTCAGCAGGGTGGTTTCATCATTAGAGGCATTGCTGATTGATGCTTCGGTGTAGAGGTATTGCTTCCCGACGGCGGCGGCCGTTGGTCCGGTGCTTGATGAAGGCGTTGATCCGCTGTTCACCAGCCACGTATAACCCGCCGGCGAAGGCGTGACCGTCCATCCACCCGTCAATTCAGGGCTTTCGAGCGGGTCATTTTCAAACCCTTTGGTGAGCGGATAAGTATAGCGGGAAGCGCTCAGGTTCACCCGGGCGGGGATTGCCCAATATCCAATATAGCCGTCCCGCTCCGCTGCCACCGTCATGTAATATTGGTCGGGCGGGAGGGCTGTGACGACAGCCGAGGTGCCGGTGATGGTCACGCCGGAGTCCAGCACCCTCATCCGCACCGAGTCCAGATAGAGCAATCGGTAGGCGGTGTCGGTCAGCGACGGTTGCCATGAGACTTGCCGGGGAGTACACTCCGACACCAGGTCAGAAGGCGTCATCGCCGTGATGGTGGCTATTGCCGAAGTGTCGGTGAGGGCGCCCCGTTGGACCATGACCCGCAGGGTATGCAGGCCGGGACTCACGGGCAGCGGCGTCCATTGATAGGCCCGCCGATCGGCGGCGACGTTGTTGGCAATGGTCTGCCAACTTCCCCCGTCCAGCTGATATTTTAATGAGAATGTGCCCGGCGGACCGTAATAGTCCCAGTAAATGATGATATCGTCGTCATCGATGAAAGCGGCGCCTTCGTGCGGAAAAGTCAGCGTGAGGCCGGGCTGCAGGTGTTCATATGCCACATAGTAGGTCTGGGGCCCCATCGGGACGTGGCTCCCCTTGACGCGCACCTTCCACGTGCCTGCGGTCGGCGAGTCGATGGTCACCAGCTCGGCATTGTTCAGGGTGTCCACCTTTCGGACGGCGGGGTCATCCAGCGAGTCGGGGTCTGGATAATGATTCAACACCCATGGATGATAAAGCTGACCATTGGGGTCGATCACTTCCACATCGAGGTCATTAATAAGTCCTTTAACAGCACCTATCGGAGCAGCCGGGTCGGGCCACATCAACATCACGCGAAACTCGTGAAGTCCCTGCGGGACACTTATCATGAAGGAGTCGGTCTGGCCGTTGGACACCGAGTCAATGATCACCTGATTTTGGTGCACCACCTCATAGGCCCGCCGCATATTTACGAGCCCGAATCCTGATTTGTAGTCGGGCCCCGGGTTGAGAATGTCATCCGCGGTAAGGGCAATGACCGCCCGCAACAACACCGCCGGTGCCAGCGAGTCGTTGTGATGGTCTTTCCAGACGTCCTGAAGCAAAGCCGCCGACCCCATTGTTTTGGGAGAAGAATATGAGGTTCCGCCGGCCCCTTCATTGACCACCAGCGGATAGAGGCGGCCGTCATACATGGGGCCCCGACTACTGAGCGACACAAACTGGCCGGTGGGGCTTACCGAACCGGAAGCAAAATGATTCTTATTCTGCTTCCGCTCCCCGGTGATGTTGGCCCATCCCGCAAAACTGTAAGGAGAGAACCCTGTGGAAGTGCCCGAGTTACCGGCGGAAAAAAAGACAGCGACCTCAGGATATTGCTCGGTGAGTAGGTCAAGTGCTCGGGCGCGGGCATCATAACCGCCATGAATACCAAATCCGAGCGAATGGTTGGTGTAAAGGACCTGATGGTTGGTATAGTTTTGATCGTAAGAAGTAGGAAAATCGTCACTGATGATGGTGGCGCCCGGCGCCGGCGCGTCGGAAGTAGGATCGGTGACGGCCGCCGAAGCGGCAAATCTCGCCACACTGGAAGAATGGCCGGCCACTGATGAGGTAGAGTCCCACACCCAGAGGCGCCCTTTCAGGTTCATGTGACGGGCCACACGCCCCGACTCGCTGACCATCATCCGGATACCGGCGGCGCGATAGTCTTTCCCGGGAAGATGATGGACCACATTACTGCGGTTAATTCCGCTGTAATCATAGTTGTTTTCCTCGGGCACCGGCGGCGGCGACGGCAAGTCAACATATTGAACGAAAGGCAGTCCGGCAAACGCATGGACCTGATCAGCGGGGATCGTCCCTTCTATCTGATATGCGAAGGGCGGCACCCGTTCCACCTGCATGCCCCGCTTTTCCAACGCCACCCTGACCCGATCGGGATTCAGTCCTTTATAATAAGCAACCACCACGCCCACGCCTTCTTTCCGATAAGCCCATTCGGGGGTGCGTTCATCCCATACGGGATTGTATTTCATGGAAAGGGGGACCGGCATGACCTTCCGCAGCGCCGGAACGGCTTTCCAGTTGTCAAAGGCGGCATCCACCACGGCATAATAGGCCATGGGATGGCGATAGTCCACGAGCCGCACACCCCATGCCGCCATCTGTCGGCGTTCGGCATCGGAGGGAAGGCGGGAGAAATGAATCAGGCGGAAATATTTTCCTTCAAAAGAGCTGTTCTCATCGATCGCAGGCACGGCGGAAGCTTTTCCCGCCGGCCCCGCCAGCAGGAAAAGCAGAGCAAGGGTTCGCAGCCACATAGGTTAGAGGTTTTTCCGTTTCAGTTCGAAGTGGGTGCCAAGATACAGCTTTCGGACCATGGGGTCGGCCGCCAGCGCCTCGGCATCGCCTTCCCGCAGGATTTTTCCTTCGAACAACAGATAGGCCCGGTCGGTGATGGAGAGGGTTTCCTGCACGTTATGGTCGGTAATCAAGACGCCGATATTGCGGGATTTCAAGTGTGCCACGATGCGCTGGATGTCTTCCACGGCGATGGGGTCCACGCCGGCGAAGGGTTCGTCCAGCAAGATAAAGCGGGGCTTGGTGGCCAGGGCTCGGGCGATCTCGGTTCGGCGTCGCTCGCCGCCCGACAACAGCTCACCGCGATTTCGGCGCACCCTTCCCAGGCCGAACTCTTCAATCAACGCTTCGAGGCGCGCCTTGCGGCGGCGGCGGTCAGGCTCGGTGTATTCGAGGATGGCCAGGATGTTTTCTTCCACGGTCAGCTTCCGAAACACCGAGGGCTCCTGGGCCAGATAACTGATGCCCATGCGGCCGCGCCGAAACATCGGCGCCGAGGTGATGTCTCGATCATCCAGATATATACGTCCTTCATCGGGCCGAATCAGCCCCACCATCATGTAAAAGGTCGTCGTTTTTCCGGCACCGTTGGGCCCCAGCAATCCCACGATATTGCCCTGCTCGACCTGAACCGACGCCCGGTTGACGACCTTCCGGCCGCCGTATATTTTCGTGACGTTGTCGGCGCGCAATATGTGTCTATCGGATGCCATGATAACGGTTGTAAATGCGAAGATAGAGGGCTTTCAAGCGGTGGGGGAATTGCTCGAAGGCGTGATGAGCTTTCAGTCGGGAAAGGGCTTCGCGGGTAAAAACCGGCATCAATGCATCGTAACGGTCGATCAACCATCGGGTTTTCTCGAAAGCCTCCATCACGTTGTTCCGTTCAAAAAGCAGGCCGCTTTTTCCGTCTTCGATAAGACGCGGCACGTCCCCCACCCGACTGCTGACCACCGGGATACCTGCCGCTACGGCCTCCATGACGGCATTGGGCATGCCTTCATTTAACGACGGAAAGAAAAAAGCGTGCGCCTGCCGCAGCAGTGAATAGACGTCCGATACGTGCCCGTGAAACTCGACAAAGTCCGACACACCCAACCGCTCCGCCTCATCGATGACAGCCCCCAGCATCTGCCCCTTTCCGGCAATCATGCCCCGAATCGGATATCCTTCCCGGTGAAGTTCCCGCACCACCTTAAGCAGCAGCGAGGCATTTTTCCCATGCGATATATTGCCGATAAAAATCAGCCGAAACGGCTCGCCGCGGCGCCACACCGGCTGGACGGGCGGCCCGGAAATGGCAATGGCATTGGGTAAGTAATAAAGCGGTATGGGAATAAACGTCCGTTTCCGAAGCGCATGGATCACCGCCCACGAGTTGGAAACGACCGCATCGGCGCCGTAAAAATTTAATGCCCGCTCGAACCACCGCGTCCGGCGATGGAGCAGCTCATGAGACGTGCGCAACGACACGATCACCGGCATCCGCCGGAAGAGCTTGGCCATGGTCATATAAGCACCGGCATAAAAATGCACGGTATGGACCATTTCCGCCCGAAATGAACGGGCCAGCCGGGCCAACTGAATCAGCCGCCACCACCGCGGCCCCTGGGGAAGCACCCGCACCCGCTGCCCCAGGTCTTCCTCAATGCGGCGTTGCCAGATACCGTTTTCCTGCAGGGTCACCACCGCCGACCTCAGCCCGAGCATTTGGGCGGCCTTGGCGATGTAATACACCTGCTTTTCGCTGCCGCCGCCGTGGAGGCTTCCCGTGACGATCAGCAAACGACGAAAAGGAAGACGGTTCGGATTCGCTGTTTGAAAGCTCAAATGTTGTGTTTATGTTGCGGAACAAAAGTGACCATCACCGAACGGGCGGCGGCAGCCAACACCGGCGGCTTCCCCGCGGTCAGAGCCCACACCCGCCCATGGCAAAAGCTCAACCGCTTACCGGCTTTTTCCACGGCCCCCTCGGCCCATAATCTTTGTCCCCGCCCGGGCCGCATGAAGTGAATGTCCATCTGCCCCGACACCACGTGCTGATTCGGCTCGACCAACGTAAACGCTGCAAAGCCCATGGCCACGTCCAGCAACGTCATGATCACGCCGCCGTGGGCATTGCCGTCCTGTTGAAGGTGCCGCTTTTCCATGGGCAAAACAGCCGTCACATAGCCGGGGCTGATCTCATCCAGCTCGATGCCCACCGCCCGCATGAAATGCTGGCCCGCCAACTTCCGGCGCACCAGCGCCTCAAAATGCGGATTTCGCGGCTGAAAAGGCGGATCAGGTCGCAGGGTATTCTCCATGAATATCGGTAAGGACTTCATAACCGGTGGGCGTGACCAACACCGTATGCTCATATTGGGCCGAAAGCTTGCGGTCGATGGTTCGGGCGGTCCAGCCGTCGGCGGCATCCACGGTGACGCGGGATTTGCCTTCATTGATCATGGGCTCGATGGTAAAAATCATGCCGGGCTTCATCACGGGACCATCGTGAGGACGCCCCACATGCATCACATCGGGCGGCTCGTGAAACTTCAGCCCCACACCATGCCCACAAAATTGATAGACCACGCCATAACCGTGGGCCCGGGCATGGGTTTCAATGGCCGCGCCGATAGCACCGAACCGATTGCCGGGCCGCACCTGCGCGATGCCCAGGTCAAGACATTCCTTCGTCACCTTCAGCAAGCGACGGGCCGCATCGGAAATGGGTTCCACCGCATACATGCGGCTGGTGTCGCCGTAGTATCCGTCTAAGATGGTGGTCACATCAATGTTCAGAATATCGCCTTTTTTCAGGACAATCCGCTCGGAAGGAATGCCATGGCAGACTACCTCATTGAGGCTGATACAGGTGGCCCGGGGATATCCCCGATATCCTTTCGGCGCGGGGACGGCGCCATGGTCGCGGATAAATTCTTCCAGCATCCGGTCCAGCGCATCGGTGGAGACGCCCTCCTGCACATGCGGCTCGATAAAGTCCAGCGCTTCGGCCGCCAGCCGGCAGCTGCGGCGGATGCCTTCTATTTGTTCCGGCGTTTTAATGATGATCTCATTTTTTCGAGACCGGCCCCGCAATATTTTCCGCGCAAGGTTTCGCATTCCGTTCTATTTGCGAATGAGTTTTTCAGGATCAAGGACCTGCATTTTCCAGGCCTTTTCAAGGGCTTTGAGGTTGGCCCGTTCGGGGTCCACCGCCCCCATAAACACCAGCGGATATCGTCCTATATACATGTCATGAACCCGCTGAACGGCTTCCGCCGCCTTTTCCGGCGTCAGAGACCGATACGTTTCCCACAAAAACTGCGAAGGGTCCCGCTCCCATCCCCGCCGTTGCCATTTGAGCACGTAAAAAGAGCGGTCCCGCATCGAAGGCATGTTCATCATCACGGCGTTCCGCTCGGCCGCCACCAGATATCCCACGTGCGAGGGCTTCAAGGGAAATCCGCGCAACAAAGCCTCGGTGGTGGAGACGGCCTCGACGGTTTTATCGGCCTGCGTGCCCAGATAGCCCTTGAGGTAAAAGGGGCCCGTTTGTGTGGCCGGCCACACAAACGAACCGCCGGCGGCATAAGCCAGCGACCGAAACTCGCGCAATTCCTGAAACATCAACGACGACATATCGGCTCCGAAATACCGGTTGAACAAGCGCACGTAGGGCAGGTCTTCCTGCGCCGGCGGCGCCTTCGGCACCAGATAGAAAGAAAGCGACGACTGGATGGCATCCTTGCGGGCGGCGTAATAGAACATGTCGGCGCGGGGGCGCTGCAGCGGCCGTTCCTGATAGGGATCGGCCGGCAACAGCTCGTCCACCTCCCACTGCCCGAGCCGCTGTTCGACGGCTTGCTGGACAAAGTCCACCGGACGCCGGCCCACGTAATGCACCTCAAAGGGACGGGCCAACACCCGCCGCCAGTGTGACAGCAAATCGGCCACTTTCAGGTGCTTGATGTCCGAAAGCGGCAACTGCCGCAAATACCGGGAATATTTGCCATACATGACGTATTCCCGCACTACGTCGGCCGCCCCCGGCGGGTCATGAAGAAGCGCCTTATACGCCGCCTTATATTGCCGATAGACCACTTTGATTTTATCCGGATCTTCTTCGGGATGGCCCAGCCAATCCATCACCACGTCGAGGGCCTCATCGAGATTCGATTCCAGGCCCGTCAGGCGCAGGGTGACGTAATTTTCCGCCACCGAGAGATTATACGTAAATCCCAGCCGGCCCAATTTGCGGCCCATCTGATTGCCCGGATGGCGCCGGCTTCCCACCAGCCCCAGATAATCGCCCACGTAGGGCAGCAGCGAATCGTGCAGCGAACCCGTTTTCCAGCGGATGGTCAGGTCGGCGATCTCATTGATGGTGTTGGGCACGTAGTAGAGCGTGAACCGCTCGGTGGTTCGGGTGATCACATCCCGCCGGAAATCCACCGCCGTGGGCTCGAAGGGCTTTTCCGGAATCCGCTTGTAATATCGGGCATATTCCGATTCTTTGCCGCGGGCCGTGCGACGAATCGGGTCAAAGGGCGGCCGCGGCAGCTTTTCCTTTTTGGGTTTGCCCATGCGGGACTGAATCAGCAAATAGTTCGGTCCGAAATAGCGCCGGGCCACCGCCGCTACATCGTCCTTCGTCAGTTGCTTATACCGCTCGGACCGCTGTAAGTATTTCGCCGGGTCGATGCCGTAAATAAAGGCATCCACCAGTTCCATGGCGATGGCGGAGTTGGACTCATTCCGCAATTCGGCTTCCCGCACCAGCTCGTTTTTTACCGTCTCGAAAAGGGCGTCGGGATAGTCGCCCGTTTTCAGCCGCTCCACCTGCGCCAACACCACCGCTTCGGCCTTATGCAACGACTGGCCGATCATCTTCGGCATAAAGAAAAAGGCCATCATGCCGTGGTCCTGCAACAACAACGGGATGGGCGAAGCCGCCAGCACTTTGCCCTCTTTCACCAACGAATCGAACAGTCCGATGCCGTTGTCGTTCGACAGCAAGCGGGCGATCACCTGCATCACGGGTGCGTCGGGATGCGGGTCGGGACACACCCGAAAAGCCGCCACGCCCAGCCGCAACGGCGAGACGCGCAACTTCACCACCTCCCGGCCGTTAAACGGCGGCTCTTCCACCTTCGGAAAAGGCGGGACAGGCGCCGAATCCAGAACGGAAAACTTTTTTCGCACCACCGGCAACACCTCCGTCGGGTCGAAATCGCCCACCAGAATCAGCGCCATGTTGTTGGGCCGATAATACCGCCGGAAATAGCGATACATCTCCGACAGCGACGGGTTTTTCAAATGCTTCGTCTCACCCAGAATCGATTGCCGATAGGGATGCTTCCGGAAGAAGGTCTTCTGAATGGTGTCCATCAAATGGCCGGAAAAGTTGTCCATCGCCCGGTTTTTCTCCTCATAGACCACTTCCAGCTCGCTCTGGAACAGCCGAAATACCGGAAAGTGAAACCGATGGGCGTAAATATCCAGCCACTTTTCCATCTGATGCGGCGGGAAGGAATTATGATAGACCACCTTATCGAAATGCGTAAAAGCGTTGATGCCCTGGCCGCCGGCATAGCGAAGCAAGGTGTTCAGCTCGTTCGGGACGGCATATTCGGCTGCTTTGAGGGAGAGGCGGTTGATGGTCTTTAAGATGGTTTCCCGCTCTTGGTCGGTCTTGGCCAGCGGAAGCATGTCATACCAGAAGGTGATCGAGTCGAGGTAAGGCCGCTCGGCGGCATAGTTGGTGGTGCCCAGCCGCCGCGTGCCCTTAAAGAGCATATGTTCGAGATAATGCGCCATGCCGGTGTGATTCGGCGGGTCATATTTACCACCGGCTTTGACGGCCACGGCGCCGAAGACCTGTGGCAAATGACGATTGGGATAGAGGATGACCGTCAGGCCGTTATTTAGATGATCCACCACGATATTTTCCGACATAGGAGGTTGGGTTTTCATTGACGAATGCGCTTCTATGGTAACCGGCTGCTGGCCGCAAAGCGAAACGGCGCTCATCATCGCAACCGCCGCCCCGAAAAATTTCCTAAACAAAAAACCACGCATAAGAAAAGAACTGCAAAACAGCGGGCGCAAAGCTAATACCTTTTCCAACAGCCTGCGGAGATGCCGCTGTTCACTATATAAGAAAGACTTTCTGCATTACTTTCGGTTCCGGATTTCCGCCTCCCTGCGGAAAAACACATAGCCGCCGCGTTTTTTGGCGATCATCAATTGCTGGACCGGATAGTCGCGCTTGACCCGCTGGAGGCGGTCGATGCGCGTAACCAGCCATACCGGCGAATCAACGGGCATGGTCAGCAGGCGTTCCAGATCGTCGGCCTCCGGCGAAGGCGGCGGTGCTTTCTTCGTGTAAAACAAATGGGCGTAGCTCTTAAATCCTATCACGCTCACGTAAGCGGGACGTCCCGCCATAGCCTGATAAAAGTCGATCGCCGGCCCCTGCGTATAACGCTCGATGCGGGGCAGCGCATAATACCACACCCACTGCGCCAACAGCAGAATGCCCAGCGCCACCGAGAAGGCCCGTCGGGGCGCCGGATACAGCAAGGTCAGCATCCAGAACGACAACACCGCCATCACCGGCAGGATGCCCAGCCACGGCCACGACACCGGCTCGGTGAGCGCCCCCTTCGTAAAAGGGTCTTGCACCAACGGCAACCATTCCTTGACGGTCATCCCGGCCAGTGGCACCAACAACAACACGCCCCCCAACAAAAAGGCGGTGCTCCAGAACAAGAAACGGCCCACGCCCCGCGGCCGAAGCGGCGCTTCCTGCAACGCCCGCGCCGCCAAAATGACGATGGGATAGTATGCCAACGACGAATAATGCACAATCTTGGTCTTCACGATGGAAAAGACCACCAGCACCGTCAGCAGCATCGCCATCAACATCAATGGAAACGGCGCGATCACAAAGGCGCCCGCCCGCTTCTTCAGCAAGCGCCGAATCAACACGAACGACGCCGGAAAGCATCCCAGATACAACACCGCGAGATGATACCACCACGGCCCGCCGTGGCCCGCATCCGGTGTGCTGAGCAGCCGAACCTGATAGCGGACGAACTCCCGAATAAACCACGGTCCGTTAACCGCATACTCCACAGCGAACCAGCTGAACGCCGTCGCCAGGGCAATGGCCAGAAAAGCCGCCAACTGCCCAACGGAAAAGGGGCGCCGGCTCCAATGAATGGTCCATACCACCAACAACGGAACGCCCACCAAGCCCAGCGCCACGGGCCCCTTCGTCAACACCGCCATCCCCCACAACACCCCGCCCACCGGCAGCCACGGCCAGAAGGCCCCTTGCATAAAGCCGCGCACCGCCGCCCACGCCGCAAAAAACATGTAGGCATTGAACCACGGATCGATCAATCCCGACCGAAAGTAAAGATGCGGCAAAAAGGCCCCCCACCACATTACCCACAGCAGCGACCCCTCCACGCCGAACCATTTTTTGCCCCGAAAGAGAAACACTGCGCTGACAAGAACGCCCAGCAACGCATTGGGAAGGCGGGCCGCCGTTTCGGTGGGCCCCAGCCACCGCATCGCCAGCGCCTGCTTCCAGAAAAACAACGGCGGCTTTTCCCAGAAAGGCCGGTAATCAATATACACCCGCAGATAATCGCCGAGGACGTTCATCTCGCGGGCCGCCTCCGCAAAGTTGATTTCGTCCCAGTCGAAAAGGTGGACAACATCCAGCCCCGGCAGTGCCAGCAACAGCGTGACCACCAGCAACAACCACCTCACCGACCGGGTGCGAGCCATCGATAACAGATTAAGGTAACTCCGATGCCCAACACCATTCCCACCACCACATCACGGGGAAAATGCTGCCCCAGATAGACCCGGGAGTAGCCCACGCCCAGCGCCAGACCCCATACCAGCCACCGCACCCATCGACGGCGGACGAGCAACGCCACCACCGCGGCCGCCACGAAAGCCGTGCCCGTATGGCCCGACGGCATCGCATAATGGTGATGCAACGGAACCGGCGACGTGATGGTCACACCCCACGTTTCCGCAAAGGCGGCCGGCCGTAGCATCCCCGCAAAGACCACCCGCTTGAGAAACAGGTTCAACGCTCCGAAAGCCGCCATGGCCGCCAGCACCCACCGCCAATGCGGACGATGCCGCCACACCACCCACGCCATCAAGGGTAAAAACACCCATCCCGTGCCCAGCAGCGTCCAGTATCGAAACAACACATCCGCCCACGGCGCCGAAAAGCGGGCCATTTGAAAGCTCTCCCGCAACGGCAAGCCAAAAGCAAAGACGGCCGTCACAGCCACTACTGCCGTCAATACCAGCCAATCACCTTCTAAAAAGCGTCGTTTCCACATCATCAAAGGCACGCTTGTCGTGTGAGCAGCATATCCCGCAAGCCGGCACGGGCGAGGCTATCATATCGCAACACCCGCATCTTTCCCGTTTCGCATCCCCAAGAAATCTGACCAAACTTTTTATGCTTTTTCACTCTGCTTCTCCCTTATGCGTTCTCCCCTACCCCCACATACACATTGCCAGATAGAAACCACGCTATCACCCTGAAGTCAGCAAAGAGCTTTCGGGCAAAACCTATCGTATCTCTACTTACCTCTGCTTGCGCCAGATAATTCACCACCTTCGTAAGCCGGTCATTCTTTTTTCGATACCAATCCAGCAGCCCGACGCGTCCACCTTTTCTCACTACCGAAGCCGTTGTTTTCATCACATCTTCCCAATCCGGAATCACAGAAAAAGCGAGTTCTCCAATCAGCACATCAAAGTTCGGCTCGATGCCGCGGCGTAAGAAGTATTGGGCACTCAGGTTCCTGGCGTCTTCGTGAAGCAGCCTTATATTCTTCCAATGATTCTTTTTTATCCTTTTGCGCGCAGTATGCAACATACCGGCGGAATAGTCCACGGCGATTATTTCGCCTGTATTTTCCAATTTTTGCTGAATCATCTCAAAGCTCTGCCCCGTTCCACAAGCGACGATAAGGATACGATCACCTCGGTTTATTTTCAAATATTCGATAAGTTGGGTTCGCGGCTTATGATAGATCCATGCCGTGAAGGGATCATACCATCCTGCGATTCTATCATACCATCCCACTTGCAGCGGCTTTTAACTGAACCTTGTGGATGATTAGGTTTAAGGTCAACGGTCCTTAAAATCGGGCTTTCGCCGCTCGAGGAATGCCGAGACGCCTTCCCGGAAGTCTTCGGTGGCAAAGCATTCGGCGAAACGGGCGGCTTCGGCGGTGAGGCCCCGTTCCAGGTCGTCGGCACCATCGGCCACCGTTCGGATAATCTTGTGCAACGGCAACGACGAATATCGGGCCAGCTTCTCGGCAATGGCCCGGGTGCGCGGCAGGAGTTCTTCCTGCGGGAACACATGATTGACCAGGCCCCATTGCAGGGCGGTTTGTGCATCGATGGGCTCGCCCGTCATCAGCATTTCCATGGCCCGTCCCCGCCCGATGAGGCGCGGCAGCCGCTGCGTCCCGCCATAGCCGGGGATGAGCCCAAGGCCAATTTCCGGCTGACCAAACCGGGCGTTTTCCGAGGCCGTCCGAAAGTGGCAGGCCATCGCCAGCTCGCAACCGCCGCCCAGCGCAAAGCCGTTCACAGCCGCAATGACCGGCTTGGGAAACGTCTCGATCCGCGAGAACAGGCTTTGCCCGAAGCGCGCCATCTGCTCGGCTTCCGCAGGCGAAAAGTCGGAAAACTCTTTGATGTCGGCACCGGCGGCAAAGGCCTTCTCTCCACTGCCTGTGATAATGAGCACCCGCACGCCGGCATCTGCTTCCAGCCGATCCAGCAGCGCATCCAGTTCTTTCAGCAGGTCGATTTTCAGGGCATTGTAGGCCTTGGGACGATTCAGCGTGAGCACCGCTATGCCGTTCTGAACGTCCAGCAACACATACTGAGGGGTATCCGTCATGTTGAAGTTGTTTACTTTGCTTCTTTGCAAAATTGAGAAATCTGGCAGGGCTTTTCGGGAAAGCCGCCGTCATCGTATAAATCTGCGCCATCATGCTGCCGTCCACCATGGAGGCTTTTCATCCGCCTGCTTTCTTGTCGGAAGGCACGCCGCGCCAGCAGGCTGCCTTTGAGGCGCTGGAAAGACTCGACATCTTCACCCGCCTTCATCCGTTCGACGCCCGGCTGGCCGGCACGGTTCCCCTCGACGTGGATTTGCCCGGCAGCGACCTCGACATTCTCTGTGCTGTGCAACATCCGGCGTCTTTTATAGAAAAAGTAATGACACATT
>Ga0256832_1000777_pt1 | contig 21042 bp, 18 predicted proteins | sample 134614metaG_FD_190534 | JGI IMG/M metagenome (GOLD analysis project Ga0256832, IMG submission 190534) | Hydrothermal vent microbial communities from Lau Basin, Pacific Ocean - 134-614 | ecosystem: Environmental > Aquatic > Marine > Hydrothermal vents | place: Pacific Ocean: Lau Basin | collected... | reverse complement strand
GCTCGTCCTCGAGGATCGCGCCGATGTCCGCGACCCGCCGCACGAAGTGGTAGCTCCCGCTCCCTTCGCGGGCGATGGTGAGCATCGTCCGCTCGTCGAAGTCCGTGCCGAGGCCGACGCTCGTGGTCAGCACGCCGCCGCGATCGAACATGCGCCGAGGCACCTCGGCGAGGACGTCGGGGTTCGTCTGACCCACCGTGGCCTGACCGTCGGAGACGAGCATCACGAGACCCACCCCCTCGCCGGCCCGCGCTCGCGGCGCCGTCTCCTCTGCGAGCTCGAGGGCCGCGCCGATGTTGGTCCCGCCGCCAGGGAGCAGGCGGTCGATGGCCGCATGGGCAGCGCGGCGATCGCCCAAGGGCGCCGGGCCGAAGTCGACGGTCGCGTCATCGCTGTAGCTGATGAGCCCGAAGGTGTCGCCAGGCTCGAGTGCTTCCACGACCCCATGGGCGGCCGCGATCGCCTGCGTCCACTTCTCGCCGGACATCGATCCACTGCGATCGAGCACGAGCCGCACGTCCATCTGCGGGCGACGCGGCGCTTCTCCTTCCCGCCCGAGGAGGGCGATCTGAAGGTGCACGCGGTCGGCGCCGGTGCGCAGGCGGCTGCGCTCGAGCTCGGCAACCATCGCCATCCCTTCGTCGCGGGGCCGCTCGTAGGGGAGCGGGTCCCGGTCCTGAAAGGCCTCCAGGCGCACGGTCTGCCCGTCGATCACGACGCCCCGCTCCAGGAGGTCGTCGAGCCGCGCCCGGACCCCGGAGCCTCCTACGAAGTTCGAAGCGAGCACGCCGTTCTGGGGCAGCGCCGGCTCCGACACTGGCGCAGCCCCTGAGCCGACGATGGCGTGGATGCGCCGACGTCGCGCTCGACGGCGGCGGCGTGACCTCGCGGCCACCGCATCGGTTCGGATCGCCGCCTGCCCGCGAGGCGCCGGGGTCGCCTCTGCTGCCTCGAGCTCGGCCGACGGGAGCCCGCCGAGCGTGGGGGCTGTCGGGCTGCGGTCCTGCGCGTCCTCGGCTTCGGCGAGGCCAGCGCCCGCGGCGAGCTGCACCGGCGCCTCGCCCGCCTCGCCCGCGGGGAGCGGCGGGGGCACCTGCGCCTCGCTGCACGCCACCAGCGCAACCCAGACAAGTTTCCAGCCTCGTCGCTTCAACGCTCGCATCGCTTCCTCCCGAGGGCGCACCTCCGCCTTGGAACCCGACCTCGGCTCCATGCGCTCACCCTCAACGAAGAGCTGGACCACCGGTGGCCCGCGGACCTTGGAAGAAAATTCCCACCGGATGCGGTATGAAGCCTTCAGCATGAGCGCACCTGCCACCCTCGAGCTCGACGGCGACGTCGCGGTCATCACGATGGACGACGGAAAGGCCAACGCCCTGTCGCCCGCGATGATCACCAGCCTCGCCGAAGCCCTCGACCGCGCCGAGACCGCCGCGACATCCGTCGTGTTGAAGGGGCGCCCCGGGCGGTTTTGCGCCGGCTTCGATCTGAAGATCATGGGGAGCGGACCGGGCGCCGCAACGGAGCTCGTCAAGAGCGGCGCCGACCTGCTCATCCGTCTTTACGAACACCCGCAGCCGGTCGTCGCCGCGTGCACGGGGCACGCCATGGCGGGTGGGGCGCTGCTCCTGCTCGCCTCCGACGTGCGCCTCGGCGTCGAAGGCGACTTCAAGATCGGGCTCAACGAGGTCGCGATCGGAATGCCCATGCCCGTCTTCGCCAGCGAGCTCGCCCGCGAGCGCCTCGATCGCCGAGCGCTTGTCGCGGCGACCGTCGGCGCAACGATCTACGACCCTCCCAGCGCCGTGGAGGTCGGCTATCTCGACCGGGTCGTGACCGCCGAGGCGCTGCACGCGCTCGCGACAAGTGAGGCCCAGCGCCTCGCGCAGCTCCCTGCGAGCGCCTACGCCAGCACGAAGCGGAGCGTCCGCGCCCCGCTGATCGCCCACGTCCGCGCCACCCTCGAGGAGGACCTCGCGCGGGTGACGCGGGACATGCGCGCGAGGCGCTGAGCCGCCCGCCCTGAACCCGACTGCGAGCGGACTCGGCCCCATCCGCTCGGTTCCCCGCACGCTTCGGCCGGAGCCATGCTCGCTCTTCCGCAACGGTGTTCTTCTTCGGGACATCCGCGCGGTCGGACGGGCAGACGCGTCCACAGGGCCCGCACGACCCTCAGCTCGGCTGGTCGGTCGGCCGCATCAGGAGGTCGTGAACCTGCACGTGCGCCGGCGCGCCGAGGATGTACGCGATGGCGTCGGCGACGTCTCCCGCCTCCAGAACCTTGTAGGCACCGTAGGTCTCGGCAGCGCGCCGCGGATCGCCCCAGAAGACCTCGGCGAACTCCGTCTCCACGAACCCCGGTGAGACAGCGCTCACCCGGATCCTCGAGCCCAGCTCTCGGAGCTCTTGGCGGAGCCCCTCGGTGAGCGAGCGCACCGCGAACTTCGTCGCGGAGTAGACCCCGCTGTTGGGGGGCACCCGGTGGGCGGCCATCGACGCGACGTGAACGACGTGCCCCTCGTCGCCTCGCCGCCGCATGTCGGCCACGGCTTCGCGGGTGCACACGCAGAGCGCGAGCACGTTGACCTCCAGCATCTCACGCCAAGCCTCAGTACTCCCAGTAGTCAGCGGCGCGTGACGGCCGAGGCCCGCGTTGTTGACGAGAACGTCCACGCCTCCCCAGCGTTCACGCACAGCGGCGAAGAGCGCGGCGATCTCGTCGACGTCCCGCAGGTCCGTCGGGACGACCAGAGCCTCGCCCCCGGCGTCTTGCACCTGCCGGGCGACCTCCTTGAGCGCGCTGCGGCGCCGCGAGGCCAACGCGACCTTCATCCCCGCGGCGCCGAGGCGCGACGCCGTCGCGCGGCCGATGCCGCTCGAGGCCCCCGTCACCAAAGCCACCCGCCCCTTCCATCGCTCCATCGAACCTCCACCCCGACGTTGAAACGCGCAAGCCCTCGGGTCCAACCGGACAAGCCCTGGCCCCCCCCGGAGTGGGTCGTGTATCGTGGCCCCATGCTCCGCACAGGTCTCCGGCCGGTCGTCTCACTGCTCACGTTGTTCCTCGTCGCCACCTCGGGGTGTGGTGGCGACGACTCGTCCGGAGACGGTGGGTCGCCCGACGGGGGCGTCGACGGCGCCCTCCCCTGGGACACGGGCCCCGACGCCTCGGCAACGCCGCCGACGGCCATCCTGGAGATCCACGCCCGGGACATCTGGGGCCAACCTCTCCCCGAAGACCAGGCGAGCCTCACCATTACCCGCGACGGAGCCGCCGTGCCTACCAGCGGCTGGCCGGTGATCCGCGTGCCGCTCTATGACGCCGGCAGCTACACCCTCGCCCTCGAAGCCGAAGGCCACTGGCCCCTGGAGGTCGTCGCCACCTTCGACGGAACCGCCGAGGAGGGGGCGCTGCGTGTCACCACGGGGGCCACCGCCAGCGGCCAGGGGCTCTCGGTCGCCCACGGCGAGCAGACCTTCGGCGGCACCACGCTTCCTGCTCACGCCGTGTTCCTCGGACTCCGCCATCAGTACTTTTCGGCACAGGGGCGCCCGGCGCGCCGGGGCAACCACCTCGAGCTCTTCACGAGCGGCGAGGCCGCCTGGCAGGCCGTGCACGACGAGATCCTCGCGGCGGACGAGACGATCCACATGGCCACCTGGTGGTGGGAGTCGGACTTCGAGCTCGTCCGGCCCCTCGAGAGCCACATCACCTCGACCCTCGAAGAGCGCCAGGCCAACACGATCATCGGCACCCTCGACGCCTCGCCCGCGCCCACCAAGCGGGTCCTCGTGGGCCAGTTCCTCAGCCAGGACGGCATCCTCGACTGGAGCACGGTCAGCAGCGATATCCGCGACCGCGGCGCGACGCCCGACGACGGTTTCGAGTTCATGGGTCAGGCCAACCCGACCCGCGGAATGTTCGAGTTCATGGTCACCCCCTTCTATTTCCGCGACAACCTGGAGGTCTTCGTCGACACCACCGGATGGATGTTCGAGGACGAACCCGCGATCGAGTCGACGGTGCCGCCGCGCACGGTCGACCTGACCGACTGGCCCATCCGCCTCGACCTGCCCATCGCGAGCTACCACCAGAAGTTCGCGGTGATCGACGGAAAGGTCGCGTTCGTCGGGGGCATGAACCTCAGGCGCGTGGACTGGGACACGGACGAGCACCTCGTGTTCGAGCCGCGTCGGATGCTCATCGACGCCACCATGGCCGAGCGGCAGGCAGTCGCCGATCACGACGAGCTCCCCGACACCGGCCCGCGCAAGGACTACATGATGCGCATCGAGGGCCCCCTCGTTCAGGACGTCCAGGACGTCTTCGCCGACCGCTGGCGCTACCTGCTGAGCGAGGGGGTTCAATACTCGGAGAACGCCTCGGACTTCGAGGTGAGCGCTGGCCCGGCGGCCTTCCCCGACGGTGTCCAGGCTCAGATCACCGCGACGCTCCCGGAGCCGTTCTGGGAGCACGCGATCGCCGAGAGCTGGCTGAACGCCGTCGGCATGGCGGAGGACTATATCTTCATCGAGGACCAGTACTTCCGCATCCCAATGCTCGTCGACGTGATCATCGAGCGCATGACCGAGGTCCCGGACCTCCAGCTGGTGGTGATCACGAAGCCGGTCAACGAGTTCACCGACCCTGGCTGTGAGTGGACCCATATCACCCACCAGCAGCTCGCGACCCGCTTCCCGACCCGCTACCACACCTACCAGCTGCGAGCGTTCGACGTGCAGGTGACCTTCGGCTTCGACGAAACCGAGGAGCGCTTCACGGACATGGACGTCCACTCCAAGCTGCTCATCGTCGACGACGTTTTCCTGAGCGTGGGAAGCTGCAACAAGAACAACCGCGGCATCGTGTACGAAGGTGAGCTGAACATCGCGGTCTACGACCCCGCCTTCGTCCGGGCGCAGCGCGAACGCATTGTCGGTCTCATCCTCCCGCCGGGAACGGCGGTGGCCGCCGACAGCGCCGGCTGGATCACCCAACTCGCCGAAGCCGCGAGCTGGAACGACTTCGTGTGGCAGGAGTGGGACGACGAAGGAGGCGACATCAGCCTCGACGGAGCGCCCCTCCCAGACAACTACACGCCGCAGGGCTTCGTCTACTCCCTAGATTTCGGCACCCCGAGCGACTGCCTGATCGAGGGCGTCGGCCCCGACATGACCTGAGGCTACCGTCAGGCTCAGCGCGCCAGCCGCGGATGGCGCAAGACCACCCCTCCGGCACCCACGACGAAGACGTCGCGGTCGGTGGCGTGAACGGCGTAGAGCCCGAGGTCGGTTCCGATGTCCATGACGGTCCAACTCCCATCGGCCCCACGCTCGAGGGCGACGCCGTGCTCCCCCACGACCATCGGCCGGCCGCGAGGCCCTGGACCGACGCCGTGAAGCGCGGCGGAGACGCCGCTCTCCTCGCGCTCGCAACCCTCGTCGCGGAGGCGCCAGATGCTCCCCCCGTCGCCGACGATCCACGCCTCGTCCCCATCACGCCACACCCCCCGCAGGGTCTGCACGCCGCACGTCGCACGCCGCTCGGCCGTCGCGAGGGTCACCCGCCACACCTGCCCCTCGTCGCCGACGGCGAGGGCGTCGTCCGGCGTCCCGGCGACGGCCCACAGGCCGCCGCCCGACACCTCGCTCTGCGCCCAGGCCCCGGGGGCTCCGCGCAAGAGCGCACCGCCGGTGCCCACCGCGAGCGCGACCCCCTCGGCCGCGACGACGTCGCGCCAGCTGTGCTCCCGCGGCCCTTCGATGAGCGCCGCCGCATCCCAGCGAATCTCCACCAGCGTGCCATGGTCGCCGACGGCGAGTAGGCGGTCGGGGGAGAGCGCCGCCACGCCCGTCAGCGCGGCGTCCGTCGGCGACGGCGCCCTCGTCAGGCGCTGCCCGTCGTAGCGGAGAATCGTTCCCCAGCGCCCCACGGCCACGAGTCGGCCTCCGAGGGTGGCGAGGTCGAACAAGGTCTCGGTCGGACCCGAGGTGAGCAGGACAAGGTGATCGCCCTCGAGCCGCGCCAGCAGGCCCCCGTCGCCCACGAGCCAGGGGGCCGCTCCCTCGGCGGCGTCCACAGCCCGGAACCCTCGCTCGCCTCCGCTCTCGAGCCGCACGCCGCGTTCGCCGGCAACGAGCAGCACGCCCCCGCGACTCCCGGACAGGACCACGCGGCCCCCATCGCAGGCCACGCCAGTCCAGTCCTCCCGCGGCATGCCGCGCAGCACAGCCCACCGCCCATCGGTGCCGCGCCGGAGCACGCGGCCGCCGTCGCCGGCGGCGTAGAGCGAGGGGCCGCACCCCCCGACGGCGCGGAGGGAGGCGCCGTTCGGTTCCCGCTCGACGACCGCTCGGTCGCCCTCGACGCGGACGACGATGCCCCGCTGCCCGACGACCCAGGCGCGGTCACCGACGGCGTGGACCCCAAAGAAGTGCTCGGAGCGGCCCGCCTCGATGCGCTGCGGACGGAACCCCTGAAGGCGCAGAATCGTGCCCTCGTCGCCCACAACGATCGCGTCGGTCGGGCCGAGCGCGGCCACGTCCCGAAGATCGGCTTCGGTGCCGACGTGCAGCGTCCGCGCCCCGGACATGAGCAACGCGACGACGGTCCCCGAGTCGCCGACGGCCAGCGCCTGGGCCGGACCGATCCACTCGAGGGCCTGAAGGTCCGCCTCGACCCCCGTCGGCCAGGCCGCCAGGGCGCCGTCCCTCCAGCGCGCCGCGCTCCCTTGGTCGCCCACCATCGCCACGAGGCCCGGCCCGCCGACCGCGACGTCGTTCCAGCTCCGCATCGCCCGCGGCAAGGGGTTGACCCAACGCCAGCCCAAGTCCATCCCCTCCGGAACCCGCATCGGGCGGATCACCGGCGGGCGGGGCCGCGGCAAACGGGAGACGCCCGGTCGTGCCTCCGGGGCTTCCCCTCCGACATCGGCGCTGACCCACCACACCGCCGTCCCCACGACAGCGAGGAGCAACAGAAACGCCCCAAGGCGCCACCCCGGCACCCCCTGGCGTACGGCCTGCTCCGCCTGCACCGCACCTTCCTCGAGGGCTGGGGAGAGCGGCCGCCCCGTGATGCGATCGATGGAGAGCGCGGTGGGTGCCTGGGCGAGCGCCGCCGCCCGTGACGCGGACGTCGAAGGTGCGTCGAGGAGCTCGGGCGGCGCGTCGTGGGCAGCAAAGGGCGCGAGCGCCGCCTCGAACTCGCGGCAGCTCGCATACCGGTCCTCGGGCAGCTTGGCGAGGGCCCGCTGCACCGCCGCCTCGAACACCGGAGGCACGTCCGCCCGGAAGCGCCCCACGGGGGGAGGCGGCTCGGTGCAGATCTTCAGCACCAACATCGGATAGGAGCTGTCCTCGAAGGGGTGCTGCCCGGTGAGCAGCCGAAAGAGGATCACGCCAATGGCGTAGATGTCGGCCCGATGATCGACGTCCTTCCTGCCTTGGGCCTGCTCCGGCGCCATGTAGAAGGGCGTCCCGATGGCCACGCCGCTCCGAGTCATCAGCGACGCGCTGTCGACCCCCTCCAGGAACTTCGACACGCCGAAGTCGAGCACCTTGACGAAGTCCTCGTCCCCCTCGGAGGTCGTGAGCAGCAGGTTGTCGAGCTTCAGGTCGCGGTGAACGATGCCCTGCTCGTGGGCCGCCTGCAGCGCCCGACAGATCTGCGAGACGACGTGAACGGCCCGCGCCAACGAGAAGGGACCGTCCTCGGCAAGAGCCTGGGCTCCGTCCCGCCCCTGCAGGCGCTCCATCACCAGGTAGCTCTCGCCCCCGTCGTCGCCCGCAGCCAGAGCGCGCACGATGTTCGGGTGGCCGAGGCGCGTCACCGCCAGCGCCTCCCGGCGAAACCGCGCCGCGAATTCGCGGTGCCCGGTCAGGTGCGCGTGGAGCACCTTCACCGCGACGCGCTCCCCCGTCTGCTCGTCCCTCGCGTCGTAGACGGCCCCGAAGGCGCCTTCCCCGAGCACCCCTTCGAGGCGGTAACGCCCGGCGATCAACCTCCCGAGGCGCCCCTCCAACTCGCCGCTTCCTTCGACGCTCACCCCCGGACGCTACGGACCCACACGAATCGGGTCAACGGACGACGGCTCCCACGTACCACGGGGCGCTCAGTACTCGCAGCGCTCCGAGACCCGCTCGCTGGCGCGCGTGCAGCGCGCATTGGCGTCCGCGCAGCGCTCCGCGGTGGGGGTGTCGGCCGGGTGCAGATCGGCGATCTCGCAGATGCGCGCGGCGAGGTCGCAGACGCGGTCGCGCAGACCTTCGGCTTCCGGGCATCGGTCGTCAGCGATCGCGCGGGACAAAGCCTCGGCGTCGTGCACCGCGTCGTCGTGCAAGCGCGCAGCCTCGAGCTGCCAGCCCACAACTTGGCCCTGTGCCCGGGCACCGCCGCCGATGGTGCGGCTCTGGGGACGGCGAAGGGTCGGCGAGGCCTCCGCCCCGGCGCCCTCCTCGGCCGGCGGCACCATGATCACGCCGCGTCCGTCGCTCTCGCGTGCACAGCTCACCAGCGTCACCGCCGCAAGCAAGCCTGCGAACTCCCACCGACAGCCGCCTCGCATCACCTCCGGTACTACCCGATGGGCCGGAGAAAATCGAGCCCCGGCCGCGGCGCCTGGAACTCGTCGCGCTCCTGGTTCAAAACGCGCCGTGGCGGCGCCCTCGGAGCTTTCGCGGTAGGCTCCCGGCCCGCCCTCCACCGAGCAAAGGAAAGCGCAGGCATGACCTTCTCTCTCGAGTCCTACGGCATCCAGGTCCCACACGTGTTTCGGAACCCTTCGCCGGCGCAGCTCTACGAGTTGGCGCTGAAGTACGAGGAGGGGACAGCGATCTCGGCCACCGGCGCGCTCATCGCGTACTCCGGCGAGAAGACCGGTCGCAGCCCGTCGGACAAGCGCATCGTGGAGGAGCCCTCGTCGAAGGACGACGTGTGGTGGGGCGAGATCAACATGCCCGTCGACGAGCACACCTTCATGATCAACCGGGAGCGGGCGATCGACTACCTCAACACGCGCAAGCGGCTCTTCGTCGTCGATGGCTTCGCCGGTTGGGACGAGCGCTTCCGCATCAAGGTGCGCATCATCTGCTCGCGGGCCTATCACGCGCTGTTCATGCACAACATGCTCATTCGCCCGACGAAAGAGCAGCTCGCGACCTTCGGTGAGCCCGACTACGTCTGCTTCAACGCCGGTGCCTTCAGCGCCAACCGCTACACCGAACACATGACGTCGAAGACGAGCGTGGCCCTGAACTTCGGGCGGCGCGAGCTCGTCATCCTCGGCACCGAGTACGCCGGCGAGATGAAGAAGGGCGTGTTCACCATCATGAACTACCTGATGCCCAAGCAGGGCCATCTGTCGATGCACTGCTCGGCCAACGAGGGCGACGACGGTAGAACGGCGATCTTCTTCGGCCTGAGCGGCACGGGCAAGACGACCCTCTCGGCGGACTCCAAGCGGCGCCTCATCGGCGACGACGAGCACGTCTGGACGAGCGACAACATCTTCAACATCGAGGGCGGCTGCTACGCCAAAGCGATCAACCTGAGCGCGGACAGCGAGCCCGAGATTTACCAGGCCATCCGCTACGGCGCCGTGCTCGAGAACGTCGTCTACGACCCGGAAACCCGCGAGGTCGACTACACGGACACCTCGATCACGATGAACACGCGTTGCAGCTACCCGATCGAGTACATCCCGAACGCCAAGATCCCCTGCATCGGGCCCCAGCCGGACAACGTCGTGTTCTTGACCTGCGACTCCTTCGGCGTGCTGCCGCCCGTCGCCAAGCTCACACCGGCACAGGCCATGTACCACTTCATGAGCGGGTACACCGCGAAGGTCGCCGGCACGGAGGTTGGCGTGACCGAGCCCGAGCCCGTCTTCAGCGCCTGCTTCGGGGCGCCGTTCATGGTCTGGCACCCCTCGAAGTACGCCGAGTTGCTTGCCGAAAAACTCCAACAGACGGGCGCGCAGACCTGGCTCGTCAACACGGGCTGGAGCGGCGGCCCCTATGGGATCGGTGAGCGCATGCCCCTCAAGGTCTCACGCGCCATCGTCGACGCCATCCACGACGGCTCACTCAGGGACGTGGAAACCCGCGAGGATCCAACCTTCGGCTTCGCCGTCCCGACGAGCTGCCCAGGAGTCCCCGCCGAGATCCTGTGGCCACGGAACACCTGGAGCGACAAGGCCGCCTACGACGCGACGGCCAAGAAGCTGGCCAAGCACTTCGTCGACAACTTCAAGGCCTTCGAAGATCAGTCGAGCGACATCATCAAGGCCGCAGGTCCGCGCCTCTGACGCCGCGGCTGCCCATCGCCGCGGACGCCTCGGCGGCCCGGCCCGACGACTGGCGCTGGCAGGCGAAGCACGCGATCCGCGACCTCCAAGGGCTCGAACGACGGCTTCGCCTGACCGACGAGGAGCGCGCTGGGATCCGGCGCGCGCTCGCCGACGGCTTCCCCATGTCCATCACGCCGCACTACGCCTCGCTGATGGACCCCGACGACCCGGCCTGCCCGATTCGCCGACAGGCGGTGCCCCACGCCCGGGAGGCCGTGGAGGTCCCCGGCGACCTGCGCGACCCGCTCGGCGAGGAGCTCCACTCCCCGGCCCCCGAGCTCGTGCAGCGCTACCCGGACCGCGTGTTGCTGCTGGCCACCGATCGCTGCGCCGTCTACTGCCGCTTCTGCACCCGCTCTCGAATGGTGGGGGACGGAGGCGGCGCCCGCTCCCTCGCCAAGCTCGAGGCGGCGCTCCGCTACATCGAGACGAACACCGCGATCCGCGAGGTGATCGTCAGCGGCGGGGACCCGCTCGTCATGAGTACGGCTCGCATTCGTGCGTTGCTCGAGCGCCTCGCGCGCATCGAGCACATCCTCACCGTCCGTATCGGCACACGGGCGCCGGTGACCATCCCCCAACGCATCGACGACGAGCTCTGCGACGCGCTGCGGACCCACCCCGCCCTGTGGGTGATGACGCACTTCAACCACCCCAAGGAGCTCGCGCCTGCCGCCCGCGTAGCCCTGGCCCGCCTGGCCGACCGCGGCATCCCGGTGATGAACCAGACGGTCCTGCTCCGCGGGATCAACGACGAGGCCGCGATCCTGGAAGCACTCTTCCGGGGCCTCGTGCGCGAGCGCGTGCGCCCGTACTACCTGCTGCAGGCCGACCCGGTCCGGGGCACCGGCCACCTGCGCACGCCGCTGCAGCGCGGCATCGAGCTGATGGCGGCTCTCCAGGGGCGATTGAGCGGCATCGCGCTGCCGAAGTTCGTCGTCGACACCCCCGGAGGGCGCGGCAAGGTGCCCGTCGGACCCCAGACGCTCGTGGCGCGCGAGGGCGGACGCACGACCCTGCGCACCTTCCGAGGCGAGGAGGTCGTCTACATCGACCCGCCCCTGGGCCCAGGGCCCATCGAAAGCGCCCGGCGCTCTTGATTCCTAGGCCCGATTGTGGGAACCCCGCCCCGAAGCCAATTCACGGGATTGGAGCCATGCAGAAGACCCTGACGCTCTACGACACGACGATCGGCAAGAAGGCCGCCATGGCCGCGAGCGGAGTCATCCTCCTCGGGTTCACGATCGGCCACCTCAGCGGCAACCTCAAGGTGTTCTCCGGGCCCGAGGCCTACAACGAGTACGCCCGCTGGCTGCGCACGGTTCCCGCCTTGCTCTGGGGCGCCCGACTCGCGCTGCTCTTCGCGTTCCTCGTCCACATCAGCTCCGCGTTCCAGCTCTGGAAGCGCAACGCCGAAGCACGCAAGACCCGGTACACCAAGAAGGTCGACATCGCGACGGACTATGCCGCCAAGACGATGTACTGGACGGGCCCGATCCTCCTCTTCTACCTGCTCTTCCACCTCGCCCACCTGACCTTCGGCGGGCAGCTCTTCGGAGACGCCGCGATCTTCGGCATCGAAGGCTACACCTGGGAGCCGAGCAACCCCTACAACAACCTGGTGCGCGGCTTCCAGCACTGGCCCATCGTCGTGCCCTACGTCCTGGGGGTCCTCGCCCTGGGCACGCACCTCTTCCACGGCATCTACTCGATGTTCCAGACCCTCGGGGTCAACCACCCGAAGTACAACCACCTCCGGCGCGATCTCGCCATCGCTCTGGCGGCGCTGCTGACCCTCGGCAACCTCTCCTTCCCCATCGCCGTCCTGGCCGGCTACATCGAGCCAACGGCGCTGCGCTTCAACTTCCCCGAGCTTCTGTGAGGACGACGACATGGAACTGAAGTCCCATGAGCCCAGCGGACCCATCGAAGAGCGCTGGACCGAGCACAAGGCCCACGGCAAGCTCGTCGCGCCGCACAACCGCCGCAAGTACACCATCCTCGTGGTGGGCTCGGGCTTGGCCGGCGGCGCCGGCGCCGCAACCCTCGGCGAGCTCGGCTACCATGTGAAGTGCTTCTGCTTCCAGGACAGCCCGCGCCGCGCCCACTCCATCGCCGCCCAGGGCGGCATCAACGCCGCCAAGAACTACCAGAACGACGGCGACAGCGTGTACCGCCTCTTCTACGACACGGTGAAGGGCGGTGACTTCCGAAGCCGCGAGTCGAACGTCTATCGACTCGCCGAGCTCAGCGTGAACATCATCGACCAGGCGGTCGCCCAGGGCGTGCCCTTCGCGCGCGAGTACGGCGGCCTGTTGGCAAACCGCTCCTTCGGCGGCGCGCAGGTCTCACGCACCTTCTATGCGCGCGGCCAAACCGGACAGCAGCTCCTGCTCGGGGCCTACTCGGCCCTCGAACGACAGATCGACGCGGGCACCGTCGAGATGTTCCCGCGGACGGACATCCTCGACCTCATCATCCACGACGGGCGGGCCCGCGGAGTCGTCACCCGCAACCTCATCACCGGCGCCCTCGAGACGCACATGGGCGACGCTGTCGTCCTTGCCACCGGTGGCTACGGCAACGTCTTCTACCTCTCCACGAACGCCAAGGGCAGCAACGCGACGGCCACCTGGCGCGCCCATCGGCGCGGCGCGCTCTTCGCCAACCCCTGCTACACGCAGATCCACCCCACCTGTATCCCGGCCTCGGGCGACTACCAGTCGAAGCTCACGTTGATGAGTGAATCGCTCCGGAACGACGGACGCGTGTGGGTGCCGCGCAACCCCGAAGACGCGACGAAGGACCCCCGGAAGATCCCCGAGAAGGACCGCTACTACTATCTCGAAGAGCGCTACCCAGCCTTCGGCAACCTCGTGCCCCGAGACGTCGCCTCCCGCAACGCGATGTACGTGTGCGACGACGGCCTCGGTGTCGGCAACGCCATCGACGACGACGGCAAGCGCCGCGGCGTGTACCTGGACTTCTCCTCCGCCATCAAGCGGCTAGGGCGCAAGACCATCGAAGAACGCTACGGCAACCTCTTCGAGATGTATGAGCGCATCACCGGCGACGATCCCTACGAGACGCCCATGATCATCTACCCGGCCACCCACTACACGATGGGCGGACTCTGGGTGGACTACAACCTCATGAGCAACATCGAGGGGCTCTTCGTCGCGGGCGAAGCCAACTTCTCGGACCACGGCGCCAACCGCCTCGGCGCCAGCGCGCTCATGCAGGGGCTCGCCGACGGATACTTCGTGCTTCCCTTCACCGTCGGCAACTACCTCGGCACCGTGCGTGAGCTCGAGCCCCTCACCGAAAAGGCCGTCAAGGCCAAGCTGGAGCGCGACCCAAACTACTCCAAGGCCCAGGCCGACGAGCAGTTGGCGCGCATCGAGAAGCTCAGCGACAAGCACATCCGAGAGGTCAACGAGCGCATCGAGAAGGTGATGAACGCGCCGGAGCCGACGCACGCTCCGGCGTGGTTCGCCCGCAAGCTCGGCACCATGATGTACAAGTGGTGCGGCATGAGCCGCTCGAAAGAGGGGCTCGAACAGGCGCTCGTCGAGATCCCCAAGCTCCGCGAGGAGTTCTGGCGCACGGTCAGTGTACCCGGCGACACCGACGAGATGAACCCGACCCTCGAAAACGCGCTCCGCGTCGCGGATTTCCTCGAGCTGGCGGAGCTGATGTGCCGCGACGCCCTGCACCGCGACGAGAGCTGCGGCGGGCACTTCCGCGTCGAGCATCAAACCGAAGACGGCGAAGCCAAGCGCGACGACGAGCACTTCTCTTACGTCGCGGCCTGGGAGTACACCGGCGACCTGAAGGCGCCCAAGCTCCACAAGGAACCGCTCACCTTCGAATACGTCCAACCCTCCATGCGCAGCTACAAGTAGGGAACCATGGCCGAGACGCAGACCCTCACGCTCCACGTCTGGCGGCAAAAGAACGCCAACGACGCCGGTCGCTTCGAGACCTACAAGGCCGAGGCCAACGAGCACATGTCGTTCCTCGAGCTCCTCGACACCGTCAACGCGAAGCTCATCGAGGAAGGCAAGCCCGCCATCGCCTTCGATCACGACTGCCGCGAGGGTATCTGCGGGATGTGCAGTCTCGTGATCAACGGCTACGCCCATGGACCCCGCGAACGAACGACCGCCTGCCAGCTCCACCTAAGAGAGATCTTCAAGCTCGGCTGGAAAGAAATCTGGGTCGAGCCCTGGCGCGCGAACGCGCTGCCGATGGTTCGTGACCTCGTCGTGGACCGTAGCGCCCTCGACCGCATCGTCCAGGCCGGCGGCTACATCTCGATCCGGACGGGCTCGGCCCCGGAGGCCAACCAGATGCCCGTGCCCAAGGACGTGGCAGACCGCGCGATGGATGCCGCGACCTGCATCGGCTGCGGTGCCTGCGTAGCGGCCTGCCCGAACGCCTCGGCGAGCTTGTTCACGGCCGCGAAGATCGCCCACCTGGGGCTTCTGCCGCAGGGTCAGGCCGAGCGCATGACGCGGGTCCGGAAGATGGTCGCTCAGATGGACGCCGAAGGCTTCGGCGGCTGCACGAACCACGGCGAGTGCGAGAAGGCCTGCCCAAAGGGCATCAGCATCGACTTCATCGCGCGGATGAACCGCGACTTCCTCAAAGCGATGGCCGCCGCCCGCGACGACGTGAAGACCCCCTGACAGTCCGCCCCACGATCGGCCGTGATCGAGCCCGGGCGCGAAGGTGCCCCCAAGTGCACCAGCCGAGCAAGGACGTCTTGATGGTTCTCGAGGCGCCATGCGCCGCGCAGGGGTGAGGCGCGCGGCGAGGTCTTGGGGCGGGCTGCCTCACGCGCATCTCAAGATGCCAGCGCCAGTCCATCCGTGGACTGGCTACGACCCATAACGCGGCGACAGGACGGGGAACGCCGAGTCTTGTCGATGTGAGAAGATGGCGGCAGAAGGCGCCCGCCGGCCAAGAAGCAGCCACGAGGGAGATGGGCCCCAAGCCCTTGTCGCCGTTCGTCGAACGGCCCGCGTTGCTGCGGCAGCCCGGGACGTTCACCGCTTCGGACATCGTGAACCGTAGGCGGCCACGCCGCGGGAACCCCGCTTCACGTCGGTCGAGGACCCGCCCGGCCGCGGCACATGCTTCACCACCAGTCCTCCCCGCCGCGTGCGCGGATCTTCATGCCCTTCAGGCCCGGGAACCCTGCGAACGCCACAGGCACGCCCAGTGCAGCGCGCCCGAGCCCGAAGGAGACACTGATGCACGCACGCCACTGGTCCCTCGCCCTCGCCATGGCTCTGGGGGCCAACATCGCTCAGGCCGCCCCCAGCGCGCCCCAAGCCGACGCCGCGACACCGCTCTTCGACGGAGACGGCCGGACACCGTGGGCCGAGCGCCAGGCCTTCGACCGCAACTTCGCGATCGGGCTCTACGGCGTCGGATGGACCGGAGGCTACCGGGGCGGCGGCGTCGGAGGTCGGGTCCGCTACGAGCTCCGAGAGACCGTCGGCTTCGACCTGTACTCGGACCACCTCGTGCTCCAGGCAGAAGGCGGCACGCGCCACGACCACCCGATCGGGTTCAACCTCTACGTCCCCTACCGGTTGAGCGAGAGCTGGCGGATCCGACCACTCTTCGGCTTCTGCGCGGTCTTCAGCTTCTACCAGCCCGACCAGGAAGGCGTGGGACGGATCGACGACATCCACTTTGGAACGCACGCCGGAGTCGGCGTCGAGACGCAGCTTGGCCGCTGGGTGAGCTTCTTCGTCGACCTCCAAGCCACCGCCTACCTGGGGCACGCTCGCTACCAGGGCGGCTGGACGACCCACATTCGGGACGATCTCTCCCTGTGGGGCGTGGTCGAAGCGAAGCTTGGGTTGCAGATCCACCTCTGATCGCCGCGGGCCGTGCGGGGGGCGGCATCCGCGTGGTTCAGGGCATGCCGGCGTCGATCCAAGCGACCAGGCGACGGCGCTCGTCGTCGGTGGGGAACGGACCGTCGCCGATGGGGAATTGCCGGGCCCGGGGGCTCGCCCCGCACCCGTCGAGGGGTCGATCGGGGCTCACGCCACAGCGGATCCGCGCAGCGTCACGCATGACGTCCGCAGGCGTCGTGTAGTCCCGCCGGCCGCCGGCGTGGCACTCCACGCAAAACCGCCGCATCCAATCGGCGGCGTAGCTCTCCCAGGTGTCGTCGCCGCCCGCATCCGATGAAGCGTCGAGCGCCGGCGAGGCGTCCGGGGGGGCCGCGTCGAGCCCAGCCGCGGCGTCGCGCCCCAACGTCGCGTCCGCAGCGGCGGCGTCCCGGCCCCCGTCCACAGCGGCGTCCGGTGCCGCGGCGTCGTCGCCACAGCCGAAACCAAAGGTCAAAGCGACGAACGCGAGAGTACGCATTGGGCAAGCCTACCCCTTGGCTCGCCCTCGGCGAAAGAACAAGCCCCACAGGAGCGCTCCACCGACGACCACGCCGAGCGCCGCCAGCGCGTAGGCCCGGTACGCGCCCATCAGCCGCTCCCAGTTCCGCCCAATCAGGTAACCAAAGCCCAGCAACAGCCCGTTCCAGAGGGCCGCACTGAGGCCTCCCCACGCGACGACGGGCCATGGCCGCATCCCCGCAAGCCCCGCACCGACGAAGAAGAACGCCCGCAGCGCAGGCAGAAAGCGGTTGAGCGCCAGGTAGGCGGGGCCGTGTCGATCGAAGCGGCGTCGTACCTCCGTCAAAGCCGAGTCGGCCCGCGGTCCCCGCAGCAAACGGGGCCAGCGTTCCTGGTGGGCGGCCAGCCATCGGCCGAACGACCACGCCATCAGGCCCCCGACGATGGAGCCGCCGGTCAGAGCCAGATGCACGTAGAGCGGAGACCAGCCGGCGGTCGCCGCGAGGAAGACGCCGGCGAGCGCCACCGTGTCCCCTGGAAAGGGGGGCACCACGTACTCGACGAGCGCCGCCGCCGCCAGGGCGAGGTACGCGAGCGGCCCTTCGGCAGCCTGCAGGGCCGCGATCGCCTCGAGCTCGTCCATCGGCGACGCCATCGTCCCGCCTCCAGCCCGTTCGATCAACGTGCGCCGCCACACCCCCCGCGACGGGTTTGCAGCCCGCCCCCATGTCTCTCCGCGCGCGCCGCGACCGAGAGCCCCTGCACGGCGCCTCAACAAACATCCAGGTTTCCTCGGCCGGTGGCATCACCCAGGGCATCGCTCGCGAGCGCGATCCATCGCGGTGGATATTGGGACGGACGGGCCGAGCCCATCTCAAGACCTTTCGTCGGCACTCCGCGGCCTGCGCCATCCGCTCACCTCGACAACGCTCGGCATTTCCTCGGCTTGCGGATGCGCCAGCGCTCCCGCCCAGTCTACGGATCGATCGACGATCGCTGTTGAGATGTGCTGTAGGCTCGGGCCGTGGAGTTCGCCTCGCCTCCCCTGGTTCGACCCGACGCAGCGATCCGGCTCATCGCCCCGAGCGGGCCCTTCGACCGAGAGCGCTTCGAGGCAGGCGTCGCCTTCCTCCGCGAGCGCTACGAGGTCCGCTACGACGATCCCTCGATCCACAGCCGCGACGGCTTTTTGGCGGGCGACGACGAACGCCGGGTGCGGGAGCTGCGGGACGCACTGGCCGATCCGGACGCGGCAGCGATCGTCGCGGTGCGGGGCGGCTACGGCGCGACGCGGATCCTCGGGCACCTCGAGGTGGCCGAGATCCGGCGAGCCAACAAATGGCTCGTGGGCTTCAGCGATCTCACAGCGCTGCATGCGCTCTGGGGCCGGGCGGCCCTGCGCTCCATCCACGGACCGATGGTCGCGTGGTTGGGCGCCGCCGACGACCTGGCCCGAGCGCAATGGGTCGCGGCCCTCGAGGGGACCCACCCACCGATCGGCGAGCTAAGTTCGTTGGGGCGCGAAGGTGCCGCCGAGGGACACCTGGTGGGCGGCAACCTCGCCGTGCTCGCGTCCCTCGTCGGTACGCCCTACGAACCACCGCTGACGGGCGCGATCCTCTTCCTCGAAGAGGTCGCCGAGGCGCCCTACCGCGTCGACCGGATGCTGACGACCCTCCGGCATGCGGGTTGGTTCGAACGCGTCCACGGTGTACTCCTCGGCGAGTTCACCGGCTGCGTGGGCAAACACGAGGTGGACGTGCAGCGGGTGCTCGCCGATCGCCTGGGCTCCCTCGACCGGGTCGTGCTGAGCGGCGTGGCGAGCGGCCATGGGCGCCGCAACCGCCCGCTGCCCCTTGGAGCCCGCACGCGGCTGGACGCCCGGACCGGCACCGCCTCGTTCCTATGAAGACCAGCCGAGCCTGGGCCTCCGCGGCCGCTGCTAGAGCCCATCTCAAGCCCCTTCGCCGCTGTGCGACCTGCGCACGCCCTCTGCCGCCATCCTCTCACCTCGACATGGCTCGGCGTTCCCTCCGCTCGCGGATGCGCCACCGGCCCCGCCCAGTCCACGAATCCATCGACGATCGCGGTTGAGATGGGCTGTAGCCGTCGACGCCAGTACCGCCCGTGATGGATCACGTGTCCGCTGCACGAACCCCGCACGGGGCTCATGCAGCGCTTACTGGATCACGCTGGCGAAGGTGCACATCGCTGCATGCGCCTGCGCGAGGAAGTATGGAAGCGCTTCGATGCCCGATGCGCGATGCGCCGCGCAGGCGCGGGGAGAGGTTCTGGGGGCGGACTGCCCGCGCCGAGCTGAGCTCAGTCGTCGCCGCGGGGCGTCATGAAGACGAGCCAGAGCCCGAGCACGAGCATGCCTCCGCGGATCACCCAGGCCGCCTCACGCCCCCACTGGAGCGTCCACTTCGTCAGCGGATGGTCGAAGCGGAAGACGTGGTAGTGATCGAAGAGCAGCAACCCGGCGAATAGGACGAGGATGACGCCAAGCGCCTGCAACCCTGTGCGCATGATGGCCGCTCATAGCACGGCTTTGCGCCCGCGAGCACAGGAGCTCAGGAGCCGCCACCGAGCGTGTTGATGTCGGTGGTCGCGCTGCGCGCTTTGTACTCGACGGCTTCCCCGAAGTTCTTCCAGGCCGTGATCCCTATGATCGCGATCAAGATGAGAATGATGATGTACTCCACCGTGCTCAGTCCCTCTTCGTCGGGACCCAACCGGCGCCTATTCGAACCAAGAGACCTCATCGGCAACCTCCAGGGTTGGCAATCCGCTCTGCGCCACCCATGGTCCGTTCCTCCGGGATCGAGTCGTTGACGCAGCCCACACCGGACCCCATGCAGGAACCGCCCACGCAAGCGCCGCGGGTCGTCGGGTCGCAGGGCTTGCAGACGCTCGGCTCGGCGCACCATCGCCCGCCGCACTCGTTGTGGAGGGTCTCAGAGACGCAACCGGTGCCCTCACACCGACCGTACCCCGCCTCGAAGTTGCACGCGCGCATGTAGCCTCTCGTTCCCGAACGCGGGTCGTTTTCACAGGACCCCAGCCAAGAGTACCGTAGATGGCAAGAGTTTGCCCCCCGAGCCGCCTGGCCGGGAGGAGCGTCCCACCTCCGGGAGCCCACGACGATGGCCGAGCAATCCGACGAATCGACCTCGACCGCGCCGATCGACCCCGGCGCCCAGGACCGTCCGAAGACGATCGCGCGGGACGCGAAGGAAGCCGCGGCGGCCGAGGACGGCCGGGGAACCGGCGACCGATTCGGGGCGCTCCAGGCCCTCGGCTGGGTCTTCGTCTTCGCTCTCGTCTCCGTCGGCGTGCTGGTTGGCGCCCTCGCCTACCGGCTTCTGGCTCCGACGACGGATCCCCCCGAGCGGATCGTCGAGACCGTCCGGTCGGGCCCGGATGTCGTGGTCGCGGTGCGCGACCTCGCCCGCCTCCAGACGGCCAGCTACCACGTCGAGCGTGTCCTCGATCTCCGACAGGAACAGCGGGTCTTCGGGTTGCTGGAGGTCGAGGACGCCCTGCTGCTGGTCGCCGCCGGCGACGTGACAGCCGGCGTCGACCTGACGCGTATGGACGACGGCGACATCGTCATCGAACCCGAGGCGGGACGCGCGATCTTGACTCTGCCGCCGCCGGAGGTCTTCGAGGCACGCCTGGACAACGATCGGACCTACGTCCACACCCGCGAGACGAGTCTGCTCGCGAGGCGAGACGCGCACCTGGAGACGCGAGCACGCCGGGAGGCGGAGCGCACCTTGCGCCAGAGCGCGCTGGAGGCCGGCATCCTCGATCGGGCACGAACGAACGCGGCGTCGACGATCCGAAGCCTCGTGCACTCCCTCGGCTACGACCACGTCGAGATACGCTGGAAAGACGCCCGCGACACGCTGACCGTCCGTTGACCCATCGACCGTGATGGATCGCGGTCGCGAAGGTGCCTCAGTGGTGTCGGGCGAGGAGACCTCGAAGATCGTCGAGGCGATGCGCCGCGCAGGGGCGTGCTCTCGGCCGCGCGCTTGCTCCCATACGAGTCCATCGCCGCCGGTGCTTCGGCCGGCGCCCGAGCCCCAGGCCCAAACTGGGGTACCCTGACGGCATGCGAACTTGGATGGCGTGGCTGACATTGGTGGTGGCGTGCGACTGCGGGGGCGGCGGTGAGATCGACCGATGCACGATGGCGAGCGACTGCTTGCTCGGCCAGCGCTGCGTCGACGGCGAGTGCGTCGACGCGGCCGATGCCGGCGATTCGGACGCTTCGAGCCCGGACGGAGGCCGCTCCGACGGCGCGGTATGCA
>Ga0256832_1000776_pt1 | contig 21049 bp, 13 predicted proteins | sample 134614metaG_FD_190534 | JGI IMG/M metagenome (GOLD analysis project Ga0256832, IMG submission 190534) | Hydrothermal vent microbial communities from Lau Basin, Pacific Ocean - 134-614 | ecosystem: Environmental > Aquatic > Marine > Hydrothermal vents | place: Pacific Ocean: Lau Basin | collected... | reverse complement strand
TCGCGCAGTCGGTGTTGGTCGTGCAGGGGCAGGTGCCCATGCTCGACACGCGGACCCCCGCCGCCGACGCCTCGCACGAGCTCGCGTAGGTGATCCCATCGCAGCCGCACACGGGCGCGTCCTCGTCGGGGCAACCGCCGGGGCGCGGCGCACACTCTCCGGGGCCGCCGCAGGACGTGCCGTCACAAAAGGCCCCCGGCGGACAGTCGGCCCCGCTCATGCAGCCGACGGCGGCATCGGCTGGCGCCGCGTCCGAGGCATCGGCGGCTGCGTCGGGGAAGCTCGCGTCGGTCATGCTCACGTCGGCGGCGGCGTCCGCAGGAGCGGATGCGTCCGGCGCAGTGACGCAGGCGCCGTTGACACAGCGCTGCCCCGTGGCGCAGTCGCCCGAAGAAGCACAGGCCATCGGCTCAGGGCCCGTGCTGGGGCCGCACCCGAACCCGAGCAGCCCCACGAGGACGAACAACCCTGCGCGCATCACGGGCCGTCCGGCACGCAGGTGCCCGGTCGATCCCGGACGAAGCACATCGCTCCGCAGGGACAGCGGCTGTGACCGGAGCAGACCTCGCCCCGGCCGCAGTCCGTGTCGTCCCAGCAGCTCCCGGCCCTGGGAGGCGCCACGCAGGTGCCCGCACCCCTAGGGGCGCAGACTTCGCCGCGACACACCGTTCCGTCGGCGCAGTCGAGGTCGTCGAAGCAGCAGCCGCGCGAGGGCGGCCCGAACGCGCAGTCGTCGCCGCAGGCTCCCTCGCTCGCCACCCGAACTCCGGCCGCCGCAGCGTGGCAGCTGTTGCTGTAGGTCATCCCGTCGCAGCCGCACACGGGCATGTAGACGTCTGGGCAGAGCCGGGGACGCGGCAGGCACTCTCCGGGGCCGTCGCAGCTCGGGCCAGCGCAGTACTGAGAGCGGTCGCAGTCGCCGTTGGCCACGCAGGTCGCGCCGCCGTCCGTCGCGCCGCCGTCCGTCGCGCCACTGTCCGTCGCGCCGCTGTCCGTCGCGCCGCTGTCCGTCGCGCCGCTGTCCGTCGCGCCGCTGTCCGTCGCGCCGCTGTCCGTCGCGCCGCTGTCCGTCGCGCCGCTGTCCGTCGCGCCGCTATCGCGAGCGGCGTCCACCCCGCCGGCGTCGCGGTCCGGGCCGTCGTCGTCACCGCCGCACGCCGCGCTCGTAGCCACCACCAGGACCCAAAGCAAGACCCTCTTCATGCACACACGCTAGCATGAGACGGAGCGCGGGCCACGGGGGGTGCTCACAGGCATTCCCCCGGCGACGCCACCGACACCCCCGCCATCGCGGCCTGGCAGGCGTTCCCATAGGTCATCCCGTCGCAGCCGCACACCGGGTCGAAGAACAGCGGACACACCTCCGGCTGCACCTCGCAGGTTCCGGGCGCGCCGCAGCTCGCGCTCTGGCAGTACGTCCCCGCTTCGCAGTCCGCGTTGCTCGCGCACGCGCACGCGCCCGGCGACGCTACCGACACCCCCGCCATCGCCGCGTAGCAGGCGTTTTGGTAGGTCGTCCCGTCGCAGCCGCACACCGGGGTCAGCAACGCCGGGCAAACCGCCGGTTGCGTCTCGCAGCTCCCCGACCCTCCGCAGCTCCCTGTCGCGCAGTACGTCCCCGCCTCGCAGTCCCGGTTGCTCGTGCACGGGCACACCCCCATCGACGCCACCGACACCCCCGCCATCGCGGCCTGGCAGGCGTTCCCATAGGTCGTCCCGTCGCAGCCGCACACCGGGTCGAAGAACAACGGACACGCCCCCGGCTGCACCTCGCAGGTTCCGGGCGCGCCGCAGCTCGCGCTCTGGCAGTACGTCCCCGCTTCGCAGTCCCGGTTGGTCGCGCACGCGCCTCCGCCGTCGGCGGTCGCGCCCCCGTCGCCGGTCGCCCCGTCGCTGCGGCCGCCATCGCCGGTCGCCCCATCAATGCCGCCGCCATCGCCGGTCGCCCCATCAATGCCGCCGCCATCGCCGGTCGCCCCGTCGGTGCCGCCGTCCGAGGTCGCCCCGTCGATGCGGCCGCCATCGCCGGTCGCCCCATCGATGCCGCCGTCCGAGGTCGCCCCGTCGCTGCCGCCCCCATCCGCCACGCGAGCGTCCATGCCCGCATCGGACGCCACGGAGTCATCGTCACCACAGGCCGCAACCGCAAGCGAAGTCAAAAGGAGAGCCCCCCAGCGGAAGGCCTCAAGCAAGCACGTCTTTTCAAGCATTGCCTCGCAACCTATCGCCACGCTTGCGGACATGCCAACCCGCGGGCCGGCCTTTTCTCCTCCCCAGTCCCTGCATTGGAGCACGGCTCATGATCCCTCGGCGCCCCTGTGCGGCCTGCGCATGCCCCCTGCCGCCATCCTCTCCCCTCGAGAATGCTCGGCGTTCCCTCGCCTCGCGGACAAGCCACCGGCCCAGTCCACGGATCGATCGGCGATCGCTGTTGAGATGTACTGTACGGTCCCCCCGTGAGCCCCACCGAACAGCACGAGCGCCTGCGCGCCCACTGGGACGCCAAGGTCGAGCGCCTCGACGCGCGCGCCCGGACCCTGTCGCTGGGACGCCTGACGGCCTTCCTTGCCACCGTCGTCCTCGGCGGTGCCGGCATCAGCCAGCAGAGCGCTGCGCTCCTCTTCGGCGGGGGCGCGAGCCTCGTGGCCTTTGCCGTCCTCGTCCTCGCACACGGCAAGGTCCTCGCCGCCCAGAGCACCGCCGAAGCGCATCGGGCGGTCCACGAGCGCCACCTTCGGCGGCTCCGCGGGGAGTGGTCCCAGCTCCCGCCGGCCGGCTCGCTGCCGCCGGACCACCCCTACGCCGTCGACATCGACCTCGTCGGACCGGGCTCGCTGCAGCAGCGCCTCGACGTCAGCCGCACCAGGCGCGGGGAGGAGCTCCTGTCGAGCTGGCTCGGTGCGCCGGCCCCTCTGAAGGCGATCGTCGCGCGGCAGGAGGCCGTCCGCGAGCTGGCGCCGGCCGTCGAGTTCCGCTCGGCGTTCGAAGCGTGCGGCGGCCGCGCCCAAGGTCACGACAAGCTCGACGGCTCGCCCTTCCTGGCCTTCACCCGGCGCGCGCCCTTGGTTCTCGGCTCGGGCCTCGTCTACCTCATCCACGCCTCACCGCTCCTCGTCCTGGGGCTCTACGCCGCCGCCTCCGCCGGGCTCGTCCCCTCCTTCGGTTGGGTCCTCGCGCTCGCGGCCCAGTCGCTCCTGGCCCTGAGCCTGGGCGGCCGTGCCGTCGACGCCTTCCAGCTCATCGCCGCGCGGCGCGGTTACGCCGAAGCCTTCCAGCGGATGCTCGTGCACGTCGAGGGCGCTGAGCTGAAGGCTCCGCTGCTCCAGGAGCTGAAGCAGCGCATGGAGATCGGCGGCAGGCCCCCGTCGCGCTACATGGCGCGGCTCGATCGCTGGGCCGGCTTCGCGGAGTTCCACACGCAGTTCCCGATCCATTTCGTGGTGAACCTCGCGACCCTCTGGGACCTGCACGTTCTGCTGCGCCTCGAGCGCTGGAACGCCGAGGTGGGCCAGGGCCTCGGAGACGCCTTGGAAGCCCTCGCCCAGCTCGAAGCGCTTTGCGGCCTGGCGACGTTGCTGCACCAGGATCCGAGCGCGGCCCTTCCGGAGCTCCTCGCCGACGAGACTCCCTTCGCGGCGGAAGCTCTGGCGCACCCGCTCCTGCCCCCGGACGCCCGCGTCGCCAACGACGTGCGACTCCCTCGGACGGGCTCCGTGCTCATCGTCACCGGCTCGAACATGGCGGGCAAGAGCACGCTGCTGCGCGCCGTCGGCCTCAACGTCGCCCTCGCCTTCGCCGGCGGCCCCGTGATCGCGCGATCGCTGCGGTCCTCGCCGGTGCGGCTGCGCGCCAGCATGCGCATCGACGACTCGCTCCAGCGCGGGGCCAGCTACTTCCACGCCGAGCTGATGAAGCTGCGGACCGTGGTCGAGGACGCCGCCGGCCGCCCGCCCGTGTTCTTTCTCCTCGACGAGCTGCTCCGGGGCACCAACGCCCGCGCCCGGCACATCGGGGCGCGCGCCATCCTCCGCCACCTGCTGGAACGCGGGGCGAGCGGGCTGGCCGCGACCCACGATATCGCCCTGGCGGACCTCGAGCACGAGCTGCCCGGCAGAGTCGTGAACGTTCACTTCACCGACGTCCTACGCGACGGCGAGATGGTCTTCGACTACCGGCTCCGCCCCGGGGTCGTGCGGACGAGCAACGCCCTGAGGCTCCTCGCGATGGCCGGCATCGAGGTCGACGTCGACGACGCCCTCGACGACTCGCCTGCGCCCGATGCACCCTCGAGCCGCCCCCAGGCGGCTGAGCTGCTACCTCTGAAGAGCGATGGCTGAGCCTGCACGACGTCCCCTCGGATCCAGCCGGGACCCGCTCCGCCGCGAGCTCCGATCCACCGCGCTCATCCTGCTGGGACTCCTCGGCGCCATGTGGCTGGTCGAGATCGTCGACTTCTTCCTGGGCGGCGCCCTCGACCGCTACGGTCTGGTCCCACGCCGCCTGAGCGGACTCAAGGGCCTGCTCACGATGCCCCTGCTGCACGGCGGCTTCGCGCACCTCGCCGCCAACAGCGTGTGGCTGGCCTTCTTCGGCGCGATGATCCTGATGCGGAGCAAGGGCGAGTTCTTCCTCGTCGTCGCCTCCTCGACGCTCCTCGGAGGCCTCGGCGTCTGGCTCTTCGGCGACTTACTGGGCCCCGTGGGGGTCCACATCGGCGCCAGCGGCGTCATCTTCGGCTGCTTCGGCTACCTCCTGTCGATGGGGCTGTTCGAACGCAGGGTCGGCTCGCTCCTCGTCTCGACCTTCGTCCTGCTCATGTACGGCGGCCTCCTCTATGGCGTCCTGCCCGGCCAGTCGGGAGTGAGCTGGGAGGGTCACCTCTTCGGCTTCCTCTCCGGCGTGCTCACGGCGCGATGGGTCGCCCGACACCCGCGCGCGGGAGCGAAGGCGCACGACGCATCGCCCTGAGGGCCTCGGCTACGAAGCGCGCCAGCCGCAGCCTCTGCCCGAAGGTCCCGGCGGCGATCTCGGCGTGACCGAGGACGGAACGCACCACGCCCGAGAGAAAGGGGACGCTGGCGCCGCCGTCCGATACGTTGAGGCCGGTGCGCCCCGTCCTCGTCGCTCTTCTCGTCGCGGTGCCTTCGCTGGCCCTCGCGCAAGACCTCGTCGCCGCCGGTCCCGAAGGCTGGGTGGGGACCTTGCGCCGGGTAGCGGCCGCGCGCGCACCCCTGCCCACCAGCCAAGAGCTCGCCCTCGACCCGCGCCGCGACGGCGAGGTCGTCGTGAGCGCCGAGCCCCGCCTCCCCCTCGACGAGTGGCGCTCCCGGGGCGAGAGCGTGCTCTACCTCGGTCTGGTCCTGACGGCCGAGTCGCCGACGACGCTCCACGCCTTCCTGGGCGTGAGCGGCGAGGTGAGCGCCTTCCTTGATGGCGCACTCTTGGGCACCTTTGCGCGGGGCCGCGACCGGGCCGACGACTGGCACCTGGCGCTGCCCCTCAGCCCGGGGCCGCATCGCCTCGTGCTTCGGGTGCGGATCCCCGAAGCTCGCCGAGGAGTGCCGCGGCGCAGACCCCACCTGCGGCTGCGCTTCCTCGACGAAGGGTTCGCGCCGGGGTTCGGCCGCGTGCGCGCCAGCGTCGGCGAGGTTCCCGATCCTCGCGCGGTCGCGCGCGCCGCGCTCCGAGTGGACGAGCGCCCCACCCTTGGGGAGGACGGAGCGCCCACCCTCGAGGTCCACGTCCACGCGCCCGCCGGCGGCCTTCGCCGCCCGGTGCCCTTCGCATGGGACGACGACCAAGGAACCCTCTCCCCCGGCGACCCGGGGCTCCTGCGTTCGCTGCCCGTCCCAGAGCGGGGCCCGCTGCGCGCCTCGCTTCGTCTCGACGACGAGGCGGTCCCTCTGGGCCGCACCTTGGCCATGGACAGGCCGCTTCTGCGGACCATGGCGCAGCTCAAACCGCGCCTGGCGTCGCTCGGCCCCGACGCGCGAGGACCGATGCAGTGGCGCTTCGAAGAGATGGCGCGCGTGCTGCGCGACGGCGACCCGGACCGGCGGTGGCGTCGCTGGCTGGTCCGCGACACCCGGGCCAAGCTCCGCGCGCTGCAGCGAGGCGTCGACCCCTTCCGTGCTCTGCACGGCTACGAGCGCATGGCGCACCTCTCGGCGATCGACGGGAGCGCGCAGCCCTACGAGCTCTTCGTCCCGCCCGCCTATCGTGGCCGGCGCGCCTGGCCGCTTCTCGTCACCCTGCACGGCTTCAAGGGCAATGCCGGCGACTACTTCCGCAACACCTTTGGCCTCTCCCGAGACTGGCAGCACGGCGAGACGCTGCGGGCCCATGGGCGCCACGGCGCTGCGCCCTCCGAAGGGCCGATGATCGTCGTCGCGCCCCAAGGCCGCGGTCAGGCGATGTACCGGCACATGGGCGAGACCGACGTCCTCGAAGCACTGGCGGACGTCCGCCGCCGGCTGCGCGTGGACCCCCGGCGGGTTTACATCACCGGCGGCTCCATGGGGGGAACGGGTGCCGTGTACTTGCCCCTGAGGCACCCCGATCTCTTCGCGGCGGCCGCAGCCCTCGCCGGTTACCACGATCAGCGGGTGCGTGAAGACACCCACCACGAAGGGCTCAGCGAGGTCGAGCGCTTCCTGCAGGCGCGCCGAAGCGACGTGGACTGGGCCGAGAACGCGCTGCACATCCCGATGCTCCTGGTGCGTGGGACCCGCGACCGCCCGCTGGCTTGGACACGCTCGCTCGCGACGCGACTGCGCGCCCTCGGCTACGAGGTTGAGCTACGGGAGCCGCCCCTGGGCCACAACGTCTGGACGGAGACCTACGCCGAGGGCGCGATCTTCGCCTGGATGCGCCGCCATCGGCGACCGGCCAGGCCTCGGCACGTGCGGCTGCGGACGGCTCGCGAACGCACCAACCGAAGCGATTGGGTGCGCATCGACGCGCGGGAGCGACCCGACGCCTTCGCCGAGGTCGACGCACGGCTGGTTGGTGGCGTCGTGCACGCCCAAACCGAGGGAGTCGCGGGCCTCAGCTTCCTCGACGTCCCCGGGGTCGAAGGCTCCCTGACGGCCACCGTGGACGGGCAAACCTTCTGCGGTCCGATGCCTCTGTCGATCCGTCGCGTGGGAGACGCCTGGGAGCTCGGCGCCATCGACCCGAGCGAGCGAAAGCAGCCCGGCGCCTCCGGCCCCATTCGCGACATCTTCCACGACCGCGTCGTCTTCGTCGTCGGCACGCAGGACCCACGGCACACCTTCATCAACCGCCTCGTCGCCGAAGACTGGGCCCGCCCACGGGGCGTGGACGTCCACTACCCCATCGTCGACGACGTCGACGTGAGCGCCGAGATGATCGCGGGCGCGCACCTGGTGCTCGTCGGCCCACCCTGGTCCAACGCGCTGCATGCCCGCTGGCACGCGCAGCTCCCCATCCGCTACGACGAACAGGAACGTGCCGTGCGGGCCCGCCGCGTCCACCGTGGTGCCGAGGTAGGAGCCGCCTTCGTCGCGCCCAACCCCGACATCCCCGGCCGCAGCGTCGTGGTGCTCGCGGGGACAACCCCCCTGGGCACCTGGCGCGCCCGTTTTCTGCCGGACCTGCTGCCGGACTGGGTCGTCTTCGACGGGCGCGTCGCCAACGCCCGGGGACAGTGGAGCTGCGGGGGCGCCCGCCGAGACGACGGCAGCCCCAACGGCGCCGAACCGGCTCCGTGCAGTTACCTCGACCACGGCATCTTCGGCATGGAGTGGGAGCTCTGACGATGGCGCTACGTCATTATCAGGCGTCGACCACCGTCGAGACCCAGCTGGCGTACGAGTGCGAGGCCTGCGGCTACGAAGGGATGGCGGACGTCGTCGGCGAGGGCTACGTCGAGACCGATGCCCCGACCGCCCAGGAGAACGACGCTGCGGCCCGCGCTCTCGACGCCGCCGAGCGGCGCGCCTGGAACGACGCGCTGAGCACCGTCGACCTCGCGCCCTGCCCGCGATGCGGCGCGACCTCCCCCGACCGCTGGCGCCGCTGGCGGCGCGCCCAACTCCCCGAGGCTCTGTGGTGGGGCGCCGTGGGCGCGCTCGTGGGCGCCGTGGGCGCCTTCCTGCTCCGGCAGCGCTTCGATGCGCTCCCGCCCTTGGTCGCGGCGCTTGTCGGTCCCCTCGTCGCCCTGGCGGTCGTGGCGACCCGAACGCGTCGCAAGCGAATCCGCGCCGCGTCCGTGCGCTTCGACCCGCTTGCCAGGCCTCAGGACGACGACGCGGGGCTGTAGGCGAGGTTCGGCGCGAGCCATCGCTCCACTTCCGCGACGCTCATACCCTTGCGCGCGGCGTAGTCTTCCACCTGATCGCGGTCGATCGGACCAACAGCGAAGTAGCGGCTGTCCGGGTGGCCGATGTAGAGGCCGCTCACGCTCGCGGCGGGCGTCATCGCGAAGTGCTCGGTCAGCGAGATGCCGAGCTCGTCCGGCGCCAGCAAGCGCCAGAGCGTCGCCTTCTCCGTGTGGTCCGGGCAGGCCGGGTAGCCGAAGGCCGGACGGATCCCCTGGTAGCGTTCCCGCACCAGGTCCTCGGCGCTCAGCTCTTCGGCGACGCCCCAATCCGCTCGGGCGCGGGCGTGCAAGAGCTCCGCAAAGGCCTCGGCGCAGCGGTCGGCCAGCGCCTTGACCATGATGGCGTGGTAGTCGTCGTGCTTGGCCTCGAACTCCGCCACCAGCTCCGATGCGCCGAGCCCTGCGGTCACGGCAAAGGCACCGACCCAATCCGGCGTCCCGGCAGGGGCGACGAAATCGGCGAGGCAGTAATAAGGACTCTCCCCCTGCTTGACGAGCTGCTGCCGCAGCATGGGGAAGCGGCACAGCTCCTCGCCGCGCGTCTCGTCGGCGAAGAGCACGAGGTCGTCGCCCTCGCGGTTCGCCGGCCAGAAGCCGTACACCCCTTTGGGCCGCAGCAGTCCCTCGGCGACGATTCGATCGAGCAGCGCGTTGCCCTCCTCGAAGAGCTCCCGAGCCGCCTGGCCCACCTTCGGGTGCTCGAGGATCTTCGGGTAGCGCCCCTTGAGGTCCCACGCGCTGAAGAACATCGTCCAGTCGATGTAGGCGCGGATCTCCTCGAGGGAGGGCTCGACGAGCTTCTTGCCGGTGAACGCCGGTTTGACCGGCACGGCCTTCAGCCCTGCACGGAAGCCGTTGGCCCGCGCCATCTCCAGCGGCAGGGAGGGGCGCGACTGCTTCATCTCGAAGAGCTGGCGCGACTTCTCCTGCTCTTGACGGTTCTTGGCATCGAAGGCTTTGCGCTGCTCCGGATCGAGGAGCGCCGAGACGACGTTGACCACCCGCGAGGCGTCGAGCACGTGCGCGGTGACGCCTCGGTAACGCGGCGCCACCTTGACGGCGGTGTGACGCTTCGAGGTCGTCGCCCCACCAAGGATGAGCGGGATGTCGAAACCCTGCCGCTCCATCTCGGAGGCGACGTGAACCATCTCGTCGAGGGAAGGCGTGATGAGCCCGCTGAGGCCTACGATGTCGACGTTCTCTTCCTTGGCTGTCCGAAGAATCGTCTCGGCCGGAACCATCACCCCGAGGTCGAGCACCTCGTAGTTGTTGCAGCCGAGGACCACCCCGACGATGTTCTTGCCGATGTCGTGCACGTCGCCCTTGACCGTGGCGAGCAACACCTTGCCGCGGGCGTCGTCGTCCTCGCCCTTCTCCGCCTCCATGTACGGCTCGAGGTAAGCCACCGACCTCTTCATCACCCGCGCCGACTTGACGACCTGGGGGAGGAACATCTTGCCCGCGCCAAAGAGGTCGCCGACGACGCTCATCCCGGCCATCAGCGGCCCCTCGATGACGTGCAGAGGCTTGCCGTACTTCTGCCGCGCTTCCTCCGTGTCCTCCTCGACGAAGTCGACGATGCCCTTGACCAGCGCATGCTCCAACCGCTCCTCGACGGTTCCCTCGCGCCAGCTCAGGTCCTCGACGCGCTTCTTGCCCCCACCCTTGACCGTCTCGGCGAAAGCGACGAGACGCTCCGTGGCGTCGGGCCGGCGAGCGAAGAGCACGTCCTCCACGCGCTCGAGGAGGTCCTTGGGGATCTCCTCGTAGACCTCGAGCTGGCCGGCGTTCACGATGCCCATGTCCATGCCCGCACGGATCGCGTGATAGAGGAAGGCCGCGTGCATGGCCTCGCGCACGCGGTTGTTGCCGCGGAACGAAAAGCTCAGGTTGGACACTCCGCCGCTGATCTTCGCGCCAGGGCATGTCTCCTTGAGAACCCGCGTGGCCTCGAGGAAGTCGAGGGCGTAACGGTCGTGCTCCGCGATCCCCGTAGCGACAGCAAAGATATTGGGGTCAAAAATGATGTCCGTCGGGTCCCAACCGGCCTTCTCCGTGAGCAGGGCGTAGGCGCGCTGACAGATCGCGACCTTCCGCGCCGCCGTGTCCGCCTGGCCCTCCTCGTCGAAAGCCATGACCACCGCCGCGGCGCCGTAGCGCCGGATGACGGTGGCCTTCTCCAGGAACGCCTTCTCGCCCTCTTTGAGGCTGATCGAGTTGACGATGCCCTTGCCCTGGATGTGCTTGAGGCCCGTCTCGAGGATCTCCCACTTGGAGCTGTCGACCATGATCGGCACACGGGCGATCTCCGGTTCGGCAGCGACGAGGTCGAGGAAGCGGGCCATCATGGCCTCCGAATCCATCATCCCCTCGTCCATGTTCACGTCGATGATGTTCGCCCCGCCCCGCACCTGCTGGAGCGCGACATCGATGGCCTCGTCGAGCTTGTTCTCCTTGACGAGGCGCATGAACCGGCGCGAACCCGTCACGTTCGTGCGCTCACCAACCATCTGGAAGCCCGAGCTCTCCGTGATGACGAGCGGCTCGAGCCCCGAAAAGCGGCTGTGGCGGCTCCGGGGCCTGGGCTCGCGCACGGTCTTGCCCTCGGCGGCCCGCGCGATGGCGCGGATGTGCTCGGGTGTCGTACCGCAGCAACCGCCGAGCATGTTGACCAGACCGTCGCGCGCGAAGTCTTCGATGAGTCCGGCCATGGTCGGCGCGTCCTGATCGTACTCCCCCATTGCGTTGGGCAAGCCCGCGTTCGGGTAGCAGTGCACGAAGGTGCTCGCGACGTCGCTGAGCTCCCGCAGGAAGGGCCGCATCTCGTCGGCGCCCAGCGCGCAGTTGATGCCGACGGTGAGCGGCTGCGCGTGCTCGATGGCGTACCAGAACGCTTCGACGGTTTGCCCGCTCAGCGTTCGCCCGGAGCGGTCGGTGATCGTGACGCTGATCATCACCGGCACGCGCCGCTTCTTTGCGGCGAAGACCTCCTCGATGGCGACGAGGGCCGCCTTGGCGTTCAAGGTGTCGAAGATGGTCTCGACGAGGAGGAGGTCGACGCCGCCGTCGAGCAGCCCCGCGACCTGCTCGGCGTAGGCCTCGCGCACCTCGTCGAAGGACACCGCCCGAAACCCCGGATCGTTGACATCCGGCGAAAGGCTCAGGGTCTTGTTCGTCGGCCCCAAGCCACCGGCCACGAAGCGCGGGCGCTCCGGCGTCGCGTAGGCCTCCGCCGCCTCCTTGGCCAGACGCGCGGCGGCCACGTTCATCTCGTAGGCCAGCTCCACCTGATCGTAGTCCTGCATCGAGATCGCGTTCGCGTTGAACGTGTTGGTCTCGATGATGTCGGCGCCCGCTTCGAGATACTGCCGGTGGATGCCGGCGATCACGTCCGGCCGAGTGAGCACGAGCAGGTCGTTGTTCCCTTTGAGGTCGCTCGGATGGTCGGCGAAACGCTCGCCTCGAAAGTCGGCCTCTTTCAAGCCGGCGCGCTGGATCATCGTGCCCATCGCGCCGTCCAAGATGAGGATGCGCCGCTCGAGCAGGCCTCGCAGTTGCTCTTCGGTGGTCATGGCAGTCGATCCTTGGTCGCCACCGCGGTCAGTACGCGGTGATGGGGTTTGCGCCGCTCCCGGGAGGTGACGGCGCACTCCTCCACGGTCAAGCGGGCACCTCGAAAGAAGGCCGCGAGCTGCTCGGGCTCAAACCCCGGCTGCACGTGGCCGTAGGCCGCGGTCTGGGCAAGGTGCGCGTGCTCGGCGAGGGTCAGGGCGACGACGCGGCCGCCCCCGCGCAGCACCCGCCCCGCCTCGGCCACGACCTCGTCGGGCCGCTCCGCGTACGCGAGCACATGGAAGAGCAAGACCGTGTCGAAGCTCGCGTCGGCGAAGGGCAGGCGATGCGCATCGGCCTGCTCGAAGCGCACACCCGCGGCCCGACAGCGAGCCGCCTCCACGAGCTCGGCGCTTCGGTCGACGCCCACGTAGGAGCGCGCGCGCGGCGCGAGCAAGCGCGCCGTCCAACCGTCACCGCAGCCCACGTCGAGTACGTCGCCCAGGCGCAACAGACCCGCGAGCCCGTGCACGAGCGCCTCCCAGGTGCGGCCCGGCGAGTAGTGCCGCTCCATCTCGCCGGCGACCGTCTCCGGCCACGGCCGGTCGCGCTCCCGCGCCGCCAGCAGCGCGTCCCGTCGCTCGGCGTCCCGGGCGAGGGTTTCGTCCACCAGCCGCGCCTTCAGCGTGGTCCAGAGCGAGGCCGCCGCCGCCGGCATCGCGGCGTGGATGCGGTAGCGAGTGGAAGCACCCACCCGGCGATCGTGCAGCAGCCCCGCGTCCCGCAACCTCGCCAGGTGCGTCGAAACCCGCGACTGGCTCAGCCCGGTGATCCTGGTGAGCTCCGCGACGGAGTGCTCGTGCTCTTGGAGCAGGGCGAGGAGCCGCAAGCGGCTCGGATCCCCAAAGAGATGCAACCATCCCGTCGAATCCTCGAGGCTCTGGGCCTCGGTCTGGGCCACTCGCCCCGTCATCCGCTCATCCCGATAGGCGGATACTTCGACCAAAACCCCGCTCCGGTCAAGGCGAACCGCTTGCCGCGTGTCGCCCTGACCCACCTCTACGTCGCCTGCGGCTCGGACGCGAAGCCAGCAGAGCGTCGCGGCCAAAGGCAGCCCGAAGGGCCCGCAAGAACGTGGGCGACAACCTGGCCTACAGTTGCGCCGCCGGTGCCCGAGGGGGCGGCTAGCGTGCGGCGATCCATGCGGCGGCACCCGCCAGGATCGCGCCCAGCACGAACAGCAGCAGCCCGATCCGCGCCGCGCCGGCCGAGGCCGACGGCTCGACGGCACGCGCGTCGGCTTGAAGGTCACGAGTCGGCAACTCGTCGGCGCTGCGCTCGGAACACCGCTCCTTGGGCGGTGGGGGAGGATCCGTAGGAACGTCGAAGTCTGGCGCCCAGCGCGCCTGCACCGCCGGCGTCGCGAAGGGAAGCAGCGCGCGCCCCAACGCCCGCACGGAGCTGAAGCGACGCTCCGGGTCGACGTCCATCGCGCGCTCGATGACGGCCTCCAAACCCTCCGGCACCTCGACACCGCGCTCCCGCGGCCGCGGATAGTCGCCGGCCAGGATCGCCTGCACCAGCTCGACGAAGGTCGCACGCCGGAATGCCCGCTGACCCACCACGCACTCGTAGAGGAGGCAGCCCAGCGCGTACTGATCGGCCTTCGGATCGAGGTGTCGAGAGTCCGCGAGGAGCTCGGGCGCCATGTACTCCGGCGTGCCCAGGAGCCCATCGCCGAGGGTGACGATCGAGCCCTTCCCCTCGTCGCCGTCGACAAGGGGCTTGGCGATGCCAAAGTCGAGTACCTTGGGCTCGGGGCGCCCCTGGCTCTGCGTGACGACGATGTTGGGCGGCTTGAGGTCCCGGTGCAGCACCCGGAGGTCGTGTGCCGCGGACACGGCGGAGACGACAGGCAGGAGCAGCTCGACGGCACAGGAAGCTGCCAGCGGGCCCTCGTGGCGGAGCAGTTCGCCCAGGGTCTGGCCCTCGACGTACTCCATGACGATGTAGGGGAGGCGTCGCGTCACCGTCCTCGGGGCCGCGCCAGCCGTCTCTTCGACGCCTGCACTGCCCGTCGACTCCGCCCAACCGGCGCCCTCTTCGCGCACCCGCGCCTCGAAGGTGCCGAAATCGATGAGCCTCACGACGGAGGGATGCCGAAGCCGGCCGATGGTCCGCATCTCGCGCTCGAAACGCTTGCGGTCGACCGCCTGCGCCGCCCCTCGCCGATGACGGAGCACCTTCACCGCGACGGTCTGGCCCGTGGAGAGCTGCTTGGCCCGGAACACGATGGCGAACCCGCCTTCGCCCAGGATCTCTTCCACCTCGTAGCGGCCTCCGAGCACCGTGCCGGGCGTCGCGCGCCCGTCGGCCGGAAGCGTCGTCACCGGCGCTGGAATCGACGGAGCCTGAAGCCGCGTCTGCAGGTGGCTCTCGATGCGCGCGAGCACGACCGGAAAATCGATGGGCTTGGTGACGTAGTCGTTGGCGCCGAGGGAGAGCGCCCGGACCATGTCCTGACTATCGCTCTTGGCGGTCGCCATGAGCACCGGGAGCTCCGCCCGAGGGTAGGTCTTCCGGAGACGCTCGAGCACCTCCAAGCCGCTCATGCCGGGCATCATGATGTCGAGGATCACCAGGTCGAAAGGCTCCTGCTCGATCCTCGCCAGAGCGCTCGCTCCATCCTCTGCCGTCTCTACCTCGTAGCCGCGGCGCTGCAGACGCCGCGCGAGCATGTCGCGGTTGTCTTCGTTGTCGTCCACGACCAGCAGCCGAGAGGGCATCGCTGCGGGGATGCTATGCGAGCTGGCGCTCCCGGGAAAGAGCGAGCCCGAAGCCGCGCACCAGGTCAGCGAAGCAGAGCGTCGATCTTTCCAAGGAGCCGCGGGAAGTCGATCGGCTTGGTGTCGTACTCGTCGCAGCCGGCCTCGAGGGCACGCTCGCGGTCCCCCTGCATGGCGTGCGCGGTGAGCGCGATGATGGGCACATCGGACGTGGCCTGGTCGCTCTTCAGGCGTCGAGCGGCCTCCCACCCGTCGATCTTCGGCAGGCTCATGTCCATCAGCACGACCGCCGGGGCCTCGCTCCGAACCCGCTCGATGGCCTCTTCACCGTCGGCCGCCGCGACGACCTCGAAGCCGCGCCTTTTCAGACGCCGCGTGAGCATGTCTCGGTTCAGCTCGTCGTCTTCCACCACCAGAATCTTCACCAAGAGCGCCTCCGCGGTACGATGGCCATGCTACCGCACCCGCTCGCGCCACACCTACCCGCGCATGGCCTTGCACCTGACGCCTCGTTCCATGATGGCGCGCCTCGCGCTCGTCACCGGCTGCTTCCTGGTGGTCGCCGTCGGCGCCGGGCTCTGGCAGAGCAGCCAGCGCCTTCGGGACCGTACCGAGCGGGGCGAGCTCGCCCGCATCCGCACCCTCGCCGCCACGCTGGCGCTGCAAATCGACGGGGCAGCTCACCGGCGCGCCGCAGAGCACCTCGAACCGGTGTTCTTCGAGCGCTGGGAGGACGCGCCCCCCGAGCTGCGGCGGCTCCATCGGCAGCTCGCCGCCGCCGCCGAGGCCAACGGGCTGACGACCTCCATCGAAACGCTCCGGGTACGTCCCCGGGCCGACCCGCGGATCCGCGCCGCTCCGGATCGTCCCGTGAGGGGAGGCATGGAGATCATCGGCAGCAGCTCGGATGTGGCCTACCACCGTCGAACGTCGGACTACGTCCCAGCGATGCGCCGGGCCCTCGCGGGCGAGGTGGTGGCGGTCTCTCCGCACGACGATGCCTACGGCACGTGGATCCGCGCCTACGCCCCGATACGCGACGGCAACGGAAAGGTCATGGCCCTGGTGCGCGTCGAGGCGCCCCTCGACCGCATGCTGGAGGAGAACGAGCGTCTGCTCGGACAGCAGGCGCTCTTCGCCACGCTGCTTCTCATCGTCCTGCTCTGCGGGATCATCATCGCCGCCGCGCGGCTGACGCGGCACCTCTCGCGGCTGGCGGACGCGGCACGACGCTTCGGAGCCGGCGACTTCGACACCCCGATCGCCTCCGCCGGCACCGCAGAGGTCCGGCAGGTCGCGGCGGCTCTGGAGGGAGCCCGCCAGCAGTTGGCCGCTCATCTACGCGAGCGACGGGCGCAGGAGAATCGCCTCGCCAGCGCCCTGGCGCGCGCGGAGGAGGCCACCCGCGTCAAGTCTCGCTTTCTGGCCAACATGAGCCACGAGCTGCGCACTCCGATGAACGCCATCCTCGGCTACAGCGAGCTGCTCCTCGAAGACGCGACGGATCCGGACGCGAGCCTCGAGACCTTCCGCGAGGACCTCGAACGCATCCGATCGGCCGGCCAACAGCTACGCGCGCTGATCGACGATGTCCTCGACCTGTCCAAGATCGAAGCGGGGAAGATGCATGTCTTCCTGGAGGAGTTCGACCTGCAAGCGCTCCTCGAAGAGGTCGAAAGCACCGTCCGCCCGCTGGTCGCCAAGGGCAGCAACGAGCTCCGGCGCGACTGGACATCGAACCTCGGCTCCATGCACTCCGACCTCACGCGGACGCGTCAGATCCTGCTGAACCTCCTGAGCAACGCCGCGAAGTTCACATCGGAAGGCGTCATCACCCTCGGAGCCCGGCGCGAAGGCGACGAGGTCGTGTTCACCGTCCGCGACACGGGCATCGGGATGACGCCCAAGGAGCGCGCCAAGCTCTTCACGCCCTTTACTCAAGCCGACGCGTCGACGACGCGCCGCTACGGCGGTACAGGGCTGGGCTTGGCCCTGACCCATCAATTCGTCCTGCTCCTCGGCGGCCGCATCGAGGTCGAGTCGGTACCGGAGCAAGGCTCGACGTTCGTCGTCTGGCTCCCCGTCGACGGTCCTCAGGGAGAGCGGAACGACGACCCGGCGCGGCCCGAACGCAGGCGTTCGGCGATGTCCGGGCGTCCGAAACGATAGGTCGCCGAGAGCGAGAGGAACCACGAGTCCACGTCGTAGCTGCCCGCGCAGCCGCCCTGAGCGACGAGGGTGCGGTTGCGCCCCTCGCGGACGGTCCGGCGATCGGCATCGGAGCACAGGGGGTAGTTCTCGCGGATGTGCGTGGCCTTGCCGCCCCCCCAACCGAACGCCCAGTCGATGTCGAGGGGCCCCGCCTGAAGCCCGAAGCCAAGATACGCGCTGAACTGGATCCCCGGGGGCGGCGAGAAGGGCGTCAAGGTGGCGGCGCGGGAGGCGCTGCGGGCGATCGTCCCGCCGGTGCGGACCGCAAAGCGAGGCGTGGCCCAAATCTCGAAGCCAAGAGCGCCGAGGTAGACGTTCTTCCAGCGGAACTCCGCCTCCGTATCCGGAGCGAGGGGCGAATCGAGCTCGAAGCGCTGCCGGCGGTTGGCCTCGTGATGAAGCTGTACCTTGAACTCGGCGCCGACGGTGATCCGATCGCTCCAGGTCTTGTACGCGGCCCCGACCCGAAACATGTGGGGCACGTACCAGCGCGTCGACGTCGGCACGCGGAGCGGATCGGCGCCCGGCGCCAGCGGCACGGAGGTGTCCCCGTCGAGGTTGACCCAGACCTTCGAGCGGTAGGCGGCAGCCAAGGTGAGCCGGTCCGTCGGGCGGTAGCTCACCCCAAGCAGCACGCCGGGCACGCCGACACCCCGCAGCTCCTGCCGCGCTTGCTGAAGCGCCGGAGTGTCGAAGCAAGGATCGTAGGGCGCGTCGGGGACGTCGGGGTCCGGCGGGGTCGCGCTCAGCGGACAGTTCGGGACATCCTGATGCGCCCGCACGTCCTGCCGCGCCCAGGGCAGACGCAAAGTCACGCCCACCGACAGCCGCTCGGTGATCGACACCTGAACCGGGAGGGCGAACTCGGTCACGAAGAGAAAGACCTGCTGATCGGCGGGGGGATCGAGGCGAAAGCCCGAGTCGGGATCCGTGCACACGGAGGGGTCGCCGTTCGCGATGCACTCGACGGCGCTGAAGCCGCCGCCGAAGCCCGTGTAAACATACGCTCCGAGCCCCAAGGTGACCCGCTCGTGCAACCTCCCGACGGCGCCGACGAAGCCGAGAGGGGCATAGATGAGCCCGCTGTCTTGCTCGCTTCCAGGCCCCGCGAAGGGAGCCCGAAGGTTCACCAGGAGCGAAGTCGCCACGACCGTCGCGGTGAAGCGGTCGACCTGATCGAGCTGCGCGGGGTTGTGGAAGAGCGCCGCGGCGTTGTCGATGGTCGCAATCGCGAGGGTGCCCATGCCCACGACGCGGGCGTCGTAGTTGCCGGGAGGTTCGGGGTTGGCCGCGGCGGTCGAGGACCCCAAGACCACCGCCGACAGGGCCAGCAGGGCGCATCGCTGCACGACGACGAGGCTACCGGTTGGGGGCATCCGGTCCCGCCGCAGGGGAGGATCTTTCCGGCGAACGGGGCCCAGGAGACGTCGAGTCGTAGCCAGAGGACGGTGAGTGGCCCTCCGCCTCTGGGGCGTCCTGTCGCCGACCGCCCGCCCCTTCAATGGCCGCAGCGTTCGAGCAACCCCACCATGCCGTCGTAGTGGGTCGCCCGCCGGCTGGCGGCGCGCACGTACTGCTGGGCGTAGCGGCAACCCTCCTCGTCGGCGCCGTGACGGCGCGCCAGCAAGGCCGCCGCGAGCGGCTGAGGGTACGGGGGGCGCAGCGCCGCCAGCCAGTGCTCCGTCGGGTTGCGGCGCTGCCGCTGGGCGACCTCACCGAGGACCAGGTGCGCCTCGGACTGGCCTGGGTCGACCGCCAGCGCCCGCTCCGCGAAGCGACGCGCAGCGGCGAAGTGGCCGAGGTTCAACTCCATGCGCGCTCGGACCGCAAGGAAGCGCGGGTGCTCGGCGATGGGCGAGGAGGCGCCCTCCGGAGCAGCTTCGCCCATCGGGGCCTCGGCGGCCTGCGCGAGCGTGTCGTTGGCGATGTTGGTCTTGCCGTCACGGGCGTGCGCCATCGCGACCCCGAGGAGCATCTCGGCGCGGTCCTCCCCAAGGCGCGCGGCCTGCTGGAACATACCGGCGGCCGGACGGTAGAGCTCGCCCTGAAGGTAGAGCTCGGCGAGGGCACGACGAAGGGAAGGGTCGCGCCGGAGGCCCCGGCGTCGCGTTGCGCGCAGCACGTAGCGGGTGCCGGAGACGCCCGCAGCAGAGGCGACCAGGAAACGAACGCGGAGGCGGACGACCTCGTCGGTGTCCACGCCCGCTCCCTCGAGAGCGTCGATCATCTCCTTGGCGTGCTCGAGGTTCCCTTCGTCGAGATCGAGATGCAGCAGACCGACCAACGCGACGGGGTGGTCGCGGCGGGAGCGCAGGGCCGCCAAGTAAGCCTCCCGCGCCTGCGCCCGATCGCCCCCGCCGCGCGCCGCCTCACCTCGCTTGGCCTCGAGATCCGGGTCGGAAGGCGCGCGCTCCAGGGCGGCCCGCACCGCTTCGAGGGCGGCGGCGAAGTCCCCGACAGCGAGCCGCGCATCGACGAGGGCGGTCAAGACCCGAAGGTCCTCCGGGTGCTCCTGGTGCGCGGCCTCGGCCAGCTCCCGCGCCTCAGCCTTCCGTCCGCCCGCGAGGGCGGCGCTCACGGCCACCGGGACCACCGCCGGGTGATGCGGCGCGCGCTCCAGAGCCCGGCCCGCGAGCCGCGCAGCTTCCTCGGCGTCCCCCGCCTCGAGCTCGAGGCGGGCCCGGGCGGTGAGACCCTCGACGGCGAAGGCCGGATCCGCCGCCACCCGATCGTAGTAACCCCGCGCCTCGTCCAGCGCCCCACGACGCTCGTGAAGGAGCCCGGCAAGAAGCCAGGTGGGCGGCGAACCCCCCGCCGCGTCCAGGATCTGGGCAGCGGTGGGGAGGTCGCCGGCGTGGAGAGCGAGCCAGGCGCGCACCCTCCCAGCGACGGCGACGTCGGGGACCGGCCCCTCCAGCCCGTCGACGACCTCGGCCGCGGCGTCGGCGGCGTCTGCCCGCAAGAGGACCTCGGCCAGGCGCCAACGAAAGAGCGCGTCTCCCGGCGGGGGCGTGCGGCGGGCCTCGGCGGCCTCGGCGCGCGCAGCCTCCCGAGCGCCCGCAGCCGCGAGCCCATCGGCCACGACGAGGTGCGCCCACGCGCGTTCTGCCGCGAGCGCGTCGGCCGCCGCCAGGGTCGCCTGGGCCTCGTCGCGGGCCTCCGGCTGCCGTGCTCGCGCGGCGATCCGCGCCCGAACGATGCGCACCGCGGGGGACGCCGGGGCGTCGGCGGTCTCGAGGACCGCCAGCGCCTGCGCACGCTCCCCGGCGAGCTCGAGGGCCAGGGCGAGCTGAGCCACGTAGCGAGGCGCGCGGGCGTGCTCTTCGATGCTCGTCGCGCCCCGCGCTTCGGTGACGGCGGCGGCGAGATCCCCGCTCATGAACGCAGCCAGACTCCGGGCGTGGGCCGTCTCCGCGGCGAACGTCCCGACGGGAATCAACGCCGAGGCCGCGGCAAGGGCGCTCGGGGCATCGCCGCGGGCAGCCGCGAGGTAGGTCTGCGCCTTCAGCCGCTCCGAAGCCTCCGCCTCGTCGTCGGCCGGGACCGCGTCGAGGGCGGCCTGGGCCTCCCCGAGAGGCAGCTCCCCAGCGAGCGCGAGCATGGCCTGAAGGCGCGCCCGCAGCCCCGGGTGCTCCGAGGCGCCCAGCGCATCGAGGGCCGCACGAACGTCGGCGGCACGGCCGGTGTCCCCCGCCCGAAGGGCCGCAGTCTCCACCGCCGCGCGATGGACGAAGTGATGAATCGTGTACGCGGTGGCCGTGACGAGGAGCGCGGCGACCACCGCGACCGCTGCCTTCTGCAGGCGCTCCTTGCGGAGCTCCTCCGGCGGCGTGAGCACCTCCGCCACCGGCGGGATGCTCTCTTTGGGCGCCGCGGGTCGGCGCAGCGAGAACAGGTCGGACCGCTCCCTCTCTTCCCCGTCCGACATCCGAGCCATCTTCGCGTGAACGAGCAATCGTCCGCAAGTTCGGTCCATCCACCTGTCGAGCTGGCCGGCGCAAACCCGGCGCTCGTCCGCCGGCCACCGCGCGAGACCCCGACAGGGCACCGGGCGCCCGCCGCCGAGCTGCTATGCTCGCCCCATGCGTCACGCCCGTAGGCGCCCGATGGCCCGCGCGCTGCGGCGTTCCCTACCGAGCCCGCGAGCAACCGGCGC
>Ga0256832_1000775_pt1 | contig 21060 bp, 20 predicted proteins | sample 134614metaG_FD_190534 | JGI IMG/M metagenome (GOLD analysis project Ga0256832, IMG submission 190534) | Hydrothermal vent microbial communities from Lau Basin, Pacific Ocean - 134-614 | ecosystem: Environmental > Aquatic > Marine > Hydrothermal vents | place: Pacific Ocean: Lau Basin | collected... | reverse complement strand
CAGTTTAGTCTACCGATCTACCGGTTTCCCGGTTAACCCGTCCCCATCTTCGCCCTCCAACCACAACTGCGCCAGATAGCTATCCTTCATGCTCAGCCAGTCGAGATAGAGCTCGCGGAAGTCGGGGACGACGGATGCGCGCACGGCGGGGTGGGCGACCAGCGCCTCCTTCCAGCGGACGACGCGGGGATGGCGTTCGGGGTCGAAGATGGCGGGATGGATGCCCGCCAGGATGTCGAGCTGGAAGAACAGCGGCCCGTACGCCGCGTCCACCAGGGAGAATTCGGGACCGGCAAAGAAAGGTTCCCCCGTCACGGCGGACTCAATCTGGTCGAAATCCCCATGCAGGCGGGCCAGCGCTTCCTCAAACCCGGCTTCATCCTCCCGCAGCGCCACCCGATAATAATCGCGCAGGCAGGCGTCGGCGAAGAGAATCCACGCCCGATACTTCGCCCGCAGGATGAGGTCGTCGGGGTGCAGCCGGGGCGGATGGGCTTCGTCCAGATATTCGATGATGGCCGTGGATTCGAACAGCACGTCATCACCCACCAGCAGCAGGGGGACTTTGCCCAAGGGCGAGATGCGACGGAACCAGTCGGGCGGGCGGCGCAGGTCGATGTATGCGATATCGTAGGGGATGCCTTTGGCCCGCAAGGCGACAGCCGCCTTGTGGACGTAGGGACAGAGCTTGTAGCTGATGAGTTTGAGGGACATGACTGTCATGGAAATAGCGTGTTGGCTGCGGTTGTGAAAGGATCGCCAGGCCAACGTTGGAGGAGTCTGCAACGGGCGTCAAACGTCATGGCCTCACGCATCACGTTTCACTCGTCACGTCATCGATTCCCGCGCCAGGGAGACGGCGATTCGGCGAGGTTCATGGAGATGCTGGCCGGGGAATGAGGAACGTCGGCCCCACAGGCTGCTCGGGCTGGCCGGGCGGGGTCCAGTAGAAGCGCATGGTCTTGCCACCCCCGCGCTGGAAGTAGTCGATGCGGATGGGGTGCGGGCCCGCGGTCAGGTCCAGGGTGACGGCGACCGTGTTGGGCTGGTCGGGAACCATCGCCTCGCCCGCCACCCTGCCATCCACCCAAAAACGCACGCCGTCATCCGCCTCCAGCCGGAAGCGATAAGCGCCGTCATCGGGCGCCCGCAGCTCGCCCGTCCAGGTGACGCTGAAGGGGCCGGAGATGGGTTCGTTCTCGGGCCAGGCGTAAAGCAGGAAGGGGTCGATGCGGGTGAGGAAGGGTTCGCCCTGCCAGGATTCGCCGTAGAAATAGCGCCCCAGCAGCCCCCCGCCCTCGTAGGACTTCCCGGCCGCAGCCGCGATGTCACCGGCCGGAATGATCACCCGGAAATAGAGAGGCCGCCCCAGCCGATCCTTCACCACCTCGCCCCGCGCGTGGGGATAGAAGGCGTGGAAGTAATCCATGAGATACTGGTAATCCAGGTCCAACAGGAAAACCGCATCCTGGCCCGTGTCGGGCAGGGGGAGATCGGTGGCGGGTTCGGCGATATGATAGCCGGGATCGGCGAGGCCGCCGCCCAGCTCCTTGAACGGGGTGTAGAACCACGGCCCGATGCGGACGCCGATGGGATGGGTCGGGCGGTAGGCGAAGAAGCGCACCGGGGAGAAATAATAGAGCCGGGGGCTGAGATAAAGCTGCTGCGCATCCCGCCAGGCCAGCACCTCCCGCGCCACCTCGTTCTCCAGGGGGGTGAACGCGGCGTACACCGCGTCGGAGCGGGCCTGAGCGTGGAAATAGGTCTGGTAATTCAGCCAGCCTGCCGTCACCAGCCCCGCTGTCATCACCAACCCCACGCTCCATCGCCACAGGCGATAACGTCGGCCCGGCAGGAGCAACGCCCGCCAGGTGAGATTGTAGGCGTCGGCCGCCATGATGGCCACGGCGGGCGCGACTGCCAGGGTGCGATAGGCCTGGGGCGCTTCGCCCAGTCGGGAGAGAATGCCCCCCAGCAGCGTGATTCCCACCCAAATGATCATCAATCCCCGGCGATGATCCCGCCATCGCCAGAGGGACCAGGCCGCGGCCATGAGGAAGAATGCGCCGGTGATGGGATCGAGCATGGGCGCGCCGGGCAGGTTATGGCGGCCGTTCATGTCGCCCCGCACGTTGAACATGAGCAAATGTCGCTTGACCGATGCGACCACGGGCGCAAGGCTGCCGCCCGCGGCCCGCACATCGTTGAGGATGCTCACCTGCTGGCTGCGATTGAGGAAGGTGAAAGGATTTTTGGCGTAGGTGAAACCCAACGGGGCGAAAGTCAGGAGAAAAATCAAGGTGAACAGGAGGAGACCTTGCCAGTTCCTGCGCAAGAAATCCCGCTCCACCAGCGCCCGATAGCCCAGATAAAGGAAGATCACCGCCACGGCCAGACGGATGGAGAGATAGGTGTACATGCCCAGGCCCAATACGAGCCCGCCCATGGCCCAATCCCCCAACGACCGCTTGCGGGCCGCCCGCATAATGAAGAACAGGGAAAGCGTCTGCATCAGGGGCGGGTAGACCTCATTCCAGCCCCAGCGGCTCATGTTCACATGCCAGCGGTTGAAGGCGAGGAAGGACGCGGCCAGCAGCGCCGGGTAAGGGCCGTACATCTCTCGGGCCAGGAAATAGAGCGCGACCACCGTGAGGACGCCCGGAATCAACGATTGCAGCTTCACCGCGGCGAAGGTGGTTCCGAACAGGCGGAAGAACAGGGTTTGCAGGTAGATGAACCCATTGGGAGTCTCGAACCAGCCCGTGCCGAAGAGACTATCGGGACGGCCTTCCAGGGTGTGCAGCGCGTCCAGGGCGGCGTTGGTCTCGTCGATGAACACCCCCGGCGGCATCTGGCTGATATGATGGAGACGGAACCAGATGGCGACGCTGATGATGAGCACGACCAGAGCCACCTCCACCCAGGGTTTGGGCCGGGGCCAGTAGAGTGCGTTCATCCGCCGGGTCAGCTCCGCCCGCGTGCGCTGGGGCCTGCGCCTGACGGAAACGGGCTCCGCGTCCGTTTTCTGCACCCGCGCGGTGCCCAATTGGTGGCGCAAGGGCGGGGTTTGGGAGCTGGCAGGAGGGATCATGCTATCGGCCCGCCACCCCGTGATTTGAGAAGCGCCAATGGCCATGAGTATGAGGCCCACCGCCCACACGCCCGCCTGGGCCCAGACAAAAGGCTGTTTCCAAATCATCCACAACGCCCAAAGCGTGATCCCGAATCCCCCCCAGAACAGTACCAGCGCCAGCGCCCGTCGCGGGCCCTGGGTGCGAATCCGCTCCTCGCGCGGCTCCTCAGGCGGAGGCCAGTCCCGCTCGATGCGATAGAACGCGTAGACAGCCAGGATCGCGCCCGTCAGCGTCAGCCAGGGGGCGAAAGGATGCGTCCCGGCGTCGGGCAGAAACCAAACCCCGGTCAGGGTGAGAATGGCAGCCAGTAGAGCCAGCCAGGCGGTGGTCATGGAAGCGTGGGAAAACGGAGGGCTGTTCCGAAAATAGCGTTGCGTTGGTTTGCAATAGCAACTCGAAGCCCACGTTGAGCGAGTCCACAACTGACGTCATGCGTCACGCGTCATCCGTGACGACCTTACGCATCACGCATGACGCATTACGTGACTGGATTCCCGCGCCAACCTGGTTGCGAGGCATTTTCATCGGTATCGGTGAGCTATCGATCGGGCCGTCTGTCTACGATTGTACGCCGCGGGGGGAGAAAGGGCAAATCGCCCCGCTTTCTGCTATAATCACTCCATGCGCGCATTGATCACCGGTTCGGCTGGATTCGTCGGCCAGCATCTCATCCGTTATCTGTTGCAGGAAACCGATCTGGACATCGTTGGGTCGGTGTATTTCAAGCTTCCCCTGCCCGATCATGATTCCCCGCGCGTGCATTTCGAACACGCCGATTTGCAGGATGAAGTCATCGTAAACGATCTCATCGCCCGATGGCGACCCGATTACATCTTCCATTTGGCCGGGCAGTCCTTCGTGCCCTATTCCTGGAAAAACCCCTGGCGCACCTTCGACCAGAATGTCCACATCCAGCTCAACGTGTTCCGGGCCATGATCCAGGCCGGGCTGGACGCCCGGATTCTGGTGGTGGGCTCGGGCGATGAGTATGGCGCGATCGAGCCGGAGGACCTGCCCATCGACGAGCAGACGCCCTTGCGCCCCATTTCGCCCTATGCGGTGAGCAAGATCGCCCAGGAGATGCTGGGCTGGCAATACCATCACAGCCACGGCGTCCACGCGGTGCGCGTGCGGCCCTTCAATCACATCGGGCCTGGGCAGCGGGACATGTTCGTCGCCTCCAGCTTCGCCAGGCAGATCGCCGAGATCGAAGCGGGCCTGAAGCCGCCCGTGCTTCGTCATGGCAATCTGGACGCCCGCCGGGATTTCACCGATGTGCGGGATGTGGTGCGGGCCTACTGGCTGCTGGTCAATCAAGGTCAGCCGGGCGATGTCTACAATGTCGGCAGCGGGCGCGCGGTCAGCATTCAGGAGATGCTCGACATCTTCCTGAGCATGAGCAGGGTTCCCATCCGCACCGAGATGGATCCCGCCCGCATGCGCCCGTCCGACATCCCCGTCATCGTCTGCGACCCCGGCAAATTGCATCGGGCCACCGGCTGGCGGGCGGAGATCCCGCTGGAACGGACCCTGGCGGATATCCTGGATGCGTGGCGACGCCAAATTCGATAATTTCCAAATCCCATACAACGAGGTATGACCCATGCCAAAGGCGCTTATCACCGGCATCACGGGCCAGGACGGCTCGTATCTGGCCGAATTGCTGCTTGAAAAAGGTTACGATGTCATCGGCGTGGTGCGCCGCAGCAGCACCAGCAACTTCAGCCGCATCGAACACATCCAACACCGCATTCACATCGTCCAGGGCGACCTCATCGACCAGGCCAGCCTCATCCACCTGCTGGAAGAGCATCGCCCGGACGAGGTTTACAACCTCGCGGCCCAATCTTTTGTGCCCACTTCCTGGGGTCAACCCTTGCTGACAGGGGAAGTCACCGCGTTGGGCGTCACCCGCATGTTGGAAGCCATCCGCATCGTTGACAAGAACATCCGCTTTTATCAGGCATCCAGCAGTGAGATGTTCGGCAAGGTGCGGGAGGTGCCCCAGCGGGAGACGACGCCCTTCTATCCTCGCAGCCCCTACGGCGTGGCCAAGGTCTACGGCCATTGGATTACGGTGAACTATCGCGAGAGTTACGACCTGTTCGCCGTCTCGGGCATCCTCTTCAATCACGAATCCCCCCGCCGCGGGCTGGAGTTCCTGCCGCGCAAGGTGTCATACGGCGTGGCCCGCATCGTGCTGGGCCTGGCCGATGAACTGCGCGTGGGCAATCTGGAGGCCCGGCGGGATTGGGGCTTCGCCGCGGATTATGTGCGCGGCATGTGGATGATGCTCCAGCAGGACCGGCCCGATGACTACGTCCTGGCTACGGGCGAGACCCACACCGTGGGCGAGCTCATCCGCATCGCCTTCGAGCACGCGGACCTGGAGTGGGAGCGGTACGTGAAAATCGATCCCCGCTACTACCGCCCCGCCGAAGTCGACCTCCTGGTGGGCGATCCTTCCAAAGCCCGGCGCGAGCTGGGTTGGGAGCCCGAGATCACCTTCAAGGAGCTCGTGGAAATGATGGTCGATGCGGACATCGAGCGCTTGCAAGCGACCGAACCTCATCGCACCACCCCGAATATCGATTGGTAACGCGGAGGCGCCCGCGTCGCCCCATAAAACTGCCTTGCGGCCAGGGCCGCGCGGAAAGCCAAGCACGTAATGCGTGATGCGTGATGCGTGATGCGTAACGATCTCACGTTTCACGTTTTCACGCATCACGCCCGTTGCAGACTCGCTCAACGTCGGCCTGGCGATCTTAATCCTAATCCTGATCCGAATCCTATTTCCATAGCAGGCGTCACGAGCGAAAGCTCGTCGATACGGACGAAAATGAGAACGCAGATGACATGGATGCTTCGCATCGCAGATTTCCGCAGATGATTTTTACAGATTTTTTTCTTTTTATCTGCGTTCATCCGTTTCAATCTGCGTCATCTGCGTTCCCTAATCCTATTTTCAAAGCAGAGGTCACCCATGTCCTACAAAATCCATTTCGGCACCGACGGCTGGCGCGGCAAGATCGCGGAAGACTACACCTTCGACAACGTGCGCCGCTGTGCGCAGGGTTTCGCCAATTACCTGCACGACACCTATTCGCCCGCGGAGGTGCAGCGCGGCGTGGTCGTGGGCGGCGATCGGCGTTTCGGCGCGGAGGATTTCACCGCAGCCGTGGCCGAAGTCCTGGCCGCCAACAACATTCCCGTCCATTTCACCGGGTTCAGCACGCCCACGCCCGTCATCTCCTTCAGCGTGGTGGCTCGCAACGCCATCGGCGCGGTGAACATCACCGCCAGCCACAATCCCCCCAGCGACAACGGCTTCAAGGTGCGGGACCCCCACGGCGGCGCCATCGACCCCGCGGGCCTGAAGGCCATCGAGGCCCACATTCCCGATGAGATGGAGTACGTCTACCGCATCAAGTTCGAAGAGGGCGTCGAGTCCGGGCTGATCATGCCCTTCGATCCCAAGCCCGCGTATGTGGCCCAGATCGAAAAGCTGGTGGATTTGCAGCCCATCCGCGACGCGGGCCTGACCGTGGCCGTGGAGCCCATGTGGGGCAACGGCGCGGGCTGGCTCACCGAACTCCTGGCCGGGGGCAGCACGAAGGTCTTCGAAACCCATTCCGACCGCAATCCCATCTTCCCGGAGATGAAACGGCCCGAGCCCATCCCGCCCAACGTGGACGCGGGCCTGGCCTTCGCCCGCTCCGTGAACGCGGACGTGGTCTGCATCATGGATGGGGACGCGGATCGCTGCGGCCTGGGCGATGAAAACGGCCAGTTCGTGGATCAGCTGCGGGTGTTCGGGCTGCTGGCCATGTACTTTTTGGACATCCGCGGGGAGCGCGGGCCCATCGTCAAAAGCCTGAACACCACTGTCATGCTCAACAAGCTGGCGGAGAAATACGGCGTGCCCATCTACGAAACGGGCGTGGGGTTCAAGTACATCGCGCCCAAGATGCAGGAAGTGGGGGCCATGATCGGCGGCGAGGAAAGCGGCGGCTACGCGTTCGGCGACCACATTCCCGAACGGGATGGCATCCTGGCCAATCTCTTTCTCCTGGACCTGATGGTCAAGACCGGGCTCAAACCCACCCAGTTGCTGGAGCGTCTTTTCGACATGGTGGGCGGGCCGCACTACTACCACCGCATCGACACGCCGCTGGAATCCAACGAGTTCAAGGAAGAGGCCAAAGCGCGGCTGGATGCAGCCATGCCCGAGACCATCGCCGGGCTCAAGGTGTTGGATAAAATCACCATCGACGGCTACAAGTTCATCATGGAGGATGGCGGCTGGCTGACCATCCGCTTCAGCGGCACCGAGCCCCTGATCCGCGTCTACGCCGAAACCACCCACGGCGACAAACTGGACGCGATCCTGGACGCGGGCCTGAAGATGGCGGGCATCGAGTGATGGTAGGACGGAGTATGGATGAAGGATAGGCCCCGATTGATTTCCCTTGCTCGAACGTTAGGTCAACAACCTGATATTTTGGAAGGCGTAGCCCGTGGCGAACTTCATTCCGCCATGCTTGCATTCGGCTTGTGGGCCCAAGAAGATGATTTGGCTGATCTGGCTTTCGATATTCGCCGCAATCGGGACAATCAGCTCTCGCGAGAACCGGAAAGCCATATCGAAGACTGATTTAAACTGAAAGCAAATTGAAACAGTAACTATACACGTACCCTCTCATAGCAAGGCAAAAAACCACGAAGGACACGAAGGCACGAAGGGGAAAAAGTGGCAGGTGGCAGGTGGCAAGTAGCAGGTGAAAATTCGCTGCGAGAAAGACCTGCCACTTGCGACTTGCAAACCTGCAAACCTTCATTGTCTTCGTTCCTTCGAGCCCTCGTGGCAAGACGTTTTGTTGGATACCTGTATAGTTACTTGAAACCAAGGGTAACTGCTAAGGTCGCACCGCCGCTTTTTGCCACGAAGACACGAAGAAAACGAAGGCACGACGTATTTTTCTTTATTTTCCCCTTCGTGTCTTCGAAAAACTTCGAGCCTTCGTGGCTTCTTGTGGCCTGAAATCGAGTACGTTAGCAGTTACAACAAAGGCTTTTGGTTTGCGTTGGATCATCAATGAAAGGCGATTTTGTGGCCGCGCCGCCGCCCGCAGGTGAACCTACGGGCTAAAAACGACGCCCCATAAATGGGGCTACGGCGCATGTCGCGCGCCGCAGGAAGCCGGGTTCACCCGGCGTCGTTTCGTAGCCCGGAGCTTCAGCTCCGGGTGGCCAAGACCGAAAACGCCTGATTTCAAAATGCGTTTAGTTTAAGTGACTTTTACACCCGAAAGAGGTCAATATGATGCATTCAACCCAGAAGGATCGAAAAATCCTCGAACAAATGCTAATCGAAACAGTGGAAATGCTGGATGATCAGCGCGCCATGCAGGCCCTCGATTTCGCGCGTTGGCTTCGGACCCAGCCATCGACTTCTGAAATGGAGGAAGCAGCCTGGGAAGAGGCGTATCGCCAACACCAAGACGCCTTTCGTAAGATGGCCCAAGAAGCATTGCAGGAATTGGATGCTGGCGAAACCTTGGAAATGACCATGTCTGGTTCTGGATAGGAACGCATGGAGATTATGAACAGCGACTTCGTTGATGCGCCCCTCCTCATCGACTCCCACTGCCACCTCGACCTGCCTCACTTCGACGAAGACCGGGATGAGGTAGTGGCCCGCGCCCGCGAAGCGGGCGTGGTCGCCATGGTCACCCAGGGGGTGGACATCCCCAGCAGCCGCCGGGCCATCGCTCTGGCCGAACGCTATCCCGAGGTCTACGCGGCCGTGGGCATTCACCCCAACGACTGCGCGGATTTCCAGCCATCCATGCTGGACGAACTGCGCTCCCTGGCCGCGCACCCCAAAGTCGTGGCCATCGGCGAGATCGGCCTGGATGATTACTGGAAGACCGTGCCCATGGAGCAGCAAATCCGGGTGCTGCGTCTGCAACTGGACCTGGCCGCGGAGCTGGGCCTGCCCGTGATCCTGCACGACCGCGAGGCCCATGAGCCCATCATGGTGGAGCTGCGGGCCTGGGTGCGGGAGCGACTGCCGGGCACGCCCCTGGCCCAACGCCCACCCTACGGCGTACTCCATAGCTTCTCGGGCGACCTGGCCATGGCCCGCGAAGCCTACGACCTGGGCCTCATCCTGGGCCTGGCCGGGCCCGTCACCTTCAAAAACGCTCGCGACCTGCAAGCCCTGGCCCGCCAACTCGATCCCGACCGCCTCATGGTCGAAACCGACGCGCCCTATCTCTCGCCCCATCCCTACCGGGGCCAGCGCAACGAACCCGCGCGGGTGAAGCTGGTGGCCGAGAAGCTGGCCGAGCTGTGGGAGATGCCCTTCGACCAGGTCGCAGCCCGCACCACGGCCACGGCCCAGACCTTCTTTGCTTTCGCTGACGCGCTCTGATATACTGACGATGCAGAAATTCAGACAAAACAGCCTTCTGGAGTGAAAATCGTGAGCATTGCCATTCAGTTTCGACAGCGCGGCGCACTGACTTTCCCGGCCGAATTGCGTAAAAAATACAATATCCGGGCGGGCGACACGTATTACCTGGTGGACATGGATGGCGTTTTCATCCTCACGCCCATGAAGCCTATGGTGCCCGAACTGGCGGCGGAGATCGAGCGTTTACGCCTGGAGGCGGGGTACAGCATGGATGAACTGCTGACTGCTTTGCGAGAAGAGCGCGCCCGCTACGTGGCGGAAACGTATGGCAACGATGAGCAGGAAAGGGGCTGAAAAGGTACGCGTCTTCATCGACGCCGATGTGCTTTTCGCTGGCGCTGCGTCTCCCAGGGACTACAGCGCCAGTTCGCTCATTTTGCTTCTTTCAGAACTGACATTGATTGAAGCGATCACATCCGAACAGGCTGTTCGGGAAGCAGAGCGGAACCTGCAAAAGAAAGTTCCGCAAGCCCTTCCTGTGTTTCAATTTTTGATCGCCCGGACGGTGACCGTGACTCCGCAGCCCACCAGGGACGAAATGCATCCCTTCACCGGGCTTGCTGATCACAAGGATTTGTCCATTTTGGTGGCGGCGATTCGGGCGCAATGCGATTGGCTGGTGACCTTCAATCTCCGCCATTACCGTCCTGGCCATCCGGATATCCATGTCCTTCGACCGGGCGATTTCATCCGACGCATCCGAGAACAACTGGCTACCATGCAATGACCGTCTCCCTGGAAACCGCTCGCGCCCTCGTGGCCGATGACCTGGCCGCGGTGGAAAAGACGATGCAAAAAGCGGTAGGCGACGCCTACGATCCCCTGGCCGAGGCCCTCACCGGCCTGGTGCGCAGCGGGGGCAAGCGCGTGCGCCCCATGCTCACCCTGCTGGCCGGGCGCTTCCATCCCCCCGACGACCACGAGAAGCTCATCAGCCTGGCCGCGGCCATCGAGGCCCTGCACACCTCGACCCTGGTCCACGACGACGTCATCGACGGCGCCCGGCTCCGCCGCGGGCGCTCCACCCTGAACGCCCGCTGGACCCCCAGCAGCACCATCATGGCGGGCGATTTCTTCTTCGCTCGGGCCGCCCGCCTGGTGGCCGAGACAGAACACCCGCGCGTCATCCAGATGTTCGCCCGGGCGTTGGAAGTCATCGTGGATGGCGAACTGCGTCAGGCCTTCAGTGCCCGCGACTGGTCCCAGCCCAAAGCAAGCTACTACGAGCGCATCTACGGCAAGACCGCGGCCCTGTTCGAGCTGGCCACGCAATCCCCGGCGGCCTTGGGCGCTGCGCCCGCGGCCCACGAAGAGGCCCTGCGCCGCTTCGGCTATCACCTGGGCATGGCCTTCCAGATCGTGGACGACGTCCTCGATTTCGTGGCCGACGAGGCCACCCTGGGCAAGCCCGCAGGCTCCGACCTGCGCGCGGGCATCATCACCCTGCCCATGTACTTCTACATTCAGAACCCTAAGCGTCGCGACCAGGTCATCGAGATGATCGAAAGTCGGCCCACGGGCGATCCCATCGTGGATGAGGTGGTGGCCCTGGTGCGGGAGTCGGACGCCATCGACCGGGCCATGGATGAGGCCCGGGATTTTGTAAATCGGGCGTTGGACGATCTGGCCCCCCTGCCCGCCATCCCCGCCCGCGCCGCCCTGGCCGACGTGGCGCGCTACGTGGTGGAACGCACCTTTTGAGTCCGGGAACGATGGACGCATCACGACCCCTAGAGGATGCAACGCCCCAGGGCGATGGCGACATCACGCATCACCCATCACGCATCATTCCCGACATCTCCATCCTCATCGTCTCGTGGAATGTGCGGGACCTGCTGCTGGATTGCCTGGCCGCGCTGCCCGAAGCCGTGGGGGAAAGGTACAGCTACGAAGTCATCATCGTGGACAACGCCAGCGCGGATGGAACGGTGGACGCAGTGCGGGAGCGTTTCCCCGACGTGCAAGTCATCGCCAATGAGGAAAACCGCGGTTTCACCGGAGGCAACAATCAGGCCCTGGCCCAGGCCCGAGGCCGCTATCTCCTCCTGCTCAATCCCGACACGAAACCCCTCCCGAACAGCATCGCTGAACTCGCCCACTATCTGGACGCCCATCCCGACGTAGGCGTCGTCGGGCCGCGGCTGTGGTATGGCGACGGCTCCCCGCAACCCAACCGCCGTCGCTTCCCCGACTTGCTCACCCTCTTCACCGAAAGCACAGTCATCCAGCACACCTTCCCCAACCTGGGTCTCTTCGCCCGCTTCCGCATGGAAGACCTGCCCGACGACCAGTCTCACGACGTGGATTGGCTGGTGGGGGCCGCGCTCATGGCCCGACGAGAGGTCTATGACGCGATCGGGCCGCTGGACGAGGGCTTCTTCATGTATTCCGAAGAGCTGGACTGGTGTCGTCGGGCCAAAGCCGCGGGCTGGCACATCGTCTATGTTCCCGCGGCGGAAATCATCCATTACGAAGGGCGTTCCAGCGAACAGGCCGTGGCCCGCCGCGACATTGCTTTCTTTTCCAGCCGGGTGCGCTACACCCGCAAGTATCATGGCCCGGTCTGGGCGGAATTGCTGCGCTGGTGGTTGCTGGCTACGTTCTTTTTCCAATGGCTGCGGGAGGGAGCCAAATGGCTGGTGGGGCACAAGCGACCGCTGCGGGCGCAGCGGATGAAGGCGTATGGGCAGGTGCTGCGCTCGGGCCTGAAATGAGGATGGGAAATGTGGTATAATGATTTCAACCTGACATATCATCTTAAACGTAGCCCTGCGATGCACGAATGAGCCTTGGCATGATGAGCGTGACTGATTATCTATCCTCCTTGGTCCAAATGACGGATCAAAAAGAAGAACACATCCTGGCTCAAGCCTTGGAAATTGGTTTGCGTCAACTATGGCGCGAAGAGGTGTTGGCGCGTTATCTTCGCGGCGAACTTTCCCGTGAGGAAGCCATTGAGCTGGTGGGGGACGATTGGGTGGAGCTGGCGGATGAACAGACCAACGCCGTCTTGGAGGATCTTCGTTGGGCGCTAACCACATAGCCGTGGCCGATGCCGGCCCCATCTTGCATTTACATGAAATCGATCTGATCGAATTGCTCGATATCTGGGATCACATTTTGATTCCCCAGGCTGTTTGGGATGAAACCATGGGAGCGCAACGTGTTCCTGCACCTCGTCTGACGGAGATGAACCATTTTTCATTGCGGCATGTCCCGATGAATGCTCTCCGCCAATTTATTCGGGAATTTCATCTCGAAAAGCTTCATGCCGGGGAACAAGAATGCCTTTATTTATGCCAGCGGGAAGGCGTTTCATTGCTTCTGACGGATGATCTGGCCGTGCGCCGGGCGGCAAAACGGCTGGGAGTGCGTCCCGTTGGGTCTTTGGGGGTGATTGTGAGAGGATATCGGCTGGGCAGGTTTTCTCTTCGCGAGGCCAAGGCCCATCTCCGGGCGCTGCAACACGCCAGCAGTCTGTTTGTTACTCCTGAGATCGTGGAACTCGCCATCCGACAACTGGAGTGATCGAGGCCTCCACAATGCAATGCATTCCTTCTTCAATGACGTATTTCGCCCATCCAGAGAAAAGCATACCTTTTGATCAAAATTCTGTTGCCACCTCCCGGAGGTCGTCTGCAGCGCCAATTATCTGGGACGCATCCGGTGCTGCGCTCGGGGTGCGTCCCAAGACAGACATTTGTCGAGTAAACTCGGGCTCTTTAGGCGCTTCGCGCCGGTGGTCGCCCTTCGGCGATCATTTGTTGGCATGATTTTGGACGGCGTAGGCCGTCCACTGGCCGCAGGCCTGAAGAGTTCGACTTCAGTCGGCTGGATGACGCCAAATTCCTGGGACGCACCCCTGCGATCGGGCCTGAAATGACGCCTTTGGAGCTTGTGGTATAATAGTCGCCGATCTCCTTTCGCGATTTTTTGCTGACCGGGAACCCCATATGTCAACGACAGCCCCAAGCGTCCAGGAAGTCCTGGAGTTAATCGAAAAATTACCTGAAGAGGATAAAGATCTTGTCATCGAAATCGCCCGCCATCGTTTGGCTGCGGAGCGTCGTCAAACCCTTTTGGCTGAAGTCGCCGAAGCCAGGGCGGACTATAAGGCGGGTGACGTACAACGAGGCTCCGTAGAAGAATTACTGGCGGAGTTGGATGAATGAATCTTGTTTGGGGGAAATCGTTTGTGCGTGCATACAAACGCGCGAGTCGTCGCGATCCGCAATTGCGAGAACGCGTTCATCGGGCGCTCAAGTTATTGGCCCAGGATCCTTTTCATCCAGCCTTGCGTAGTCATAAATTGAAGGGAGAGTTGGCGGGCGTTTGGGCCTGTGTTGTCGATTACGACAATCGGATATTGTTTGAATTTGTGGAAAATCCAAAAACCGGTGAGCGCGAGATCTTCTTACTGACCTTGGGAACGCACGATGCTGTCTATTGAATTGGGATGATGGCATTGCAGCGCATTCTCTTCATCACCGGCGAATACCCGCCCATGCAGGGGGGCGTGGCCGATTACACCCGGGAACTGGCCCGGGCCCTGGTTGATGCGGGCCGCGAGGTGGGCGTCCTCACCTCGTCTCAGGCCCGACCCGTGCCCGATGACTCCGGCATCAGGGTCTTCCCCATCATCGAAAACTGGGGCTGGAGCCTGTGGGACGCACTGGACGCGTTCACCGCGGACTGGCAGCCCGACGTCGTCCACATGCAATACCAGACCGCGGCTTTTGCCATGCACCCGGCCATCAACCTGTGGGCCTGGCGGCCCTGGTCGCAACGCCCGCGGGCCGTGACCGCGGTCACCTTTCACGACCTCCTGGTTCCCTACCTCTTTCCCAAGGCCCACTGGCTGGGCCTGCGCCGCTGGGTCACCCACACGCTGGCCCGGACGATGGATATCGCCATCACCACGAACCCCGAGGACACGGCCCAACTGCGGCCCATCCGCCCCGACGTGGTGGAAATCCCCATCGGCAGCAACATCCCCGACAACCCGCCTGCGGGCTTCGACCGGGTCGCGTGGCGGGCGCGGTGGGGCGCGCCAGAAGACGCCGCGCTGATCTGCTACTTCGGCTTTCTCAACGCCAGCAAGGGCGGGGAAATGCTGGTAGATGTGCTGGGCGAGCTGGTCGACCGGGGTCAGAACGCGCATTTGCTCATGATCGGCGGCCGGGTGGGCGCGTCCGACCCCACGAACTACGCGTATTTGCAGCGCGTCGAGGCCCGCATCGCCGACCGCGGCCTGACCGATCGCGTCCACTGGACCGACCACATCCCTTCGCAAGAAGTCTCGGCCGCCTTTCATATCTCGGACGTCTGCCTGCTCCCCTACCGGGATGGCGCATCCTACCGGCGGGGGAGCTTCATGGCCGCGCTGGAGCACGGCATGGCCATCGTCACCACCCCGCCCCAGGTTCTCTACCCCGACCTGGTGGATGGCGAGACCCTGCTCTTCGCGCCAGCGGACGACGCGCGGGCCATGACCGATGCGGTGGAGCGGGCGCTGACGGATGGGGAACTGCGGCGGCGGTTGGGCGAGAATGCCAAAGCGCTCTCCCGCCAGTTCGGCTGGGACGCCATCGCCGCGGCCTGCCTGCGGGCGTATGAGGCGGCTGCCCGATAACCTGGGATGGCGGTGACTCCCTTGGCCTACTTTCGACGAAGCAATCGGGCGAAGCGCAGCGCCCGCAGGCCCGAGCGCACCTGCCGCCACGCCCCCGCCGCGTCGGCGTCCGCGGGACGTTGGCCGGGGGGTGCGTAGGCCCGAGCCTCGACGCCTTCGGCCAGGGCGAGGATGGCATCCGCCAGGGCGGAGGCGGCGGGATGGTCGGGATAGCGGGCCGCCAGGGTCTGTGACCAGGCCTGGGCCAGCTCGCGCGGGGTCAGCCAGGGCGCGGGGATGACGCCGAAGCCCGGACTCGCCCGCTCCAGGCGCAGCCAGACCAACTGCCAGGGATTTTCGGCCCGCCGCCGCAGCCGCCATTCCCGCCACAGCCAGCGCCCGCCCAACACGATGACCAGCCAAGCCAGCAGCCAGCTTCCCCATCGCACCGCACCCTGAAGCGCGGCCCGCCAACGCAGGGATCGCATGGTCGCTTCCACGTCCAGCTTGTTCTCCTCCTGGGTGCGCCGCAATCCCGCCTGGGGCTGGAACAGGGGGCGGGCCGCGGTGGGCTCGAAGGGAATCCAACCGTAGCCGGGGAAGTAGAGTTCGGGCCAGGAATGCGCGTCTTTCTCCCGCACCACCAGCCGGTCTTTGCGCGCGTCGTACTCGCCCGGCGCATAGCCTACAGCCAGCCGGGCTGGCACGCCCAGGCTACGGGCCATCACTACCATGGCCGAGGCGTAGTAATCACAATAACCCTTCCGCAGGTCGAAAAGAAAGTAATCGACGGCGTCCCGGCCCGCGGGCGGCATGGGAACGTCCAGCGTGTAGGGATAGGTCGTGCGCAGATAGTTTTGAATGGCGATGGCCTGGTCGTAGGGATTGGTCGCGTCCGCAGTGATGCGCGCGGCCAGGTCGTAAACCCGCTGGGGCGTCGTCTCGGGGAGCTGGAGGTAGATAGCCAGTGCGGGGGGATAGTCCGCGGGCGCATGGCGCAGGTTATCGGCATCGAAGGTGGGCGCCTGCGAAAGGACGGTGTAATGCCGTACGTTCGCGGTCATGCCCATCAGGTTTTCTGGCCCGAGGAGAAATGCGCGGCTGCCGATATCCGCGGCCACGGGCTCGCCCTCGGCGTAGAGCCAGTAGGGACGCCCGGCCAAAAAGCGCATTTCCTGTCGCAACGGGCGTCGATCCGCAGGCATGGTCTTCAGCCAGGTCTCGCCCGCGGCCAGGCGCTTGATTTCTTCGGGCGGTGGATTGTCCCACCCGCGGCCGGTAGAGATGGCGTAGGTGGGCCCGCGCCACCGATAGTCGGACCAGAATTCAGGCGCGCCCGGCTCGGGATCATCCATCTGCACGGTCATGATGACCTGCTCGGTCAGCTCCGGGCCCGCGCCCAGCAGATGCGCGCGGGGCATGCCCGCGGGACTGACCTCTCCGCCGCCTACCAGCGACCGGGGCGGGCGCTCCAGTTCGCGGAACAGGGGGCTGATGCGGGATTCCAGCAAGCCGTAGGGCTCGGCCCACACCCGCCAGAACGCGTCCGTGACCGGGGTCAGGATCAGGTTGGGCGCAACCAGCGCGGCCAGGGTGACGCCCGTGGCGACGAGCAGGCCGCTGATGAACAGATCGAGGCTGATTTCGGGGGAATAGTCGACGCCGAGCGCGTCCCAACGTTGGCGATCTCGGGCCAGATGCAGGGCGATGGCGAGGATGGTGAAGGCGAAGATGAACGCGGCCGCCCAAAAGTGACCCGCGTGGGCGAAAAAGATGGTTCCGGTGAGGAGGATGGCGGGGAACAGGACGGCCCGCCAGGGATCATGGCGGCGGAACGCGTGCCAGCTCGCCCACGCGCCCGCCAGGAAGATGAAGAAATAGCCCGCCATGTCCAGCAGATCCAAAGGCAGGGGCGCGGGACCGCTGGCGGCCAGCGCGGCCAGGGTCTGACTCAGATCGGCGAGGAAGGTTTGCAGCGCGGCGACGGCCTTCGCCGGTTGCAGGAGCAGGGAGGGATGGGGGATGGCGGCTTGTGACAGGGCCAGGCCCGCGGCCAAGATGACCGCGGTCAGCACGGCCATCCAGCCCCGAGACGCCTTACGGGCCAGGACCAGTCCCAGCAGCAACCCTGCCACCGCTGCCAGCCAGCCGCTGAAGTCCCTTCCCAACCAGTGCGCATCCCCCACCGCGCCCGCTGGAGCCAGCGCAATGACAGCCAGGCTCAACAACACGGCCCATCCTTCCCGCGGCCGCAACCGTCGCACCAGGAGGGCGACCATCCGCCAGAACCAGGCGACCATCACACTTCCTCCTCCACTTCGACTTCGACCACCCGACCGAATCCGGGCAGGGTCTTCAGCACCTTGCGTTTGCGGCGGAACATGCCCAGGGGATGGAAGGGATAGCCTTTGGCGATGACGATGGCGGGGATTTCGTGATCCGCCAGGAGGTTCCGCACGGAGGCGAGGGCAGGATTGGGGGCGTTCTGGAAAGAGACCGCGTCGATGAGAATGGCCGCGGGCGCGATGGCCTGCCGCCGCAATCGGAGGAGCTCGGCGATCCAGGCCGCGTCAAGACCTTCGAGGTCTGCCGACGAAACAGGCGTGATCAGGATCAGGGTCTTATCGCGGCCCAGGTCGGCGCGGACGTGGCGCAGCGTGCGGGCCAGAGACCAGTCGGCCGAAGGTTCGACGTGGGCCAGCGCGTAGAGAATCGCCCAGAGCTGGTCACGGCCCGGCTTGGGCGGGATAATCACCTGCTCCCGCCCGAAGACCGCCAGCCCCACCGCCCGGTTTTCGTTGAGGTGTTTGGCGGCCAGGGAGGCGGCCAGGGTGACGCCGTACTCCATCGTGCTTTCCTGACCCTCGCCCGCCTGCACCGACGCGTCTGCATTCAACAGCAGCCACACATCCCCCGCAGGCTCCTGCTCGAACTCCCTGACCATGAGCTGGTTCGTGTGCGCGGTCAATTTCCAGTGCACCAGACGCAGACTGTCGCCCGGCTGCCAGGGTCGGGCCCCCGCGGCCTGGTCCGCCTGATGAGGGATGGGCGTAGGCCGGGCCGTTCGGCCTCCCGCCCGGCCGTGGGGCAGAGGGAATTCGGGCAGGCGGGCGATGCGCGGATAGACCAGCAGTGTGCGGGATTCGGGATAGCGGATGGTGACCTCGAACAGCCCCAGGGGATCGCTCATGTGCAATTCCCACGGGCCCAGGGTGAACACCCCGCGGCGGGTGCAGACGCCTTCACTCTGCCAGGCGAAAGCGCCGTTTCCGCCCACCGCCACCACCCGGTCGATGCGATAATCGGGCATGTCGGAATGATCCCGCATCTCAGCCCATAGCACGGGCAGAAACCCCTCGTTCGTCAGTTCGAAATGCTCGATGACCGCATCCCCCACGACGATCCAGCCCCCACGACTCCAGCGGCGGGCGTGGACGTGATCCCGCAGTGAGCGGGCCCACAGCCAGGCCACGCCCAGGGTCAGGCCCAACGCCGCCAGCAGCATCATGAACACCCGGTCGGGGTTGATGAGCTGGGCGAGGATGAGGAAGCCGGCCAGCGCCAGGGGCAAGCGCGTGCGCAGGCGCAGGGTGCGGGCCAGGGGGCGATCGGGTGGGGTCATGGCCCTATTCTATCGCATCTGCCGCGCCCAATGCGACTGCTCCGATTAACTCTTCCCGGAAATCGAACTCATCTCATGATGAAAGGAAGGTAGAGGGGGGTGGTTGGTTTCCATGCGTATCTTAATAAACGCACCCCATTATCATCAAAGGAGGTATAGCTGACGTGGGGTTGGTTAGCGTCATCCAGCGCCAGTGAAGGAAAATATGTGTCTGGGGATGGATCTACAAATTCTATCTGCCAACCTTCCCCATCCCGGTAGGCATATTTGATCCCTGGGTTTTGATCATCCCAACTCGTATAGCTAATATGCAGTCGACCTGCATGGTCAAAAAGCATCGATGTCATCTCCCCCGTGTCATTATCCAAGATTTCAGTATGCCACCCACTATCATCTCGATAAGCGTATCCCAGATCAAGATATACGCCTGGATGGGCTGGCGTAACCTTGATATAACTGATATGGGGTTGGTTGGCATCATCCAGCGCCAGGGAGATTCCTACTGCACGAATGTAAGGAAGCGTCGAATCAGTATGCCATCCGTCATTATCCTTGTACACATATTTCAAACCAAATTTCCCCTCATCATCGCTTTGATACTTGTAGCTGATGTGAGGCCAGCCATTTGAATCCAGAGCCAAAGAAATGTGATTGGCCTCTCCCGCAATAGTCACCACCTCGATCTGCCAGTCGTCGCCCATTTTGTGGGCGTACTTTAGGCCTTTGCTGGCTCCTGTGTAGGCGATGTGGGGGGCGTCATCCGCATCTAACGTCAAAGACATCGTCGAGACGCCAAGCGTCGCACTGATATCGCTATCGATGGTTTGAATATCCCAGCCATCATCATCTTTGTACGCATATTTCAAAATCTTCTTATCCGAATCGAAATAAGCAATGTGAGGCGTGTCGAATGCGTCTAGCGCCAGGGATATTTCTTCCGACCAATATACTTTGTCAACAGTTTCGACATGCCAACCCTCGCCCTCTTTATAAGCATACTGCAATCCGTCATCTAGATAAATGATATGAGGTCTGTTTCGTGTATCCAATGCCAGAGAAGGATAGCAATGGCTGATGCCGGTGGCTAAAGTCATTATCCGCCAAGACGGGCTGGTGAGAGCCATGCTTCCTGGCCGCCAGCTTCTCTTTGACCCTAATACACGCGCTGGGCTTAAAAACACCGACAGAAAGAGGATCAATAATAACAGGAACAGGGTGTACGCGCCACTCCGTTTGATCGGGTTCATGGTTTTCTCCTCGAGAAAGTTGACGATGGGGGGCAGAATTTCAACAGATCGTGTAATACGCACCGACCAAAGACAATCACAACCCAATGTGCATGTTTTTACGCATGGAGCCTTTTCATTGCTCAAACATCCGCAGGTTCACCTGCCGGCGTCGTTTCGTAGCCAGGAGGCTTCAGCTCCTGGCGATGGCGGGACATCCATCGAAACCCGCATATCGGATAATCACATTGTAGCAGCGGCATCTGAAAAAACAATGAAAAAGATGAACCGTTCTGATGACAAAGTTGCAATACTCATTGCCATCCCTGCCAACCCCCATCTCAGAGCCCGTGTAACTGCTAAGTGAGCGTCAAAAAATAACTTTCCTTTTTCGCCGCAACACTGGCCGAGTGAACTCGGGCTCTTTAGGCGCTTCGCGCCGGAGGTCGCCCTGCGGCGACCCTTTTGTTTGTCGTCGTTTTGGACGGCGGAGGCCGTCCACTGGCCGCAGGCCTGAAGCGCACGACTTGAGTCGGTGAGCACAAAAACGGGAACTAATTTCTGGACGCGCACTAAGGTAGCCCGATTTGGCCTTGAAAACGCATTGCCACGAAGGCTCGGCCCCCCTCCGGCTCCCCCGAGCTACGCTCAGGGGGAGGGGACGAAGACAATGCAGGTTTGCAAGTCGCAAGTGGCAAGTTCTTCTAAACTAAACGCATTTTGAAATCAGGTGTTTTCGGCCTCGACCACCCGGAGCTAAAGCTCCGGGCTACGAAACGACGCCGGGTGAACCCGGCTTCCCGCGGCGCGCGACATGCACCGTAGCCCCATTCATGGGGCGTCGTTTTTAGCCCGCAGGTGAACCTGCGGGCGGCAGCGCGGCCAGAGAATCGCCTTTCATGGATGATCCAATGCAAACCAAAAGCCTCGGTTTCAATTTGCTTTCAGTTTAGCAGCGACGTTTTTCACCTGCTACCTGCCACCTGTCA
>Ga0256832_1000774_pt1 | contig 21064 bp, 11 predicted proteins | sample 134614metaG_FD_190534 | JGI IMG/M metagenome (GOLD analysis project Ga0256832, IMG submission 190534) | Hydrothermal vent microbial communities from Lau Basin, Pacific Ocean - 134-614 | ecosystem: Environmental > Aquatic > Marine > Hydrothermal vents | place: Pacific Ocean: Lau Basin | collected... | reverse complement strand
TCCTGCTATTGTTCAATCTAAAATGGATCAGTTTGCCAAACTTACAGGGCGGGAATACAAGCTTTTTGATTATTTTGGCTCTGAGCAGGCAGAGTATATTGTTGTTATTATGGGTTCTGGCACTGAAGCTGTCAGAGAGACGGTTGAGCATTTACTCCTTCGTGGTGAGAAAGTAGGCGTTGTTGCCGTGCGCTTATATCGCCCATTTTCAAGCCGCCACCTAATTGCAGCACTACCTGCGACAACAACCAGAATAGCCGTGCTGGATCGCTGCAAGGAGCCAGGTTCAGAGGGTGAGCCATTATACAAGGATGTATTGAGTGGAGTGGCGGACTATATGGGTTCAGGTGGTGACAAGTTCAGCACCATGCCGAGAGTCGTGGGTGGACGCTATGGTCTTTCATCCAAAGAGTTCACGCCAGGCATGATCAGCGCTGTGTATGACAACCTCAAACAGGATCAGCCGAAAAACCATTTTACCATCGGCATCCATGATGATCTGAGCTGTACCAGCCTCAAATGGGATAAAAAACTGCGCACCGATGCACTGCAAGACGTGAAACAGTATCTATTTTATGGCTTAGGCTCCGATGGCACCGTGAGCGCCAATAAAAACACCTTGAAAATCATAGGCGAAGAAACCGATCAATTCTGCCAGGGCTATTTTGTTTATGATTCCAAAAAATCAGGGGCGGTGACCGTTTCACACTTGCGCTTTAGCAACAAACCAATTCAATCCAGCTATTTAATTGATGATAATGACGCGCAGTTTATTGGCTGCCATCAAACCATATTTCTAGAACGCTACCCAATGCTGGACAAGGCAGCCAACGGCGCTGTTTTCCTGCTCAACACAGCAGCCAGCAAGGAGCAGGCATGGCACACTTTGCCACGTTCCATGCAGCAGAAAATTCTTGATAAAAACATACAGTTTTTCATTATTGATGCGTATCGGGTCGCCTCGGAAAACGGTATGAAACGGCGCATCAATACCATTATGCAAACCTGCTTCTTTGCGATTTCCGGTGTTTTGCCACGCGCTGAAGCAATCCAGAAAATCAAGCAGAGCGTTGAGAAAAGCTACGGTAAAAAGGGCAAAAAAGTCGTGCAAATGAATTTTGCGGCGATTGATGCAACGCTGCAAAATCTGCATCAAGTGACTATCCCCGATGCCGTCAGCAGTGATATTGAGCTGCAAGCCCCTGTTCCTTCAATCGCTCCAGAATTTGTAAAAACAGTCACAGCTACCATCATTGCCGGAAAAGGGGATGACCTTAGAGTAAGCCAGTTGCCTAATGATGGCACTTACCCACTTGGCACTGCGGCATGGGAAAAACGCAATATTGCCCTGGAAATTCCCGTTTGGGATGAAGAGCTGTGCATTTTCTGCGGAAAATGTCCCTTTGTTTGTCCGCATTCTGCTATTCGCAGCAAGGTCTTCCCTGCCGAATTTGCCAAAGATGCGCCAGCAACTTTCAAGCATGTTCCCATTAAAGGCAAGGAATTTGATAACCTGCATGTGAGTTATCAAGTTGCGGCAGAAGATTGCACCGGCTGTAATCTCTGTGTGGATATTTGTCCTGCGCGGGATAAATCAAACCCCAGTCATAAAGCATTAAATATGCAGCCCCAGGCACCACTGCGCCAACAGGAAAGGCAAAACTGGGATTTTTTCCTGAGTATTCCTGAATATGACCGCAATAAAATTCAATGGGGAAAAATGAAAGTTGCGATGATGGCACAGCCATTATTTGAATTTTCCAGTGCCTGCCTGGGCTGTGGTGAAACACCCTATATCCGTTTGGCAACGCAGTTATTTGGTGATCGCATGGTGATTGCCAATGCCACAGGCTGTTCTTCCATTTATGGAGGCAATCTGCCCGCAACGCCCTATACCACCAATTCTGAAGGACGCGGACCTGCCTGGTCCAATTCACTTTTTGAAGACAACGCCGAATTTGGCTTAGGCTTTAGATTAGCCATAGACAAACACCAACAATATGCCAGGGAGTTGCTTGCAAACCTGCCCGATGACTTGCGTAAAAAACTGGGGGAAACCGAAGTACAGGCACTTTTAGATGCGGATCAGTCGCATGAACCGGGTATTTTTGAACAGCGTGAACGTATTCAGGTGATCAGGGAAAAGCTTGAAAAAATTAATTCGCAACAGGCAAAAAGCTTGTTATCCGTTATTGATTACCTGGCGAGGAAAAGCGTCTGGATTATCGGTGGTGACGGCTGGGCTTATGATATAGGCTTTGGTGGTCTTGACCATGTACTTGCATCAGGGCGAAATGTTAATATTCTGGTGCTTGATACCGAGGTTTACTCGAATACCGGCGGGCAAAAATCAAAGGCAACTCCGCGTGGTGCAGTCGCAAAATTTGCTGCCAGCGGTAAAGCAGTCGGCAAGAAAGACCTGGGTGCCATCGCCATGTCATACCGGCATGTGTATGTGGCAAGTGTTGCTTACGGCAGTAAAGATGTGCATACACTCAAGGCTTTCCGGGAGGCAGAATCATGGGATGGTCCTTCCCTGATTATTGCTTATAGCCCCTGCACCGCGCATGGCATTGATTTAAGCAATAATCACCAGCAACAAAAGCTGGCGGTTAATAGTGGCTTTTGGAGTCTTTACCGCTATGATCCAAGATTAGAACTTCAGGGAAAAAATCCCTTGCAGCTTGATTCAAAAGAACCGTCAATCGCATTGGGTGATTATTATAAAACAGAGAACCGTTTCAGCGTTTTATGGCGCACCCATCCGGAAAATGCCAAAAAGCTGCTAGAAGCCGAACAAAAAGCCGTGCTGGAGCGTTATCAGCACCTTAAACAACTTTCTGAACTTGCCGTTGAAGATATAAGCGACGAAGACTTAAAAGAGGAAAAAAACTAATGGATATTACAACAAATTATCTCGGGCTATCTCTGAAAAACCCCATTGTACCTTCTGCCTCGCCACTGAGTAAAAATACAGACAGCGCCAGAGCGCTTGAAGACGCGGGTGCTTCGGCACTGGTTATGTACTCACTCTTTGAAGAAGAAATTATTGAAGAAGATGAAACTTTTGATAATTTAATGCACGCACAGGCATTAGGCAGTGCTGAAGCCGACAGCTACCTGCCCCTGCCCGATTGTTATAAAAACTGTCTGGAGCTGTATCTGGAGCAACTGGGAAAACTCAAGACATCATTGGAAATCCCTGTTATTGCCAGTCTCAACGGCACTACCAACGGCGGCTGGATTGAACACGCAAAAGATATTGAAGAAGCCGGAGCGGATGCCCTGGAGTTAAATATCTACCACATTCCTACCGATATTAACGAATCAGGCACCGATGTAGAGACGCGCTATATTGATATTATCAAAGCGGTCAGGCAGCAAGTCTCTATTCCCGTTACCTGCAAGTTAACCTCACAGTTCAGTTCACCCGCTCACTTTATCAAACAACTTGAAAATGCGGGCGCAGATGGCGTGTCACTCTTTAACCGTTTTTATCAGCCAGATATTAATCTTGAAACATTAGAAATTGATGCCACACTGCAGCTCTCCAGCCCCTATGAATCTTTATTAAGAATGCACTGGATTGCGTTATTATACGGACAGACCGGGCTATCCCTGGCAGCAACAGGTGGTATACACGATGCCAATGCGGTGATTAAACTGCTCATGGCAGGGGCTGATGTTACGCATGTCTGCTCGGTATTATTAAAACAGGGAGCTGCGGTTATTAAAGATATACTTGAGGAAATGAGCCGCTGGCTGGAAGAAAACGAATATGAATCCGTCAGCCAGTTAAAAGGCAGCGTAAGCAAAGGTAAAGCCATTAACCCGATTGCATTTGAACGGGTTAATTATTTGCAGGTATTACAGGGCTATCATTTGTAGAGCTGGCGTAGCGTGATCCAACATAGTGCCATGATCTTGTCGGGTTACGCTTGGGCTAACCCGACCTGCGGGACAGTCTTTCTGTCTTCTGATACCCATCCCCCCTGTTTTTTATATATTTTTGCGTAGGTTGGATTAGCGTAGCGTAATCCAACATAGTGCCGCGATCTTGTCGGGTTACGCTTGGGCTAACCCGACCTACGGAACAGTCCTCTGTCCTCTGTCCTCTGTCTTCTGTCCTCTGACCCCCATCCCCCCTGTTTTTGATATATTTTACATGCTCTGTCCCGTATTCTGCGGGGCTTCATACGGGCTACGACCCTACCCGAGTTTAAGCTTTGTCAGCAGATTTGAGTTTTGCGCACACCTTGTTGAGTACGCCATTTATAAATTTGTGTGCCTGGTCTGCGCCAAATTTTTTTGCCAGGTTGACCGATTCACTTACAATCACTTCTGTCGGTATTTCAGGTTGTTGCATGAGTTCGCTGGTCGCCAGGCGCAGAACGGCGCGTTCGATTTGATCCAGGTGTTGTGGCTTGCGGTCAAGAAATGGCTTTAGCGTCGCGTCTACTTTTTCTGTGTTTTGCATGAGATATTTTACAATTGACTGAAAAAATGCCATGTCTGCTTTTTTTATGTCCTCAGACAGACCTTTGTCTTCGAGGAACCCCAGATAGATTTCCTCGTAAGAATTGCCTGTCATTTGCCACTGGTAAATAGCAATGAGTGCCAGTTTTCGAGCCACCCGACGCTCTGATATGTAGCGTTTTTTCTTGTCTAAAGCCATTTTGTGTCTTCTTTTACTTTATAGCTGACTACTATTTATTAAACTTGTTTAGCAGTGAAACCATTTCAATTGCGGTGACAGCGGCTTCTGCGCCCTTGTTTCCGGCTTTTGTACCCGCGCGTTCGATTGCCTGTTCTATCGAATCGGTTGTCAGAATACCGTTTATGATCGGTAATCCGCTTGCCAGAGCAATACTCGACAGACCTTTTGCCGAGGCATCGGCAACAATATCAAAATGTGGGGTGCTGCCCCGAATTACCGCACCTAATGCGATAACCGACTGATACTTGCCGCTGTTTGCCATTGCCTGAACGATGACAGGCAACTCAAATGCGCCCGGTACTCGCACGATTTCTATACAGTCATCTTTTACACCGTGACGTTGCAGTGCATCAACGGCACCTTCCAGCAGGCTTTCTACGATAAACGAATTAAATCGTGCTACTGCAAGCGCAAATTTTGCTTCCCCCGGATTAAAATCTCCTGCCAGTTCTTTAATATTACTCATTTTGATCTATCCCCTATTTTCTAACATATTCAACAATTTCAAGCCCAAACCCTGCTAATCCATGTAACTGCATGGGGGCACTCATTACGCGCATTTTGGCGACCCCAAGATCACTTAAAATCTGCGCGCCAATTCCAAATGTTTTAAGTTCGGAAGGTGAATCATTTTTTTCTGGTTCTCGCTCATGGTTTTCATCCACTTCCCTGAGGCGATCCAGTAAATTGGTCTGGCAGTTTCCACGCAATACCACGATAACGCCCTCACCTTCCTCATCCATGGTACGCATAACATCCCGCAGTGGCCAGCCACAGCCTTTTTCATCCAGGGAAAGCACGTCGCACAGCGGGTCTTCAATATGCACCCTTACCAGAGCCGGATGATCCGTGGGAACTTCGCCTTTTACGAGTGCCAGGTGAGTCTGGTTACTGGCATCATCCGAATAGGCAATGACCTTAAATTCACCAAATTCTGTGTTCATTACGACTTCGTGCTCACGGCGTACTGTTTTTTCATTTTGCACACGGTAGCGAATTAAATCTTCAATGGTGCCAATTTTCAGATTATGTTGCTGCGCTATTTTAAACAGGTCATCGCGGCGCGCCATGCTGCCGTCTTCATTTAAAATTTCAACTATGGCAGCGGCAGGTTCCAGCCCTGCAAGTCGCGCCAGATCACAACCTGCTTCTGTGTGACCTGCGCGAGTCAGCACTCCGCCTGGCTGTGCCATTAAGGGAAAAATATGTCCTGGCTGCACGATGCTGTCTTTATTTGCATCAGGTGCCACCGCCGCGCGTATTGTGAGGGCGCGATCATAGGCTGAAATCCCTGTGGTTACGCCTTCCGCCGCTTCGATTGAAATTGTAAAATTGGTGGCAAATTCTTCGTTATTTTCAGCGACCATTAAAGGCAGGTTCAACTGTTTGCAACGCTCTGCGGTAATCGGCATACACACCAGCCCACGTCCGTGAGTTGCCATAAAGTTAATATCTTCAGGGCGCACCTTGGAGGCTGCCATAAGAAAATCGCCTTCATTTTCACGGTCTTCATCATCCACGATAATGACCATTTTGCCTGCGGCAAGATCTTCTATTATTTCTTCAATACTGTTAAATTTCATATTTTGATAAATTATATTTTGTAAGAGCCTCTAAAAACCATTCTCTGCAAGAAACGCTTCTGTAATACCGGAAGAACTTTGCTGCAGTGCTCCACCCTGAATCAGTCGCTCAAGATAGCGTGCCACCACATCAACTTCAAGATTTACTTTGGTACCCGCCTGATAATGGCTGATAATGGTTTCTTCGATGGTATGCGGCACGATATTAATTTCAAATTCGGCGCCATTTACCTTGTTCACTGTAAGGCTGACACCATCAACCGTTATCGAGCCTTTGGTCGCAATATAGCGGGAAATGTCACTCGGGGCTGCAATTACAAAGCGTTCTGACCGGGCATCGTGATGACGCGACTTAACTTCACCCAGACCGTCCACATGCCCGCTGACCAGATGACCACCGAGGCGGGTTTGCAGTGTCAGTGCTTTTTCAAGATTGACTTCAGAGCCTTTGGACAAGGCACCCAATGAGGTTAAAGAGAGCGTTTCACGCGAGACATCTGCGCTAAAACCGGATTCACTCAGGGCGATCGCGGTTAAACAGACACCGTTGACTGCAATACTGTCACCCAGTTCAACGTCTGCCATTGGCAACTTGCCAGTATTGACAGTCAGTGCCATGTCGCCACCTTTGGGCTGTAAATCAGCGATTTTGCCAATCGCCTGGATAATTCCTGTAAACATATTATGCGCGTGGGGTTTTAAGGGCTGGGTATTATCTACCAGGGAGCGCAATAGTGGAAGTGTTATTTAAGAACCTCTCCGTGAATATGAGTCGTAGCAGACTCTCTATTTCTCCAGACAGGTTCTAATGCTTAATGCTTGTAAAGCTGTGGTGCCAGACGACGGTTATATTGCCAGCCATGCCGCCCTGGTTTACCGCCCAGCTTGGGTGGCTGATAGACTACATGCACTCGCTTTTTTCTTGTTTTTACGATTTTTTTAGCTTTTTTTACTTTTTTTGTTCTTTTTTTCGGTTTCAAAAGGCGATAAACCTTTAACACATTTTCTACATAATTTCTGGTTTCGCGGTAAGGAGGGATGCCTTTATACTTGTCAACCGCACCTTCACCGGCGTTATAGGCTGCTATGGCTTTCTTCAGGTCACCTTTATAACGATCAAGCAGAAACCTTAAATATTTGGTTCCTGCAAGAATATTCTGCTCAGCATCATAAATTTCCTTAACCCCAAAGCGTTCGGCGGTATCAGGAATAAGCTGCATTAAGCCTTTTGCCCCTTTATTTGACAATGCCCTGGTTCTAAAACAGGATTCAGCAGTAATAATCGACTTCACAAGGTTGCTGTCAATCCGGTGCTGGCGGGAGTATTTAAGAATAACCTGATTGTGTTTTTTGGCTTTTGTATTTATTTGAGCCGCTGACCAGGTTAAACAGTTTTCTGGATATTGCTCCTTTGGTTTATCTGTTGGTGTAAACGCCTTGTTCGCTTTTTTCTTTGAGCGATTAGCCTTTTTGCGCGTAGCCTTAACTTTTCCAGAAGACACAAAAGACTCCTCTCTGGAAAGAGTCAACATGGCAAGCTGTAAATTAGCCATACTATCCGCTTCACTCATGCTCACAGCGTGACTTGAACTCGCCAGGAACAATGTTATAAAGGTTGAAAAAACAACAAATAAATTTTTCACGATAGTATCAATCACTTGTTAATAAGTTTAAAAAGTATAAAAAACAGGGGGGATGGGTATATAAGTATATTATAATTTAATTATAAACCCAACAATTTTGAGCTTGGAGACGACGTAATAATTGCTGGATTTATTATCGCACCCCCTAATTTCTGACTTCCGCAAAAACAGGAAAACAAAACTTTGCCAGATTTATTATGGTACTCAAACCCTTATAAAATCTTTGAGTATATTTCAACGAGTATAGTTCAAATAATTATTGGCACCATTGTTTTTCGCAGGGAATGCAAATAAAAACGCCTCATCAATAGCTTGATGAGGCGTTATATCTGGTGGGCCTGGAAGGACTCGAACCTTCGACCAACGGATTATGAGTCCGCTGCTCTAACCAACTGAGCTACAGGCCCTGTTTTTTTAGTACAAACGAGGCGCGTATTATACAAGCCTTTGAGTCAGGATCAAGGGCTGATACGAGTATATACTCTTGTCGAACAGACTCCTAAGTCATTCCCGGGTCTTTATCCATTTCGAGGAAGCTGCGCAGCATGTCTGAACGACTTGGATGGCGTAGTTTTCTCAGTGCCTTGGCTTCAATCTGGCGGATACGCTCACGGGTGACATCAAACTGCTTGCCCACTTCTTCGAGGGTGTGATCGGTATTCATGTCTATGCCGAAACGCATCCGCAGCACCTTGGCTTCGCGTGGCGTGAGGCTGCTGAGTACCTGACGCGTGCTTTCACCAAGACCGTTGGATGTTGCAGAATCAACGGGTGATTGCACATTGCTGTCTTCAATAAAATCACCCAGGGAGGAGTCTTCGTCGTCACCTATTGGTGTTTCCATGGAAATCGGTTCTTTGGCTATTTTCATAACCTTGCGAACCTTGTCTTCGGGCATATCCATTTCTGCTGCCAGCTCTTCCGGAGTACCTTCGCGTCCTTTTTCCTGCAAGAGCTTGCGTGAAACACGATTGAGCTTGTTAATCGTTTCGATCATGTGTACCGGGATACGAATGGTTCTCGCCTGATCCGCTATCGAACGGGTTATCGCCTGGCGTATCCACCAGGTTGCATAGGTTGAAAACTTGTAACCACGCCGGTATTCAAACTTGTCAACTGCTTTCATTAGACCGATATTGCCTTCCTGAATCAAATCAAGGAATTGCAAACCACGGTTGGTGTATTTCTTGGCAATTGATATTACCAGGCGCAGGTTGGCTTCGACCATTTCTTTTTTGGCGCGACGCGCTTTGGCTTCACCGACTGAAACAGTCCGGTTGATCTCCTTGATTTGGGTAATGGTCAAACCGGTGTCTTTTTCGATTTTCATTAATTGCCCCTGATTAAACAGGACATCTTCTTTAAATGGCAGGAGACTTTCTGCCTGACCAGGATTTTTTTCGATGTAGTTGTCCAGCCAGTTTAAATCGGTTTCGTTCTTTGGGAAGCTGTTAATAAAATCCTTGCGTGGCATCGCTGCCTTTTGCACACAAAGTTTCATTATCTGGCGCTCGTGACCACGGATTCTACTGATAATAGAATGTAGCTGTGCTCCCAGCTCATCAATAACCGGTTGCGTCAATTTAAATTCCAGTAATTTGCGGCTTTGCTTGTTACGGATTTCTTTATAAAGTTCAAAATCATTGTTTTCACATGCCTGACAGGCTTGCACATAGAGATCATTTAATTCAGCAAATTTCTCACGCGCTATTTCAGGATCAGGTCCGGTATCTTCAATAATTTCTTCTTCCTCTTCACCCGCTGCCCTGGCTGCCTCTGCTTTTTTCGCCTCTGCTTCCTTGGCTTCGGCGGTCACGATAGGTGCTGGCTCAGGGATAACATGGCGCTCCGCATCAGGATCAACAAAATCAATGATCAAATCGGTTAAACGCTTTTCTCCTGCTTCAACTTTTCTATAAAAATCAAGCAGGTATTCAGCAGATGCGGGGAAGTGTGAGAGCGCGGTCAGCACTTCGTACAAGCCTTCTTCAATACGAATTGCGATCTGTATTTCACCTTCACGCGTCAGTAATTCAACCGTTCCCATTTCACGCATATACATGCGTACCGGATCTGTGGTGCGACCAAAATCATTATCGACGCTGGTTAAGACGGCTGCTGCCGCTTCGACGGCTTCATCGTCAGCTTCGGTAGTTTCTTCCGCCAGTACCAGGCTGTCTTCATCCGGCGCTTTTTCGTAGACCTTGATACCCATGTCGCCGATCATGGTGACGATTTCTTCGATTTGCTCAGGGTCAACAATGGTATCAGGCAGATGGTCGTTAACTTCAGTATAAGTCAGAAAACCCTGTTCCTTACCCTTGAGAATCAACAGCTTTAAGCCTGAAGCTTGCTGGTTTTCCTGAGATGCTTCCTGTTCAGGTGACTCTGTTTCAAGTGACTCTGTTTCAAGTGCTGCTTCCTGTTCAGGCAGTGCAGTTTCCTGCTCTGGCGTATCTTGCTTGTTTTCTGGAATGTTTTCTTTGCTCATAAATAATTTTATGCCTTTTTCATACTTAAGCTTGTTGCGCTGTTTTCCTGGTTTTCTTCTGTTTAGGTGATATTCAAATTGCATCCACCCAAATTATTTACCTGAATCTGCGACTCAGACTTGCAGACAGGTTCTTATATGAAAACAGGGATTAATGTGAACAAGTTTGTATGGTTATCATTCTGTAAAAAAATGTTAATCCACCATTGTAGCACAATTATTGTCAGTAAAAATACCTACATTGAGAGGGCTTTTTCCCGGATTGGCTCTGAATCTGTAAATTACTGAAATCAACGATTTCTTAACAAAAAAGCCAACTCTTCTGTTTCCTGTTTATTTAAACCAACTGTGCTACTGCGATGTAATAACGTTTCGATTTTTTTTTCATTAGCCCGTTTACGAATTTGTCGTAGGCAGTCCTGGAGTTCGCAACGCAGAACCTCTTCATCGTCTGTTTCTGCTTGCCACTTCATCAAGTGTGTCAACGGGGCTTCAAATTCGGTATTTCTCCACCGTTCAAGGAGAGCCGCTGCATTAATTTGGGGACTCTCCTGTATTGTTTCAATGAGTGTAGTCAATAAATCTGATCCTGGCAGTTCTGAAAGCGCGATATGTTCAAAATTTTCAATATAATTAACCAGAGATGGCTTGAACAGCAACAGGCTAATGGCATAGCGAACAGGCGTCTTGCTGACTTCATGCTTGCTTAGACGTGTGAAGTCCGCAGCGGGTTCAGTTTTTTCGGGAGCATTGATTATATGGCGGCGATTCAATGTGCTTATATCGACATTGGTCAGTTTTGCCAGGCGCTTGAGTAGCTGGTCTTTAATTAGCGTATCCGGCATGGTTTTCAGGTTTTTTGATGCTTCAGTCAAAAAACGTGCCCTGCCTTCATCAGAGGCAATATTAAAACGCTCTTTTAATTTTTCCACAAAATAGCTTGTCAGTGAAACAGCTTCTTCAAACGAGGCTTCAAATTTTTCCTTGCCAATCTTGCGGATTTGAGTATCCGGGTCTTCCCCCTCTGGTAAAAACAAAAAGCGGATTTCCTTGCCATCCTGAATCATTGGCATGGCATTTTCCAGGGCGCGCCAGGCAGCCTCGCGCCCTGCCCTGTCGCCATCAAAACAGAAGATTATTTCGGGCACTGCCCTGAATAATTGCTTGATATGATCCGGGGTGGTTGCCGTGCCAAGCGTCGCCACCGCATAAGATACACCGAATTGCGCCAGCGCAATCACGTCCATATAACCTTCGACGACTATGATGCGCTCCAGTTTTTGGGTATTTAAACGCGCCTCGTAAAAGCCATAAAGCTCGGAACCTTTATGAAAAACCGGCGTTTCTGGAGAATTAATGTATTTTGGCTTGTCATCTCCCAGCACCCGTCCACCAAAACCAATCACCTGCCCCTTGCGATTGCGGATCGGAAACATAATACGATCCCGGTAGCGGTCATATTTTTTGTGTTCTTCTTCTCTGTAAACAATTAAGCCCGAATCAGCCAACTGCTGATCAGAATAGCTTTTTGAGAATAATTTAAGCGCATTGTCCCAGCCCGCCGGAGCATAACCAAGCTTGAAACGCTGAATAATCTCATCACTCAAATCACGCCGATTCAGATAATCCAGCGCCTTTTGGGTGTTTTTTAGTTGCTGCTGGTAATACTGATTCGCTTCTTGCAGCAGGCTAAACAAATTTTTAGTGCGTTGGATTTGTTTCTTGTCTGGTCCTCGTCCACTATGTTCTCGCGGAACAGCCATCCCCAGTGAATCTGCCAGAGATTCAACTGCCTCGACAAAATCAAGATGCTCATATTGCATCAGAAAGTCCAGCGCAGAACCATGCACGCCACAGCCAAAACAATGGTAAAACTGTTTATTTGGGCTAACCGTAAATGACGGCGTTTTTTCATTATGAAAAGGGCAGCAGGCGGTGTATTCACGTCCCTTCTTTTTTAGCGGAACACGCGCATTGATCACCTCGACAACATCTGCGCGAACCAGCAGATCATCAATAAACTCGCGTGGTATGTATCCTGTTGCCATAATTAGAAAATCTTGAAAAGTAGCATTCCTGTCGGCTTACGCCCATACCTGCAAAACTGCTTCAGGCACAATAAACACAATAAAAAAGTATCAAAAACAGGGGGGATGGGTATATCAGAAGACTCAGGACAGAGGACTGTTCCGTAGGTCGGGTTAGCCCAGGCGTAACCCGACAGATCGCGGCACCATATTTAGATAACGCTCCTGTGTTTGTACAGTTTTGTTCCTCAAACAGCTTACACAAAAATATGTAAAAACAGGGGGGATGGGTATGTCTTGCTGGTATAACCCTATCTTGGCAGACTGGTATAGCCCATTAAATACTGGTCAATGCTGTGCGCGCATTGCCTGCCTTCACGGATTGCCCAGACGACCAGTGATTGCCCACGACGCATGTCTCCAGCAGCAAAGACTTTATCCATTGAAGTATAATAAGCCTTTTTGCCCTCTGTTTCGCCTTTAACATTGCCACGTTCATCCAGTTCAACACCCAGCTCTTGCAACATGCCTTCATGCACAGGATGCACAAAGCCCATTGCCAGTGTCGCAATATCGGCTTTGAGTTCAAACTCCGAACCGGCAATTTCGCTCATCTGCCATTGTCCGTTATCGTCCTGCGTCCACTCGACCTTGACACATTTAACCGCTTTCAGATTGCCGCTCTTGCCATCCGCACTGTCACCAATAAATTCTTTGGTGGCAACCGAGAAGATACGCTCGGCGCCCTCTTCCTGCGAAGTTGAGGTACGCATTTTATTTGGCCAGTCCGGCCATACCAGAGCCTTGTCTTCTTTTTCAGGTGGACGCGGCATAATTTCAAGCTGTGTCACCGATGCCGCACCATGACGGATTGCGGTACCGATACAGTCTGAACCAGTGTCGCCACCACCAATCACCACAACGTGTTTGCCTTTGGCTGAGATGACCTGATCTTCGCCGTGTATGCCCTGCACCCATTTGGTGTTTGCCTTGAGGAAATCCATTGCAAAATAAACACCGTTCAGGTCACGCCCCGGAATAGGCAAATCACGCGGTTTTTCAGAACCACCTGTGAGTGCCACTGCATCAAATTCGTGCAGCAAGTCTTTTGCAGGAATATCCACGCCGATATGGGTATCTGTCCTGAACTCGACACCTTCGGCTGCCATCTGCTGCATACGGCGATCCAGCAGTTTCTTGTCCAGCTTGAAATCAGGGATTCCAAAACGCATCAAGCCACCGATACGCGGCTCTTTTTCAAATAGAACCACCTCGTGCCCGACTCGTGCCAGTTGCTGTGAACATGCCATTCCCGCAGGTCCTGAACCTACAACAGCGACTCTTTTGCCGCTTTTATGTTCGGCAATCAGCGGCTTGACCCAGCCTTCATCAAAGCCCCGGTCAACAATTTCACATTCGATTGTTTTAATGGTTACCGAATTGTCATTGATATTCAGGGTGCAGGATTCCTGACAGGGCGCAGGACAAACCCTGCCGGTCATTTCAGGAAAGTTATTGGTTGAATGCAGTGTTTCCAGCGCATCTTGCCACTCACCGTGATACACCAGATCATTCCAGTCCGGAATCAGGTTGTTTACCGGACAACCACCCTTGGGTCCATCGTGACAAAATGGCACACCACAGTCCATACAACGCGCTGCCTGTATCTGCAATTCGTCATAATCCAGAGGCACGACAAATTCACGGAAACTCTTGATACGCTCTGCAACAGGTGCATAATGTCTGTCGTGACGCGGGTATTCTTTAAAGCCAGTTGGTTTTCCCATTTTTATCCTCCCCTATGCCGCTGCTTTTCTTGACTGGTTATTTTCGAGTGCCCTGCGATAATCGACCGGCATCACCTTGATAAATTTTGGCAGATATTCATCCCAGTTATCCAGTATCTTGCGCGCGCGTTTTGAGCCAGTGTATTTGTGGTGGTTTTCGATTAATGCCTTTAAGCGTGTTTCATCCGCTTGCAAAAGGTCTGATGCATCCACATTGCCTTTGTCTGGCGTGACTTTTTCAAGCTCGACCATTTCAGTATTGCAAAGCCTGCTGAAGTGATCTTTTTCGTCCAGCACATAAGCAATACCACCTGACATGCCCGCTGCAAAGTTCCGCCCTGTTTCACCCAGACACACCACGATGCCGCCAGTCATGTATTCACAACCATGATCGCCAACCCCTTCAACAACCGCCGTAGCACCTGAATTTCTGACACAGAAGCGCTCACCTGCGACTCCGCTAAAGTAGGCTTCGCCTGCGATTGCGCCATAAAGCACGGTATTGCCGACGATAATATTTTGATCAGCAGCTTCTATTTTGCAATCTGCGGGGGGATAGATAATCAACTTGCCGCCAGACAGCCCCTTGCCCACATAGTCATTGCCTTCACCCGAAAGCTCCAGGGTAACGCCTCTGGCAACCCAGGCTCCAAAGGATTGACCTGCGGTACCCGTTGCTCTGATTGTAATGGTGTCATCAGGCAAGCCCTCAAAGCCATAATTTTCGGCAACCCGACCGGATAGCATCGTACCAAAGGTGCGGTTGTGGTTTTTAATGGCAATCTCAATATTAACCTTTTCGCCTTTTTCCAGTGCCGCCTGCGCCTGCTTGATAAGCTCATTATCCAGTGCCTGATCAATACCGTGATCCTGCTCTATTGTATGGTGCTCTTCAGCATGCGAATCAGCATCCGGCTTTGCCAATATTTTGCTGTAATCCAGACCCTGCGCCTTCCAGTGTTCAATCACCTTGTTCATTTTCAGGCGCTGTGACTGTCCCACCATTTCTGCCACTGTTCTAAAACCAAGCTTTGCCATAATTTTGCGCATTTCTTCGGCAACAAAGAAGAAATAGTTTATGACGTGCTCCGGCTTGCCCATAAACTTCTTGCGAAGCTCTGGGTCTTGCGTGGCAACCCCCACCGGACAGGTATTCAAGTGACATTTGCGCATCATTAAACAGCCTTCTGCAATCAATGGCGCAGTGGCAAAACCAAATTCATCGGCGCCCAGGAGCGCGGCAATCACCACATCACGTCCGGTACGCAAGCCACCGTCGGCTTGCACACAAACACGGCTGCGCAGCTTGTTGAGTACCAGCGTTTGATGCGTTTCCGCCAGACCAATCTCCCAGGGAGAGCCTGCATGACGAATGGATGTCAGTGGCGAGGCGCCCGTACCACCATCAAAACCGGAAATGGTAATATGATCAGCATGTGCCTTGGTGACACCTGCCGCAACCGTACCCACGCCTACCTCAGCAACCAGCTTGACCGAAATACGCGCTTTTGGATTCACATTTTTCAGATCATGGATAAGCTGCGCCAAATCCTCAATCGAGTAAATATCATGGTGTGGTGGCGGCGAAATCAGACCAACGCCCGGGGTTGAATGACGTACCCGTCCTATTTGCTGATTGACTTTATGACCGGGGAGCTGACCGCCCTCACCCGGTTTCGCACCCTGTGCCATTTTGATTTGAATATCATCGGCATTGACCAGATATTCTGTGGTTACACCAAAACGCCCCGAAGCAACCTGCTTAATCGCTGAACGCTCAGGGTTCATACTGCCATCTTCGAGTGGATTAAAGCGTGATGCTTCTTCGCCGCCTTCGCCCGTATTCGATTTTGCACCAATTGCATTCATGGCAATAGCCAGGGTCGAGTGCGCCTCATAGGAAATACTGCCGAATGACATTGCGCCCGTAGCAAAGCGTTTAACAATTTCTTTTGCTGGCTCAACCTCATCCAGAGGCACGGAGCAGTCAGAATAATCAAACTCCATCAAGCCACGCAGGGTTAGCAAACCTTTGGACTGCTCATCAATGGCATGTGAAAATTCTGCAAAACTTTTGGCATCATTACCACGCACTGCATGTTGCAAACGTGAAATGGTGGCGGGTGTCCAGACATGCTTCTCACCACGCACGCGGTAAGCATAATCACCACCGATGTCCAGATGTTTCTTGTAGATCAGCTTGTCGCCATAGCCACGCGAATGACAACGACGTGCCTCACGCGCAATTTCGGTTAAACCAACGCCTTCTATCGTCGTTGCCGTACCTGTAAAGTATTCATTGACAAATTCACTGGACAAGCCAACTGCATCAAAAATCTGCGCGCCACAATACGATTGATAGGTACAAATACCCATTTTCGACATGACTTTTTTCAGACCTTTGCCAATAGCTTTAATATAATTCTTGTGTGCGGTATGCACATCCATATCCGGGTCAAAGCGTTTCAGATTGGCATCGACTGTTTCCAGTGCCAGCCAGGGGTTAATCGCTTCTGCGCCATAACCTGCAAGGGTAGCAAAGTGATGAACCTCAAGCGCAGAACCTGTTTCAACGACCAGACCGGTTGAGATACGCAAGCCTTTGCGAATCAGGTAGTGGTGCACTGCCGAGGTTGCCAGCAGGGCTGGAATTGCCAGACGCTCTTGCGAAACACTACGATCAGACAGAATCAGAATATTGTAACCCTCTTCTACTGCTGACTTTGCTTTGGCACACAGTGCCTTGATCGCATCTTTCATGCCCGCACCACGCAAGGAGGCATCGTAGGTTATATCCAGCGTTTTGGTTTTAAAGGCATCACCCACATGGTCATTGATATGACGGATATTATAGAGCTGCTCATTGGTCAGGATTGGTTGCTTGATTTCAAGGCGCATACTGTCACCCTTGTTCTCATGCCCCAACAGATTGGGACGCGGACCAATCATTGTCACCAGTGACATCACCAGCTCTTCACGAATTGGATCAATTGGTGGATTCGTTACCTGCGCAAAATTTTGCTTGAAATAGTTTGAGAGGTGACGTGAACGGTGTGAAAGAACGGCAACGGGGCTATCTGTTCCCATGGAGCCGGTGCCTTCCATGCCTGTCTTGACCATCGGCGCAAGCAGGAATTTAATGTATTCTTGGGTATAACCAAAAGCCTGCTGATTTTTTAGTAGTTCATCTTTATCCAGTGCGGGCAATAGTTCTGCATCACTAGAAATCTCACAAACTTTTATCTGGTTTTTAGCCAACCATTCCTTATAAGGATGCGCTTTGGCAAGCCCTGACTTTATTTCTTCATCTGCAATAATGCGTCCCTGATCCAGGTCGATCAAAAACATTTTGCCGGGCTGCAAACGCCATTTTTTAATAATCTTGTTTTCAGGAATATCCAGCACACCCATTTCGGATGCCATCACCACCAGATCATCATCCGTCACCAGATAACGTGCCGGACGCAAACCGTTTCGATCCAGCATTGCACCAATCTGGCGACCATCACTAAAGGCAACTGCTGCCGGACCATCCCAGGGTTCCATCATACCGGCATTGTATTCATAGTAAGCGAGGCGATCTTCATCCATTAATTCATTGCCATACCAGGCTTCGGGAATCAACATCGTCATGGCTTCAGCGAGGCTGTAACCACCCATTACCATCAGCTCAAGGGCGTTATCCAGACAGGCGGTATCTGATTGACCTTCAGGGATAACTGGCCATATTTTATCCAGATCATCGCCGAGAATATCAGACTGCATGGAACTTTGACGTGCTGCCATCCAGTTTACATTGCCACGATTGGTATTGATCTCACCATTGTGCGCAATCATCCTGAAAGGGTGCGCCAAATCCCAGGTGGGGAAGGTATTGGTAGAGAAACGCTGGTGCACCAGGGCAATCGCAGAAACAACCCGTTCATCCATCAAATCGTGGTAATACTCACCCACCTGCTCCGCCAGCAACATGCCTTTGTAAACAATGGTGCGCGATGACATTGAACAGATATAAAAATCTTCAATACCGGCAATTTCTTTATTACGGTTTGCCTGTGCCGTAATCAGCTTGTGAATAACAAACAGCTTGCGCTCAAAGGCATCTTGATCGGCAACATTATCACCTCGAGCAATAAACACCTGATAAATAGAGGGTTCAGTTGGTTTGACTGTTTCGCCCAGACCAGAAGGATCAACAGGCACTTCACGCCAGGCAATCAGCTTTTGACCTTCATCCTCAATCGCTTTTTCAATATCATTTCTGAGTTTTTTACTTTGCAGGCGATCCTTGGGAAGGAAGATCATGCCCACACCATAGTCACCTTCGGCAGGCAGGTTTTCAACCTCAGCCCGAAAAAATGCATCAGGAATCTGCATTAGCAAGCCCGCACCATCACCTGCTTTGGGATCAGCGCCAACCGCACCACGATGCGCCACACGTTTTAAAATAGTCAGCCCTTGCTGGATTATATCGTGAGATTTTTCACCTTTAATATGCGCAACGAAACCCACGCCACAAGCATCATGCTCATTGGCAGGATCGTATAAGCCTTGTCTGTCAGGCAATGTATTAAAAGATGACACAGCGGTAGATGGAGCATGATTATGCATATAAATCCTCTTGCTAAACTTTGGTAACTATCCAGATCACTCTCCAGATCACTCTCCAGATCACTCTCTATTTTGTCCAGTGCTACGTTAAAAGTGCTCATTTATACTTATAAAGTGCGCGCTTTCGCCTTGCCCTTAAAAAAAAATAATAAAGAGCAATCTGGGCAGTTACAACTTTTATATATTTGGAACCTGTCCGGGAATAGCGAGTCTATTACAAAATCTCGCTACGACTCATATTCCGGACAGATTCTCAAATCCCCTCGAGCCTGTTCGTGAACCCTTCCAAAAATCACGCTACGACATATAGTGTTTATTTAAAAATAAACTTACTATATATTGAATTTTGCTATTGATTTTCCCAGTTATTAAACAAGCTCTGGAGCACACCAATATTCTATATATTGTAGATAAATGGTATGCATAAATAAAACCGGACTGGGCAGTATATATCTTTTGAAGTTTTCGTTATACAAAAAATTATACGGAAATAATTGATATTTGCATGAAAGCCATAAAAATACACGGATTTAATAAAAAAGTTTAGAGCTTTCTCTTCACCCACTTCACCCGAGCATCAATCGGCTATCAGCCCAGCTCTCCGCTACGCTCAAACTTTTTTCTTTCCCATGGCCAGATAAACTGTTTGTTTTCAACAAGTTCATACAAGTGTTTGCTATCCAGCCAGGGACCAACAGCAATCACACCATGCAAATGACCATGCCTTAAAACAATCTTGCGATAAGTCATTTTGCGAATATTGCGATACATAATTTCCTTGTTTGCAGGATCACCTTCACCATTATCACCGATACTGATAAAGGGATAATCTATGACTCTTAACTGGTTGGCGGTTGTTGTTCCTGTATATTTTGCCTTTCCGCCAGCAATAATTTTTGCCAATATTGCCGCCTGATCATAACCCGGCTGAACAATCCCATAGATGCGATCCCGATGTTCGGCACATTCACCTATGGCATAAATATTTTTCTCACTGCTTTGCAGATAATCATCAACAACGATGCCGCGCTTCACCTTTAGACCAATACTTTCGGCAAGAATTGTATTGGGTTTGATACCAATGGAAATAATAAGCGTATCGCATTCAATTTCTTCGCCATCATCCAGTATGACTTTTTCTACTTTTCCATCTCCTTCGATACGCACAATATCGGTATTATTGCGCACATCAATACCCAGATCATCCAGATACAGACGCAGATAGACAGACGCATGATCATCCAGCAATTGATGCATCAAACGGGTACTTTTTTCAATAACCACTACATCCGTATTATATTGCCTCATTGCATAGGCAGCATCCAGCCCTACCAGACCACCACCGACCACGACTGTTCTACGGCTGGCTACCTGGCGATTTTTAAGCATCTCGGCATCCCTGATATTACGAAAGGTAAAAACGTGTTTAAGATCTGTACCCGGAATATCCATGATGCGCGGAAAGGAACCCACCGCCAGCACCAGTTTGTCATAGGCATGTTGTTCACCATGACTATCCGTTACAGTTGAGCGCTCCTTGTCTATTTCAACTATCGGATTATTAAGAAATAACTGCACATCTTTGGATTCATGTATCTTGCTATTCTCATAAAGCTTGTCTTCCGATACCTCCCCTGCCAGCAATTTTGTCAAATTTTCACGGTTATAGGGTTGCTCTGCCTCACCACCAAAAACTTTTATGCAGGCTCCAGGTTGCCTGTATAAAAGCTCATTCACAAAGCGCACACCTACCGAGCCAGAACCTACAACAATGATCGGTAATTTTTTATTCAATCCTGTATTGGGCATATTATTCTCGGTTGATTTAATTCATAAGGCATGGATTCACAGGGCACAGACAACTCAAAAAAGTCAGAAACCTGAAAAAAGATTACATAAAAAGTGTTTATTGTACATAGCATATCGGTTAATATATGCAAAAAAAATATACTAATTATTATAATCGTACAGATTCGGATCAAGAAATCACTAATAAAATGCCTATTTATATTGATTCGGCTTTATAATGCGCAGCGTTGCGACATAATGTGCGACATAATATACACATATTATATATACAACAAAAAAACTCATCTGGTTGCTTTCCTGAATTTACTTTTGCTTCTTCACAGTTCAGGCGCGGTTCAGGAGAATCAACCCGAAAAAAGTAGCGACTCAGTATAATCCGTAACTGCCCAGATTGCT
>Ga0256832_1000773_pt1 | contig 21066 bp, 22 predicted proteins | sample 134614metaG_FD_190534 | JGI IMG/M metagenome (GOLD analysis project Ga0256832, IMG submission 190534) | Hydrothermal vent microbial communities from Lau Basin, Pacific Ocean - 134-614 | ecosystem: Environmental > Aquatic > Marine > Hydrothermal vents | place: Pacific Ocean: Lau Basin | collected... | reverse complement strand
GGATATGTTATTTACAAATTAAAGAATTTATCTAAAGAGCCTCCAGCACCTCCTTTAGAGAAAGTGGATAATAAATAACAATTTCTAGAATTTAATCAGCCTAGAAAGTATTTTTGCTCTCTGGGTTGGAGTACTAGTTTTAATTAATCTTAATAGCAGTCAGCAAGCCACCTCGCCCAAAACTATAAATAGTCTTGCCATCTACTTTTGATGGCACATTATAGCCTGATTGATCGCCCTTTATACGTGCAACAAATAGTCCGCTTTGAGTATTGATAAAGTGTAAATTACCCTGTTTGTCTCCTACGATAATCGTATCGGTATTTACTAATGTTGGTGCAGTAGGAGATCTTCTCATTAAGTCATCCATTTTCCATAATGGATCACCTGTTTGAGGGTTTAAACGCCAGACATTCCCAGCATTGTCGGAAGTGTAGACACCTTGTATGTCAGCATCAGTTCCAGTATAGGAGGGTATTTTTTTCGCCCAGTGTATTTTTCCTGTCCTTAAATCAACGCCTGATATGCCTCCATGAAAGCTACTAGCAAACATAGCAGAGCCAATGGTTTTTAGTTTTCCATCAATATCGACCATCCTATCTAATTCATTATCACCACGAGCTACGGTTAAAGTAGCTTCCCAAGCTAATGAGCCGTTTTGTTGCTCATAAGCAATTAATTTACCATTATCAAAACCAGCAATAACATAAGGTCCTGCAAGGACTGGAACGCTAGCACCATAAGTTGACAAAACAGGTGTTAATTGCTGGTGTTGCCACTTAATATCGCCAGTTTTACTGGATAAACCAAGCAGTTTTCCGTTAATTGTGCGAAAGAATACTCGATCATTTTTAGCTTTAGAAACGCTGAGAATTTCAGAGCCTATAGGTTTAATCCAAAGGGTCTTCCCTGTGGATTCATCAAGTGCTATAGCATTACCTCGGTCTGTTCCGAAATAGATAATACCATCACCTCCGTTGACACCACCACTAATCAATTCTTCTAAATTATTTTTCCACAGAGATTTTCCTGTTTTTTTATCCCATGCAGTAATCTTATTGCCGCCCGCGACAATAATATGATCAGAATTTATATAGGGGTGTATTTTACTATTTTTAGAAGCACAACCAGTTTGTACTTGCCAAAGAACGTTTGTCTTTATACTGGGTGATATTGCTTTAAGTGGTTTGAGTGGAACGATTTTTTCACTCTGAGAAAAAAGTTGGCTACCAGGTATAAGGCTTTGCCCGCTGCATCCGTGCAGACCTGTTAATGCGATAGATGCCCATACAATCGGTAGCAATTTTTTCACTTTGATTATGCTCCTTCACCAAGGTTATTGCGTTTCATTTTTAAGTACTCGATAGGGTCTTGTCCAGCACTTAAAATAGCGCGATCATAAGCCTGACGAGCTTTATCGATTTCTTTTTTTGCTAGGTATAGGTCACCTTTAAGTTCTTCTTGTAATGAAGTATAAGCAGAAGGTAGAGCTTCTTCATTTAATAAAGTATTTGCTTCATCGAGTTGCCCATCTGCAATAAGTGAGCGAATAAGTCGAAGCTTTGCGATACGAGCAACATTGGTTTGCTTGCTGTTTGCCGCTATTCTTAATGCTTCAATACTGGACTTGGTATCCTTTTTACTTTCAGCCTCTTTTGCTTTGCTTAATGCTGCAAATGCTGCGTATGGTGTTGAGCTATAATCTTTGATAAGTGTTTCAATAGCGGCTGCTTTATTGGGGCTATCACTGTTTGCCTGTGCAAGAAGCCCAGAAGCAGTTTTTGCCTGATCTATTTGATAAGATTTCCACTGTTGCCAAGCAAAGGTAGCTGCAATGGCTAATGCAACACCTGCTAATACAGAGGTGCCATTATCCCGCCACCACTGTTTCAGCTCTTCTGCTTTTTCTTCATCTGTTTTTAAATCTGTCATGAGGTTCCCCTAATCTTTTAATCTTTTAATCTTTTAATCTTTCAGTATATTCTTTTTAATATAATCGTTTAATTGTTCTTGAGATATAGTTATTTGTTCTTTTTCACTTCGTAATGGTTTTATGGTGATGTTGTTTTCAGAAACTTCACTTTCCCCAAGAATAAATGCGTATTCAGCACCTGATTTATCGGCACGTTTTATTTGTGCTTTAAAGCTTCCAGCGGAAACATTGCTTTGCAGTTTTAGTGTGTCGTGATTGTCTCGTAAGCTTTCAGCCAATTTTATACCTGCTATTTGTGCAGTCTCTCCCGCCATTATCAGGTATATATGAGGTCGTTGAGAGGGGGTATGTATTGCTTGTGCTTCCATTAATAATATTAAACGTTCTAAGCCAATACCAAAACCACATGCGGGCGTATGTCTACCGCCAAGCTGTTTCACCAAGCCATCATAACGCCCGCCAGCACAGACCGTTCCTTGTGCGCCAAGTTCCTCTGTTACCCACTCAAAAACAGTGCGGTTATAGTAGTCGATACCACGTACTAAACGAGGATTAATATAATAGTCTATTTTTAGGCTATCTAAACGTACTTTTACGCCATCAAAATGTTCCTTAGATTCATTATCCAAGTAATCCATTAGGGTAGGGGCAGATTCAATAATTTCTTTTAAATCTGTATTTTTACTATCAAGAATGCGCAAAGGATTTTTATGTAGGCGACGCTTTGAATCATCATCTAATAAATCTTGATGAGCTGAGAAATAGTCGATCAAAACTTTACGATATGTTTGACGAGCTTTATCACTACCTAGCGTATTTAATTGTAATTGAATATTTTTAAGACCAAGCTGCTTCCATAGACGTGCACCAATAGCAATAACCTCAGCATCAATATCGGGTGTTGCAACACCGTAAGTTTCTAATCCTGCTTGATAGAACTGACGATAGCGACCTTTTTGAGGACGTTCATGGCGAAACATGGGACCAGTATACCAAATACGTTGTTGCTGATTGTGTAATAAACCGTGTTGGATACCTGCGCGAACACAGCTTGCGGTTCCTTCTGGACGCATCGACAGGCTATCACCATTACGATCAGAGAAGGTATACATTTCTTTTTCTACAATATCTGTTATTTCACCAATACCCCGAGAGAAAAGTTCAGTGGGTTCGATAATAGGCGTGCGCAGTTCATGATAACCATAACTATTAAAAAGCGACCGAATAGTCGCTTCTAGATATTGCCAAGTTGAAGATTGAGAAGGAAGAATGTCGTGCATTCCTCGCACTGATTGAATATTTTTTGCCATATTTAGCGTTTCTTTTCTCTACGGATATTATTGGGTGTTAGTATTAGTGCCCCAATAAGTTTGGTTGATGGAGTATTAGAGTTAGGCATCTATTCTATCTTGAAATTAGCAACACTTCCTTTAGTAAATCTTCTTATATCCAAAGGCTTTCCTTCAACAAAAATCTTAACACCTGAAGCATTGCCAATACGGAAAGTCATTGGTTTGTTTAATTTAATTTCCTTTTCTACCCCTGCTGGAGATAAAGACTCAAAAACTGTTTTATTATTTTTGTCTTTTATTCTCATCCATACTTCACTTTTGAAGACAAATTTAAGTCTTGTTTCACCCTCTGTTGTGATGGTTTTATTGTCTTCTTCTTTTTTAGTGTCATCTTTTGATTGATTAGTATTATTATCGTTAGTATCAGCTGTATCGTTTTTAGTGCTTTCCTTGTTATCTTCTTTATTATTTTCAGCAGTGGTTTGATCTTGATCGGTATTTGTTTTATCAGAGCTTGCGGGCTCGTTATTTGTTTCTGCTGAGGCTAACTCCTGCTCTATATCATCGGGTAAAGGTGCGGGTATTTCATACTTAACTGAGTCAGTATCACTTCCAATGTCGCTATAGCCCTTGTGTGCAGCAGTCTGTGCAGAAAACCCGCTCCATGTTTCACTTATCCAGCTACTAACTGCTGGAATCATGCTGAGTCCTGCTAAGGTTGTCAGTAATAGAGCCAGTAGCCCTAAGCGTATTACAGATGCCGAAACAGCAGGTTTGGATACTGAAGTGCTGCCATTGGGTTTAAAGTGATATTCTAAATCTTTAGGGTCAGCACCTCTTTGTTTTTCATAAAGCGCGATAACGTCTTTAGAGTCGACTTCTGCAAATTTGGCATAGCTTCGTAGATAACCACGCACATAAGGAGGCTCGGGAAGGGAGTCATAGTCCTCCTCTTCCAGTGCGACCACTATTTCTGGTGAGAGGCAGAGAGCTTCTGCAACTTCATAAATATTGTGACCACTTTGTTCTCTGTATTGCTTTAGAAGTAAGCCTAGTTTTCCTTGTATATCTTCGTTTGTGTGTTCTACTTGTGTATCTGACATTCGTCGTTAGCCTATTTATATACTGTAGGACATCGCTAAATTTAAGTATTAAGTAGAGATGTTCTATTATGATATTTACAAAATCTAGTTTAGAGAAATATTTATGAATTTCAAAGACAAGGTAATTTCCCAGCTATATTATTTCCATTCTTTATAGTACAAATTTTTCAGGAGTATTTTTATTACTTTTCATTTTAAAGGTATGAATTATTAAATTAACGAAATATATTCTGTTTTTTCAAGAGGTTTTTATATAAACCAAGTAGCTTCTCATAACTTGCAGGTAGCCTTATAAAACAATAGCTTATAGTGTTTTACAAAATCATAAATGATTATTTTTATAGCTAAATTTCATTTTTTCACTTTCTAAAAAGAAAAAATCAATGGTTTAGCTATGTTAAAAACCAAGGTGTCTATTTTTTATCCACTTCAAGTTATTGATTTTAAACGTGCTTGTGGATTATGAGAAGTTACTAAACCAAGGAGTAAAGTTAAAAAATTATGCAACTACTCAGCCTGAACTCTATTTTGCTCGATTTCTGCGTTAAAAGTACTCATTTATACTTAGTAAATTCTGCCTTTTTGCCTTGAATTCGAACAAAACAGAGTATAATCTGAACAGTTACTGATTATACCGATCTACCATCACCTTCCTTGATGATCACTACTTTGAAAGTAAACGCAACCTTTTCTCGCTACAAGCATTTGCTTTATCAATATCTCCTAAGCGTGTGTTAATGGCGCTACAGAGGGATAGAGTCTCTTCCGAGTCGGGGTTCTTCTCGTTGTAACGAAGTAAAAATGCCTGTGCTTTTGCAAAATTACCTTGATGATAGTTTAATTTTGCCATTTGGAATAGGGCAGAACCAAAATTAGTGTTCTTCTCAAGGGCTTTACGAAAATAAGATTCAGCTTGTACGCTGTCATTATTTTTCAGTAAACAAATTCCTGCATTTGTATAGGCAAATTCGGGGGTTTGATAATAGGGACTTTTTACTGCTAAATTAAATTGCTCTACTGCTTTATCGTACTTTCCAAGTTGGCACAAAAAAGTACCGTAGTTATTGAGAAGTCTAGGATTGTCATGATCGATACTGATGGCTTTCTTAAAATATTTAGTGGCTGCTTTATTGTCGCCAATGCGTTGTTGTAAAATGGCAAAATAATGATTTGCTTCACTAGAGTTAGGGTTTTGTTCTAAAGCCTTGCTTAGTTTCTCGTTGGCTAATTTTAATCGACCCGCTTGCAAATACCGAGCCCCTAGCTGAGCATTAAATTCTGCTGCATTTTTAATATTTGCTTGTTTTACCTGTGAGCTACAAGCACTTAGAAGGCTTATAGATAAGGTTAATATAAATATTTTAAGTATTAAATTATTGATTTTTTTTGTTATTATTTTTTGTGGCATTGTTTTTATGTCTCTTGTTCTATTCTAGCAAAATGTTGTTCCCTGCGACTACGATCATTTATCTTGCCTGCTAATTGTCCACAAGCGGCATCAATATCCTCTCCTCTTGTTTTTCGTGTCATAACGATTAAGCCTGCTGCGGTGAGAATATCTCTGAATTTATTGATGCGTTTTAACGGTGATCGTTTATAGCGTGTTTCAGGAAATGGGTTGAAGGGAATTAGATTTACTTTCGAGGGAATATCTCGCAGAGTAAATGCTAGCTCCCTTGCATGCTGATCAGAATCATTTATCCCGTCTAACATGACATATTCAATGGTAATACGTTCCCGTGATGCTTTACCTTCCATAAAGCGTTTACAAGCCGCTAATAGTACCTTAATTGGATATTTTTTATTGATTGGTACTAGCTGGTCTCGTAAAGGATCGTTGCTTGCATGCAATGATAAAGCAAGTGATACATCTATTTCATTACGTAGTCGATCAAGTGCAGGTACAACGCCTGAGGTACTAAGTGTAACACGGCGTTTGCTTAATCCATAGGCATTATCATCTAGCATTATTTTCATAGCATCGACGACATTATCGAAGTTTAATAATGGCTCTCCCATGCCCATCATGACCACATTGCTAATTACTCTGTCAGTATTAGCATCAGGTTGTAAACTACGTTTTGCTATCCATACTTGACCAATAATTTCCCCGACGGTGAGGTTGCGGCTAAACCCCTGGCGCGCAGTTGAGCAGAAGGTGCAATCAAGCGCACAGCCTACCTGAGACGATACGCATAATGTGCCACGACCCTTTTCGGGGATAAAAACAGTTTCGATACAATTACCGTCTTCAAGTTTTAATAGCCACTTATGTGTGCCATCAGCTGAGGCTTGGTCTAAAATAACTTCAGGAGCACGAATTTCAGTTGTTTCTTGTAAGTTGCTACGTAATGCTTTGCTGACATTAGTCATTTTGTTGAAGTCATCGACACACGATTGGTGTATCCATTTGATGAGCTGGGTTGCTCTAAATGCTTTTTCTCCACGTTCAACAAGAAAATCTTTTAATTTTTCTGAGGTGAAATCGAGAAGGTTAATTTTTTTTGATGTATTAGCTGCATTGCTTGCTTTCTCTACCTTTACATCAATTTGTTGTATTTTTGCTGTTTTATCTTTATTGCTCATAAGAAAGCCTCTGCTAATCTGTTCGAATTTTAATAGTTAAGGGCTTAAAATTCGAAGCATGATGTGGATAAATTTCTACCTACACCAGAGGCTTCATTCTTAAACTAAATTTTGGCTCGTTGTACCCCCCCATCAAGCCAAGCTACTAGCGTGTACGTGGACAGATTTCATCTTCTGAGAAGAAAAAGTCTATCTCAATTTTTGCATTTTCAGTGCTGTCAGAACCATGTACTGCATTTTCATCAATACTTTGTGCAAAGTCTGCACGAATAGTACCAGCCTCAGCCTCAGCAGGATTAGTAGCCCCCATAAGTTCGCGGTTTTTAGCAACTGCATTTTCGCCCTCGAGCACCTGAATCATAACAGGACCAGAAGTCATAAACTCAACTAGTTCACCGAAGAAAGGACGCTCTTTGTGTACAGCGTAAAAGCCTTCTGCATCGGCTTTTGATAGGTGCTTCATTTTTGCCGCAATAATGGTTAGTCCTCCTTTTTCAAAGCGACTATAAATTTCTCCGATAACATTCTTAGCAATAGCATCAGGTTTGATAATCGAAATAGTACGTTCTATGGCCATGTTTTAGGCTCCGTATAAGTTTTAGAGTTAAAATTAATTGATTTATGATGGTGCAGGTATCAATACGCCCTGTTTGCGTAGCATATTTGATAGGCTTATTAAAGGTAGACCTATCAATGCAGTAGGATCATCACCTTGTAATCTTTCAAAAAGAGAGATACCAAGTCCTTCTGATTTAAAGCTCCCTGCACAAAAATAAGGTTCTTCTGCTCTTAGGTATGATTCAATTTCGCTATTTGTTAACTCTCTAAAATCAACATGAAAAGGAATCATGTCCAACTGGAATGTATTGCTTCTACTGTCTAGCAAGCATAAACCTGTTAAAAAGCTAACACGTTCTGCTGAGCTTTCTCGTAGTTGCTTAATGGCATTTTTGTGGTTTCCTGGTTTGCCACGTATTTGCCCTTTCAATACAGAACATTGGTCTGAACCAATAATTAAAGCATCAGGATGATTTTTAGCGACAGCTCGGGCTTTTTCTAAAGATAAACGCTTTACGTAGTCATTTGGTGACTCGTTTTCTAATGGTGTCTCATCTATGTTGGGTGTATCGCATATAAAAGGGATACACAGTCGCTCCAATAGTTCTTTACGAAAAGGAGAGGTAGAACCAAGAATAAGTTGCTGTCGCATGATATTTTAGTAAGGATATTAAAAAATAACAGTTTTCCTGAGATATCAAAAAATATTGTACTCAGGAAATCATTTAAGGGCGCGCATTATATCTGCAATATTCGCTTGATAGTAGTCATGAGTATGAATAAAAGGTGATTTTTTTGCAAAAAGCAAGAATAGAGCTTTACAGTAGTATGTGATAGTTTCTATAATCGCGCGCTTATGTCAAAAAGACTTCCCATTGATATTGATCCACTTCGCTTAGTAGAGCAGCGTATATTGCTATCGGGTGAACTATTAGTTAAGCAACTTCCTCGTTTACAGGAGCAGTTGTTCACTAATGTGGGGACAATTTCGGTAGGTTTAGCGTTTGATAGAACTGAGATCACACGTTTACCCAGAGTCACGGGAAGTGTGAAAGGGCTGTTAGATTTGACTTGCCAGCGTTGTTTGAAGTCAGTTTTACATAAAGTTGATAGCAAAATTGATCTTGTATTTGTTACTTCAGATGCAGAAGCAGAACGTTTGCAAAATGATCATGAGACTTGGTTGGTAGAAGATAATCGCATATTTTTACAAGATTTTATTGAAGACGAAATCTTGTTGGGTTTGCCTCACTCGGCTTTGCATGAGCAATGTGAGCCTTTTAGACCATTGATTGAAGCAGTACCAGAAGAAATTAAATCTCAGCAAGAGGATGTTGAAAATCCTTTTGCTATATTGAAGACATTACACAAATAGCTATTGCAGTATTTTTTACTGCAAATTTACAGACTAGATATTTATCGGAGTGAGCCAAAATGGCAGTACAAAAAAGTAAAGTGACACGTTCTAGGCGTGGTCAGCGTCGTTCACATGATGCATTGACTGGTCCTACATTATCAATTGATCCTGTATCTGGTGAGACTCATTTACGTCATCATATGACGCCAAATGGTTTTTACCGTGGTCGTCAAGTTATTCAGCCTAAAGATGTGTATATTGATGAAGATGAAGCTGCTGAAGAGTAGTCGTTACTGTAAGCTAGTAGAAAATACTGTTTAGGTAGTAATAAAAATCGCGGGCTTGTCCCGCGATTTTTGGTAGTGGATATCTTGTATTTCTTTTTTCGAACAGTTACTAAATAGCTATCATATTTCTCCCTATAAAGGTCTCATAGCCTTGAGTTTATGGTATTGTCTTCGTTTATAAAATTTACAGCTGAAAGCTTTAGTAGGAGCAAACATGAGTTCTGTTCATCGTATATCTTTAGATGCAATGGGCGGTGATAATGGCTATCCCGTTGTTGTTGAAGCAGCCATTAATGCATTGCAAACTCATCAAGATATATCACTTATTTTAGTGGGTGATACCGAAAAACTAACGGCAGAGCTAAAAAAACAAAACGCAGAAAATACCTCTCGCCTCAGTATTCATCATGCCTCTCAAACCGTCTCTATGGACGAAAAACCCGCACTCGCATTGCGTGGCAAAAAAGACTCCTCCATGCGAGTTGCTATCAACTTAGTTAAGAGTGGAGACGCTGATGCTGTGGTGAGCGCAGGCAATACAGGTGCTTTAATGGCAACGGCACGCTTTGTATTGAGAATGTTGCCAGGTATTGATCGTCCAGCTTTATGTACCGCTATCCCTAATTCAAAAACACATACCCATATGTTAGATTTAGGCGCAAATATCGACTCGAGTGGCGAACATTTGTATCAATTTGCGCTGATGGGATCAGAGTTGATTAAAGCGATTGATGGTATTGATGCCCCCCGTATTGGTTTGCTCAATGTTGGCGAAGAAGATATGAAAGGCAATGATCAAGTCCAAGAAGCAAACAACTTGATTAAACAAGGAAGCTTTAATTATCATGGCTTTGTCGAAGGAAATGATATATTCAATGGTAAAGTTGATTTAATTGTTTGTGATGGTTTTGTTGGTAATGTGGCACTCAAAACATCAGAAGGATTGGCAAAAATGCTTTCAACTGAGTTAAAAGCAGAGTACACACGTAATATCTTCCGCAAAATTTCTGCTCTGATCTCAATGCCTGTACTAAAAGCCTTTATGAAGCGATTTGATCCACGACGTTATAATGGCGCGAGTTTATTAGGGCTGCAAGGTATCGTTGTGAAAAGTCATGGAAATGTTGATGCGCTAGGCTATGCAATGGCGATAGGTATTGCACGTAAAGAAGTTAAGGCACAGTTGCACTTAAAAATTAAATCACGCTTAGAGGAAATAGCTAAGCAATAAAAAAATAGGATATTGAAGAATATGTTTTCACGTATTGCTGGTACAGGTAGCTATTTACCCGAAAAAATAGTGACCAATCATGATCTAGAAAAAATGGTTGATACAAGCCATGAGTGGATTATTGAGCGTACAGGCATTGAGAAACGTCATCTTGCCATTGAAGGAGAAACCACCTGTGATCTGGCTGAAAAATCATCACGCTTAGCCATGGAAATGGCAGGTAAAACGGCTGATGATATTGATTTAATTATTGTTGCAACCACAACGGCTGATCTTATTAATCCTAGTACCGCTTGTTTATTACAAAGTCGTTTAGGCATTACGAATGGTGCAGCAGCATTCGATGTGCAAGCTGTATGTACAGGTTTTGTCTATGCACTCGGTATTGCTGATAAATTTATTAAAAGTGGATCACATAAATGTGCCTTAATTGTAGGAGCGGAAACACTCTCGCGCATTGTTGATTGGACCGATCGCAACACCTGCGTTTTATTCGGTGATGGTTCAGGAGCCGTGGTAATAGAGGCTAGTGAAGAGGCAGGTATACTATCAACCCATCTACATGCAGATGGGGCGCATGTAGACTTACTAAAAGTAGACACTGGTGTCTCTCATAATCCAGAAGATTTAAGAGCCGGAAAAGCTTTTTTTGAAATGCGTGGTAATGAAGTCTTTCGTATAGCGGTTAAAACGCTAGGAAGAATTGTCGATGAAACTTTAGCGCATAATAACTTAAAAAAATCAGATGTTGATTGGTTAGTACCACATCAAGCGAATATTCGCATTATTAAAGCGACGGCTAAAAAATTAAAAATGTCGATGGATCATGTTGTTGTAACGGTTAATGAACACGGTAATACCTCCGCTGCATCTATTCCTTTAGCCTTAGATACCGCTGTGCGTGATGGTCGAATTAAGCGTGGTGAAACTATCTTGCTAGAAGGCTTTGGTGGTGGATTTACTTGGGGTTCGGCGTTAGTTAAATTTTAGCCTTTGTTGAAGCTTCAGACCTAATTTCAGGTAACTACTAAGCTAATCAGTAACTGCTTAGATTGCACTCTATTTTGTTCGAGTTCAAGGCGAAAGGGCGGAGTTTATCCGTATAAATGAGCACTTTCAACGCAGAAATCGGACAAAATAGAGTGCAAGTTGAGTAGTTACAATTTCAGAAAATAAAAAATGTCAGATACTCCTGAAGCATTCGATAGCAAGCAGTTTTTAACAACCGTCCCACACAAGCCTGGCGTATATCGTATGTTGGGTGTGGACGATAAAATTCTTTATGTAGGTAAAGCCAAAGATCTAAAAAATCGTGTTTCCAGTTATTTTCGTAGTAATCTTGTCAATTCCCGTATCTGGTCAATGGTCAAACAGATACAAGATATACGCATAACCATTACAGATACCGAAGCAGAAGCCTTATTATTAGAAAGCAACCTCATTAAAAAACATCGTCCGCGTTACAATATTTTATTACGAGATGATAAAAGCTATCCCTATATCTACGTTTCTCAACATAAGTACCCTAGAGTACAGTTTCATCGTGGTGGTAAGCAATCGAAAGGGCAATATTTTGGACCTTATCCTAGTGCTGGTGCGGTTAGGGAAACACTAAATCGTTTGCAAAAATTATTTCAGGTACGTCAATGCGAAGATAGCTATTTTGCTAATCGTTCGCGTCCTTGTTTGCAATATCAAATTAAGCGTTGTACCGCACCTTGTACCAATGAAATTAGTGAGTCGGATTATAAGATAGGTGTTGACCATACCATTAAATTTTTGCAAGGAAAAAGTCAGCAGGTTATTGATGACCTTGTGCAGCAGATGGATCAAGCAGCCCTTGAATTAGAATATGAAAAAGCGGCTGAATGCCGTGATCAGATAGAAAATCTACGCAAAATATCACAACAACAATATATTAATGGAGCAAAAGGTGATATAGATGTTATCGCACTACAATTAGCTTCAAATGTTGCCAGTATTCAAGTGCTTACTATTCGTGATGGCAATAATTTAGGGAATAAAAACTTCTTTCCAAAACTCCCCTCTGTTGAGGCAACAGAAGAAAAGATACTGAGCTCTTTTATTGCTCAATATTACCTCAACCGAAAAATTCCATCTCAGCTATTATTAAGCCATATGCCAGAAGATAAAGAAGCTTTATCTGAGATGCTATCGCTTAAAGCCGAGCGCAAGGTTACGCTTAGTCATAAGACAAGGGGTGAAAGAACCCGCTGGGTCGATATGGCATCACGTAATGCTTTGCATGCCTTGCAAACCAATTTAAGCTCCAAAGCAGGTATGCAAAAGCGATTGCAGACACTACGGGATGAATTACAGCTTGACTATATTCCAGCTCGTATGGAGTGTTTTGATATAAGCCATACGCAAGGAGAGGCAACTGTTGCATCGTGTGTTGTGTTTGGCTCAGAGGGCGCGATAAAATCAGACTATAGGCGTTATAATATCTCAGGTATAATTCCTGGCGATGACTATGCTGCAATGAAACAAGCCTTACAGCGACGCTTTAAAAAAGTACAAAAAGGTGAAGCTAAACTCCCTGATATTTTATTTATAGATGGTGGAAAAGGGCAGGTGAAACAAGCCCTAGATGTTATTAAAGAGTTACAGATAACAGGAGTCGATGTTATCGGTATAACCAAAGGTGAAGGACGAAAAGCTGATTTGGATACCTTAACCATTGGTAAAAGCCGAGTAGAACTAGCACCACACTCCAGTGCTTTGCACTTAGTACAACAAATACGTGACGAAGCTCACCGCTTTGCGATAGCAGGGCATCGCCAACGTAGAAAAAAAGCACGCACTAGCTCGCCACTAGAAGAAATAGCAGGGCTAGGACCAAAACGGAGACAAACTTTGTTAAAGCAATTTGGAGGAATGCGAGCAATTACCATTGCAAGTGTTGATGAACTAAGCAAAGTGTCAGGTATTAGTCGTCAGCTTGCAGAAAAAATTTATAATGTTTTCCATGGAAAATAAGCAATGATATTTAATTTACCTATCTTTCTTACACTTTTAAGAATACTTGCGATCCCTTTAGTCATTGCTTTTTTTTTCGTAGGTTATCCATTGGCGGCTTCAACCACCTTTGGTCTAGCTGGTGTAACGGATTGGGCTGATGGGTATTATGCTCGAAAACTCGGCTTAGAATCACGCTTTGGTGCGTTTCTTGATCCTGTTGCTGATAAACTAATCGTTACTGTGGCACTCTTGTTAATTGTGAGTAGAGAAGCAAATATGTGGATCACATTAGCGGCGTGCCTCATTATAGGACGTGAAATTATTATTTCAGCACTACGGGAGTGGATGGCAGAAGTGGGGCAACGCAGTAAAGTAGCTGTTGCAAACCTAGGTAAAATTAAAACAGTTGCACAGATATTTGCATTGATTTTTCTACTCTACAACCAACCTTTATTTGGTTTTCCCATTCGAGAAGCAGGATTAATACTTCTTGCCATTGCTACCATATTAACTGTTTGGTCAATGATAGAGTATTTGCGTAGCGCATTTAAAAACTAAAGGTAGCAAAGAAATGAAAGTAGATGTTTTTGAAGCAAATCTTAGCAAGCAAGAACATGCAGAAGCACTTATATATCTTCTTAATCAATATGCTCAAGACCCAATGGGAGGTGCTGAAGAACTCTCAGAGTATACAAAAAAAAACTTAGCGGCAGAAATCCAAAAACGTGACGCAGTGCATGTCATCTTGGCCTTTGTAGATAATACTCCAGCAGGTTTAATCAATGTAATAGAAGGCTTTTCCACCTTTGCTTGTAAACCGCTGCTAAATATCCACGACGTAGTAGTCGATGAGCCATATAGAGGACAAGGTTTATCGCGTAAAATGTTTGAGAAAGTAGAGCAACTAGCGAATGACTTGGGGTGTTGTAAACTAACATTAGAAGTATTAGACAATAATATTGTTGCTAAAACCGCCTATAAAAATTTTGGTTTTGAAGGCTACCAGCTTGTACCAGAATGTGGGCAGGCTATTTTTATGGAAAAGAAGCTGTAACTACTCAGCATAACCGTTCAGATTGAGCTCTATTTTGCCCAATTTCGGTGTTAAAAGTGCTCAGCTTTTCCAGCGGTTACTTAATATTTTATCGATCGAGAAAGTACCAGGACCAAAGGTAAATAATACCGCTAGCATAGTTCCCCAAATTATATGATCTTTCATTCCTGCTGTACTGATATCTGGATACGAAATCGCGGCAACTAAATTAAGTATAAATAAGCCTAAAGCAGCAGGGCGGTTGAATAATCCTATCACTAAAGCGACAGGTAAAATAAGTTCTCCTGCGGTTGCCATGTAAGCGGCTATTTGTGGTGGTAAAACAGGGACATTGTATTCATATTCGAATAATGAAAGTGTCGATGACCATGTTTTTATTTTTGTAAGCCCCGACATAAAAAAGACTTGTGCGACATAAAGGCGAAAACCGAGTAATAGAAGAGGTTTAAGCACTAAATTCATTGGGGTGCAATCACCCATTAAAAACCCTGCGAGAAATTTTTTCATATTATTATACTCCTAGATGAAACGATCTTATCCAGCCATTTTTTAGTGATGTACTAAGTAACTCGGATAAATGCTCTGTAAATTGCTCTGCTAATGATGATAACGGTGTTTGTTCTTGTACTGCGGTTAGAAATTCAATTTGTAAAGTGCTTAATTCTTGCATGTGTATCGTGTAATCAATACGCCAGACTAATAGGTTTAGATGCCGAAATAGATCAATTTCAGTTAATTTTATATCACTCCCTTTTTGGTGTGCTTGCCAAAGTTGCTCTACTTGGTAGTCTGTTTGTAGCAATGAGGCTGTTTCTGGAAGTGCAAAGCGCATTCCCATTTGTTGTTGCTCTGTGTAGTTGCCTAAAGTGGTAAAATCGGAAGCTTCTTGATTTTTGCTATGCCACGCTTTATGACGTAGCCATTCTAATTGGGCAGTATCTGCTAGATATTCGACTGATTTAGCCGCTTCGAAATGACGTAAAAAGTCACTGAACTGTCCTCCAAAATCAGCAAAGAGAGCACTTGTAGGTGGATTTTGATTGATGTAGAGACTGCTTACATGATCAAAAAAACGATCACCGACTAATTCTTTGCAAACAGGGTATATATCTGAAAGTGCTTGGGTTAGCACGCCGTGAACACTGCCTTTATAAATACCAAAACGTTGTTTTGCTGTTAATTGGTCATCACTAACAATGTACTTATCTGCATCAATATCAGCACCAAAAAAGGCACCGACAAAATCATATTGTAACTCTTTTAATATCATAAATTTTGCTGTTGTATTTGTTTTGCAGTATCTGCTTCTTGTAGCAAACGTGAAAATTCAGGAATATCATTGTCCCATTCGATTAATACAGGTACATCGCCGACATGCTTAACAGCTTTTGCAAATAAGTCCCAAACTGGCTCTGTTACAGGGCGGCTATGGGTATCTAATAGATGCGTTTGTTTGTCCTCATAGCCTGCTAGGTGTATTTCTTTTATGCGGTTTGCAGGCAATGCAAGGAGATAATCTTCCGCTGAAAAATGATGGTTAATTGCACTGACATAAATATTATTAACATCTAATAATAAGTGACAGTCACTTTTTTCAACTACCTGATTGATAAATTCCCACTCTGTCATGTTGCTATCTTTAAATTGCATATAGCTGGATACATTTTCAATAACTAATCGCTCTCCTAAGGTATCTTGTACCTGCAAAATACGCTCAACAATATGATTAACGACATCGGGAGTATAGGGAAGGGGAATAAGATCATGGGTATTGTAACCATGTGCGGAAGTCCAGCATAAGTGATCAGAAATCCATGCTGGTTCTAGTTCATTTTTAAGCTTTACTAAACGTTTTAGATAGTCTTTATTGAGTGGTTCCACCGAGCCGATTGATAAGCCTACGCCATGAAAAGTAATTGGGTAGTCTGGTCGAATTTGTTGGACAAATTCACGTTGCACTGTGCCTTCAATTAAATAATTATCACTAAGAATCTCAAACCAAGGAACATTAGGCTGGTGTTCAGCAATATAGGCAAAATGCTGGCTACGTAAGCCTATGCCACAGCCATGTATTGATGAGTGTAATATAGACATTTATGATGTTTTTTTAGGTTTAATTTTAGCCCCTGGAATTTTGTTACAAGTACCTTTGGGCAGATAAATCCATTCTTCTGCATCACCATCTACTTTAGACATTCCTGCACAAGCATGCTGACTAGTGCCACAATCATTTTGACCTGCTTTAGCAATACCCATGCATTTTTCCATACCTGCTTTGTCCGTTGTTGCGCTGGTATCCGTTGTTTGTGTGGCGGTTTTATCGCCTCCACAAGCGGTTAATAAAAGTGAAGTAATGGCAATAGCCCCAAAAGATGTACCTGCATTGTTTGTTTTATTCATTGTATTTTTTAATTACTCAGTATAATCAGTAACTGCTTAGATTGTGTTCTATTTTGTTTGAGTTCAAGGCAATAGAGCGGAGTTTATACGTATAAATGAGCACTTTTAACACCGAAAATGGGAAAAATAGAAGGCAAGTCGAGTAGCTACTATATTTTTATCAATTTGATGAATGTATTTATTTAAGTACCCGCATAAAATTGTTAGATTAATTTGCGCGGGTACTTACATTCAGGTTTACTTAGCTTTCTTTTTTTCAGGCTTAACGGTTCCTCCCACAATTTTGTTACAAGTCCCTTTTGGAACATATAGCCATTCTTCTGCATCACCATCTACTTTAGACATTCCTGCACAAGCATGTTTGCTTGTTCCACAGTCATTCTGTCCAGCTTTAGCAATACCCATACATTTTTCCATTCCGGGCTTTCCAGCAATAGCCGAAGAACTTGCTGCAACCATACCTAGAGCAACGATTCCTGTGATTGCTGCACTAGTAATAAGATTGTTTTTACTCATTTTTTTAACTCCTAATATTTATGCGTTAATTATTTCCAAGCATTTTACATGCGAGGGTTTTGATAGTTACATAACGTGGTTGATGTACTAGCACGGTTAACTACGATTATATTTTTATTTTGGATGTGTATTTATTGCATTAAACGGCAAGCAAGCTCATTTATTACTTCTTTCACTTTTTATTATTTTATTATCGGTCTGATTTGTGTTTGCAGTTGCTTATATTATTTGGAATAAATCTTAAGAATTAGCTCTTAATTCATATTTAAATACGGCATAATCGCCCTTTTTTATAAGTCTATGTAAATATTGTCCATGTTTAAGATTATCACCGAAAATTCAACGGCTAACATTAAAAATGATGTACTTTCAGGTCTAACCGTTGCTTTAGCATTAGTCCCAGAAGCTGTTGCTTTCGCCATATTGGCACATTTACCTGCTATTGTTGGGTTATATGCCGCTTTCACGGTTGGTCTTATTGCCGCTATGATTGGCGGTCGACCTGGTATGATCTCAGGTGCAACGGGGGCTATTGCTGTTGTTGTTGGTTCATTAGTTTTACAACATGGGGCTGAATATCTTTTTGCTGCCGTTGTGGTCATGGGGGCAATACAGATACTTTTTGGTATATTAAAACTCGGGAAGTTTATTCGTCTTGTTCCTCATCCTGTATTTTTAGGGTTTGTTAATGGTCTGGCGATGGTTATCTTTCTTGCTCAGTTAGAGCACTTTAAAGTAGAGTTGCCTGATGGAACAAAAGAGTGGGTTACAGGCTCCACGCTATACATTATGCTGGCTTTAATTGCGCTTACGATGGCTATCATCAAATTTTTACCTCGCCTTACTACCTTTATTCCGTCAACACTTGCGGCAATTATCATTGGTACATTGATAACGCTTGGATTATCACATTATCTAAATATTGATACACGTTCAGTGGGTGATATTGAATCTATTAAAGGTACATTCCCTCCTTTTCATCTGCCTGATGTGCCATTTAATTGGGAAACACTGAAGATTGTATTCCCTTATGCGGTTGTTATGGCGTTGGTTGGGTTGATCGAAAGTCTACTTACCTTGAACTTAATTGATGAATTAACCGAATCTCGAGGTCAACCAAATCGTGAATGTATTGGTCAAGGTGTTGCTAATAGTGTTACAGGTGTATTTGGTGGTATGGGGGGGTGTGCAATGGTAGGGCAGAGTATTATTAATATACGCTCTGGTGGACGTGGACGCTTATCAGGCATTACTGCCGCACTGTTTTTACTTCTCTTTATTATGCAGGCTTCTGAGCTAATCGAACAGATACCTATTGCTGTATTAGTTGGTGTGATGTTTATGGTGGTTATTGGTACATTTGAATGGGGAAGCCTTAGACTATTTGGTAAGGTACCTCTGGCTGATATTTTTATTGGTATTTCTGTGGCATTAATTACAGTGATATCTGATAACTTGGCTTTAGCCGTTATAGTCGGTGTTATCCTCTCTGCGTTAGTCTTTGCTTGGAATCATGCCAAAGAAATTAATGTCACTACACGCATTAATAGAATGGGTGATAAAGTATACGAGCTACATGGTCCGCTATTCTTTGCCTCGGTACATAATTTTCAGGAATTATTCACCCCAAGAGATGATACGGACGATGTGACAGTAGACTTTAAAGACTCTCGTGTTGCCGATCACTCTGCTATTGAGGCTATTGATAAATTAGCCGAACGTTATGAACGTGCCAATAAACGCTTACACCTCATTCATCTATCACCTGAATGCACTAGCTTACTTAAAAAAGCAGGTGATTTAGTTGAGGTGAATATGGTCGAAGATCCAAAGTATCACGTTGCAGATGATAAGTTAGGCTGACCAAAGTTAATGTGCTAAATTTTTAAGGGGGAGAGAATCAGTTTTTTGGGGAGCTGTTATATAATACCCAAGTGCTAATAATAAAAATATCAAACTAATAACCCCCCAGTTTCCCCATATCATAAAGGGAGTTTTCCCTGTAAAAGCTTGTATTTTATGGCTAATAACAGTGGTAGTATAAGGTGGTGCTGTTGCGACTAACTCGCCTTTTGTGTTCACAACGCCTGAAACGCCTATATTGGTTGAACGTAGTAAATAACGACCTGTCTCTATCGCTCGCATTCTGGCGATTTCCATGTGCTGATGAGGCTCTATTGAGCCTGTAAACCAACCATCGTTACTGACATTGATTAGCATACTAGCGAGAGGTAAACCTTGTAGATTTTCGCTTGCAAAAGCATCTTCATAACAGATAGATAATTGAGCAATATGATTTGATAAATTTAAGGTAGTAGGGCCTGTGCCAGCAGTTAAATTATCTGAGGGCATTTGTACCCATTCATTTAACCAACGCAGATAGCCTAGTAAAGGAATATATTCACTAAAAGGAACAAGATGGCGTTTAGAATATATGTCACGCCCATTTTGAGTCAAAGCTAGAACACTATTCTCTATTTTGCCTTGTTCATTTTGATAAAAAGCACCTAATAATAAGTCAGTATGAGTGGCTTTCGCTTCTTCTTGTAGAGGGATAATAAAATCCCTCATATTATTTGCAAAAAGATCGGGAATTGCCGTTTCTGGCCAGATAATTAAGTCACTATCCCAATTTTCTTGGGTAAGTTTTTTATATAAATCTAATGTGGGTTTCTTGTTTTCGGGTAGCCATTTTTTTTCTTGTGGAATATTGCCTTGAATTAAGCTGACTTTAATAGCTTCGCCTTGTGGCTGTGTCCAGTCTATTGTTTTGCTATACCATGCTCCTAAGACAATGGATACGATGATAACGAGAGATAAAAATTGAGGGATATATCTAAACTTTTGCTTTACTTTGAGATGATTAGCGTTTGGATTATTCGTCCAAACTATTTTATTTGCAGGTTTTAAACTTAATAAGTTTGCAATAGCTCCAGCGAGTAGGGCGCATAACAAGCTCACACCTAGTACGCCTGTTATTGGTGCGATATGGACTAATACGGAATCTAGTTGGCTATTGCCAAGGTAAAGCCAAGGGAATCCTGTTAAAAACCAGCCACGAAACCACTCAATAATGACCCAAGCTAAGGGGTAGAAAAATAATAAACGTAACGATTTATTATGACGTCTAAAGAGGTAGGCGAGTAGTCCAAATAAACCGATAGTTAACGCGATGATAACGACAAATAATGTGGTAAATGTGCCTGCAACAGGAATGCTAGCACGGGAATAGAAGTGCATGGCATAAAATACCCACGATGTACCCGTGCCAAACATGCCGATACCATAGAGCCATGTGATGTAAAAATGTTCTTTTTTACTGCTAGCATGACTTAAAGCATAAAATAAAATAGCAGGAGATAACCACGCTATGGGATATAAGCCAATAGGCGCAAAGGCTAGTACCAGACTTGCTCCTGCTAAAAAGCTTAATAAATAGAACCAGCGATTGAAATAATTATTCATATTATTTAATTTGAGCCTTTTCACTGTTACAAGACTGGTGGATTGAAATGGAGCAAAATTTTGTAACTTCTCATAATCCACAGGCACGTTTAAAATCAATAACTTGCAGTGGATAAAAAATAGACACCTTGGTTTTTAGCATAGCTAAACCATTGATTTTTTCTTTTTAGAAAGTGAAAAAATAAAATTTAGCTATAAAAATAATCATTTCTGATTTTGTAAAACACTATAAACTATTGTTTTATAAGGCTACCTGCAAGTTATGAGAAGCTAGCAAAATTTTATCTCATCTTTTTATCAGG